>JGI20154J14316_10000899_pt1 | contig 26714 bp, 15 predicted proteins | sample COG_04_FD_14316 | JGI IMG/M metagenome (IMG submission 14316)
GTTTGGGGAGAATCATCTTCAACTGAAGTAGACCTTAACGATTTAGTTGTTGTAAACAGTTTTACAGTAGGAGGTCAAACAGATTCAGCTCCAGAAGTAGAAGTAGTACTAATTGATAACTTAGAAACGTTTGATGCAAGTAGAATTAGCCTTTATAATGCGACACAATCTCATGCTTCAAACAGTAAGTTGTTTAATGGAAGTATTGAAACAGGAGGTGGTTCTAACCATATTAGAAATGTAAATTCTGCTTTGGATTGGGGAGTTGGTTATGCGTTTGCTGATGCATATTCTTTTTCGGAACTGAAAATTCAAAACCGTGGTGATTGTTGTTTTAAAAGAGCTGGGGGTGGTGTCTTTAAAATATATAAAGGCGGTGTTTTGGTTTATACCAGCCCAATAATTCAAACTTCAAACGTAGGCGGTGAATATAGCGATGCTGTATACCCTAATATTAAAGGTGATGAAGTACGTTATATTTTTGAGAACGGAGCTAAAACGCAGGAGAATGGCTATGTTTTTAACGCATCTGAAATTGTGATCATTGGAGGAGAATCGACTATTGGAGCTTCGTTTTTTGTAAGCAATCAAGGGAAAGTTGGTGTGGGAACTTCTAATCCAACACAAAGTCTTTCGGTGGAAGGTAGTGCCCAAATTACGGGCAAGTTCCATGATAGTAGCGGTGCAAGCGGAACAGAAGGCCAAGCTCTTTTGTCAGATTCAGAAGGGAAGTTGGTTTGGGGAGAAGCCTCTGGAGAAGGCTCTGGGGGAGCAAACTTGAATGAAGGTAACAACTATATCGACATATCAGATGAAGATGGTGGACTTGTATTGAGTCATGGCCATGTAAGTAGTCCAACAGCTCTTTCTGCAAACTTCGCAAAAGGTTCACAGGCAGCTGTAACCGGTGAAGCTGAGGTTCTTGAATCTAAGATAAAACTTGTAGGAGGGAGTATTCATTTAATAACAGGAAACGAAGAATTAGAAGGAGCAACAATGCGGATTAAGAAAGAAGGTGATTTTGAAATGTATCTTGGCGAAAATATTGCTCCAAGCTATGGATTTGTTTTTAGAGGAAAGGACAAAAAAAGGTTTGTATATTTTCAAGGAAATAACAAAAGTGTAGGTATAGGGCATATGCCTTTGAGAGATAGTTTTGGACTAACAAGCGTACTTGATGTATATGGCTCGACCAGAACCGGTACTCATCCAAGCAATGTTCCCGGTATGTATGTTACAGGTGGTTTTGACTCTGCCAAAGGAATAGAATTTCGTCACTCTAATGGTACTCAAGGAATTGGTTTTGGGTATAATACAATCTATGCTACTGGAAGTAATGAAAACCAAAACCTGAATTTAAAAGCAAGAGGCAATGGAAAAGTAATCATAAACAAATTGGAAATTAATGGTCAAGTAGCATCTGAAGAAGGGTATTCAATTATTGGTACTGATGCTTTAAAAATAGGACGTGACGCTGGTAATGAAATAGATTTGAATGGAAAAAGTCACGTATTTATTGGTCATGATGCGGGTAGTAAAGCAGGCTTTGATAATATTGCTGTAATTGACTATGAAGACGATGCTAATACAAACCCAATTACAGGTGTCCAATATTTAGATAACCACTCAGTTTTTGTTTTAAATAATAGTAATGATTTGACCAAGCCACTCCTTTTTGGAAATTTCGCCAAAGACGGTGTCACAAACTCTATGGCACAATTAGCTATTAATACCCATCATGTTGTAGATAGCGTGGCACTTACCGTATCAGGAGCAGTGCATATTGGTCCTAAAGGTATTGACCCTACAGTTTTTCCGTCTAAAGAGGGATACGAAGATGCACTACTATGGGTAGAAAAAGGAATTGTTACAGAAGACGTAACGTATGCTTTTACTTCAAGTTGGAAAGATTGGCCAGATTATGTATTTGAAGAAGATTATGATCTTATGAAGTTGAGTGAACTTGATAAATATATTCGTAAGAACAAACATCTTCCAAATATTAGTTCTATGGAAGAAGTAAAAGAAAACGGTTTAAAGTCAAAAGGAATGATTATCAATTTATTAAAGAAAATTGAAGAGTTGACCTTGTACACTCTAAATCAGGAGAAGAAAATAGAAAATCAACAACAGCTAAATCAAGCATTATTGAAAAGGTTGATAGCGATTGAGGAGCAGTTAAAAAATTAGGGGTAATATTTTTAATAAAAAAATTATGAAAACTATAATAACTAAATTTATAGAACACTATTTGTTTATAGTCGTGATGATTTTCTTGAGTACATCTTTGTATGCTCAAGGAAATGACTATACCCCCCCAACCATTTCTAATCCTCATGGTGCTACGATTACGTGGCAGTCAGACGGCTCGGTGATTGTAGAAGGAGGCCCTGTGGAATTTATCACAGGGATTCACAAGCGAACGTTTAATGCAAGTGAACACATTTTTGCAAATGAAATGCTCCTTGTAAATAAAGAAACTTATATCGCAGGAAAAGACAAGAATATTATTTACGGTATTAATAGTAAAGACCTTAATAGTAACGGCGCTGTACAATTGGAGGTCTATAATAGGCCACATACATTACAAGGGATTCCTTCTCTAATAAACAGTCCCCCTAACTTTGGCTATGATTTCACAAACAATAATTTTATGATTTATGGCGCCAAAACAGATGATAGTTTTAACCAAGAATTTAAAAATGAAGAAGAGAGTTGGGATGCATATGGCTATTATGCTTCTGGTTGGAGTTTTTCTGAAAGTCAAATACTAAGTACTGATATCAAGCATTTGTATAATAGACCTAAGAGTGCCACTTGGTGGGATACTGCCTTCGATGTTGAGGCGGTTGCACTTGTAGTTGCTGGTATCGTTTTAACAGCTGGTTTTGCTAATTTTGCTGTTTTAGCTCCATCTATTTTTGGCTCTGAAGCTATTTTTAATTATGCAACCTTATTGGGATTAAGTGGAGTATATGTATTATCAGTTGGAACTTTTTTAGCATATCATGCTGCTACATCTCCAAATATAAATTTAGCTCCTCAGTTCAAATATCAAACAAATGGAGAGATACCTCTTCCAGAAAAAATTGCCAACCCAATAAATGCTAATCAGAAGGACTTTAATAAAGCTATAGATGCATATTTAACTCATGCAGAAGATTGTTCCCTTATTCCTAACAAAAAGTGCATAACAATGCCAATTATGCCTGCGGTGGCAAAAATGACTGTTAAAGATGCTCATGTAAAGTTTGTTACTATCCCAGGCGCAGTACATAAAAACCTAACACCATATCAGCTATTTGGGCAGTACTACTATGTTACGGATGATGGGGCTATTGATGCAACACCTGAACACCAAACATTGGTCATAAAAGAAGCTTCAGAAATCTTCTCCGATGTATCTCTCTTACCAAAAAAAATAATTCAAAGTACTGTTGAACAGAGTGTTACTTTAGAATATGAAAATTACAATAGTTTTCCATTCCTTTATTTTGTGAGTACTATAGAATCATTTAATCTTCACGAGTCTTACAGTCAGAATTTAGGCCCGTTTGGTAAATTATCTACAGGCTCACAACCACCAGAACAATATTATTTATATCGTTACCAAGTACAGTCCCCAGAAACGGAAAGCGGAAAACCATCCATCGATATCACTTTAGGGCCTGATGGCCCATATTTAGCAGGAGATAATTTCGTAATAAAAGCTCCCACAAACCCTTCAAATGTCTTAGTGAAAGTGACTAAGCCCGATGGAAGTGTGAGAGGATCATATACTTTTTCTTCGCCAGTAACGGTAACACCAGAAACAGTCCAGTGTACTATGGGAGACAAAGTTGAATTTACAGTAATCACATCTGATTCAGAACCCCCAGCAGGTATCACAGGATTACCGGCTACATGGCTGGCTCCCACAGGACGTGAGTATTATTATCACTGTGACCCATCAATTGTACCAGGTGCTATTAAACCTAAAGTTCCTTTTGATGTGCAGAGTCACTATGTGTCTAGTAATGATGCCACAGTCGAAAATTATCCTGAGTGGGTTCAAGATCCGTTTAACAGTAATTCTTATACACTAACATGGATAGCACAGCGAAGAACTACTGTACCTTCTAATGGTAATACTAAATATAAAGCACAGTTTAAGTTCAAGAAAACAGATATACTAGGTACTAAACTACAGAGAAAAAGCAAGTCTGAAGGTCAGATTATGGATTTTCTAGAAATCTATAATGAAGGAAAAATTGCAAACCGAAATGGAGGTTATACTTATAACGCATTAGAAAAAAAATTCTACTGGAATATTGATTCCGATGAATTGATTTACCTCAATACAAAAGATTATAATACCAATACGCCAGGATGGAGTGGCAAAGTGAAGCGAGTACCTGTGTATGATGTAGCTATAGCTAATGATCCTTATTCGACTCCTTCATTAGGTACCCCAACCCAAGTGGGTTCAGGTATTGGTAAGCTTTATGAGCCATGGCAACTGGTGAGAGAAGGGGATTACAAATGGAATAAAGAAGATGGATACCCAGAAAGTGGGTTTCTTATAAACTCACTTGTAGACACATACAGGCGACACCATGATAGAACTGCACCATTATACAGAGGTTATGAAATTGAGGATTTTTGTTTGTACAAAGATGAAAATGGTAACTGTATAGAGGCCAGCAGTATAGACTATTTGGGGGGGCTAAATGCTGTATATTACGATAATATCAATTTTACAGGGCCAGTCGAAAAAAGAATAGATGCAACTATTAATTTTAGTTGGGGTGATAGTCCTCCAATTCCAACTTCATTTATAGGGAAAGATAATTATTCTGTTAAATGGACAGGCTTTGTTGAGGCACCAACAACAGGAACTTATACTTTTTACACAATTACAGATGATGGTGTGAAATTATGGGTAAACGGTGAACAAATCATTAACAAATGGAATGATCAAGCTCCAACGGAATATTCAAAAACTATAAATATGGTCGCTGGAGAAAAAACAGCATTAGAAATGCAGTATTATGAAAGAAGTGGTGGTGCTACTGCAATATTAAAATGGGAAGGACCTTCTGTTACAAAGCAGGTAGTCCCTGCTGATAAATTATTTCATGCAGAAGAAGATACAACCGATGCTCCAGGAATGGTAGGTGCCGGTGCAGTCTATAACAGACAAAGTAATGCTATTAATGACAACAATAGACATCCTGGATTTATCCAAATTGACAACAATGAAGTACATAAAATTATTGTCCCAATAAAAGTTGATGCTCCTTTAGAAACAGATTATGGATTTTATGGTAATATCATTGTTCCTGAATTTTCGAATGCTGGTGCAGATAAACCCATAAAAGTAATTGGATTACCAAAGGGTATGGATCTAGCTAGTCAGGCTAGGTATTCGCTTCGATTAAGATCATATTCTTTGCAAGAATTCCCGGAAGACACTTATAAATTAGGAATGGATGGAACATATGATAGTGAATTGGGTTCATGGACATTAACAAAAGAAAAAATTGGCTTTGAGCAAGCATGGTCAGCAACCCTATATTTCACCTCACAACCAAGCAATCCAAGCTCCGAAGTTATCATTGGAGGAGTCGAATGGAAAAACACGAATATTTCCTATGTTTTTACTACTGTAAATCCATATGAAGGATCTAGCGGAGAAAAATGTACAAATTGTCTTGATCTAAAAGCCGGTTATGAAGAGTTTGCAGACAATTATGTTCAAAGTAGCAGACACAGATATGATTTTACTTCGGGCCATACTCAAACTTATGATGGTGAAACATTTTGGAAAAAATCACTCAGGAATTACACACTAAATATAGATGATAAAAAAACACGGTTTGTGTGCATGGATGCGTTAGATAATCTTTGGGACATGCATGGCTTTGCATACTATTGGGGATACAGGGCATTGGCGAAAATGTTTTCCGACGAACTTCTTAGTAAGAACCTAATATACACCCTAACCAACGTTAATACTGGGGTAAAGGAAGAGAGAAATGGCAGGTTTTTTGAATTTAATCCATCAACACAAGGAGTAGGAGATTACTTACTTCAAGTAAAAACTGTTATAGGTGGAAACCGATCCCCTAGTGTGAGTATTAAAGTTGTAGACTTTGAGAAGGCTAGCGATGGTCAATTACCTACTAAAGCTAACATTTATACAAGACAATTATTTACTAAAGAAAAAGGTGTTTTAGGAATACCACAAAACAGTACTAATTATAAGGTCGCCTATGTATATGACGTATTGTCGTCATACAAGTATCTCGATGGATTCCGAGCCGATAAACACGATAATTCTAAAAATAGATTTGCACCATATAATGATTATAGAGAGGAATACAAGTGGAAAACACTTTCTTCTAATCAAATGATGACAACTGTTTCAAATATTAGTCCTGTACAGGATTTAATAAACAACTTTGATCCAGTCTCATATTGGAAAGAGGATTGGAATAACTGGTTGAGGCATTTTTCTTATGGTAAATTTCCAAATAGTTTCGTGACTCCATCCAACGATCAGGTTTCCGATAGGGGTAATGGTGATGTAACTGAATTATCTGAGCTCTTTGATGATGGCGATTTCCAATTAAATGATTATTTAAGGGGACTCATTTGGCTTGCTCCTACAGATTATGATGGTTACAGGATAAATGGTTTGATGAAGACTATTGTTAACTTAGATGAATTTTTTAATAATTACGCCTTTTCTGGAAACATATCACCTGAAAAAAACGCTACATTGCCAGTATTTTTAACAAAGCAAATAGATTTATCCGATGATGCGAAATATAGGTTGCATTTACTAAGGAAGCTATCAAATGGTGAGATGATAATTTATGATAGTTCAAACATAAATAATTTGAGCGTATATCAGACAAATTCGAAAGATGCTTTATCAACGCCAACGTTCATCGCTTCAAATAAAAGTACTAATGGGATTCCATTGACTATTGGTCAGGATTTAAAAACTATTCAAGACTATGGAGCCACAACTAATTCTGATGGCAGTCGCTCTTTTCCTATACCAGCAGCAGTGACTTCTTACCTTAACCTGTATACCCTGCTCCTTGACAATAACGATGAGGAAAAAGATGCAAACGGATGTGCTACAAAGTTGGTAGATTTTTACGGAGGACTTGGAGAAAACCCTCAAGGGGAATATGGAACTAAACTAAACCCTCATACAGGGGTAATGGAAAGGGTCAACTACAACAAAGGAGGAGGACCTATTAACACAAGGCAATTAGCAGATAGTTATCCCAATTCAGATCTAAATATCGGCTTGGCATTCACTTCAGTATATACTAGTTGCGGCACTAATTTAGCCGACATAGCAGATATTTCCAAGAATAAGTACGACAATGAGATAGATCGTTTGATTAAATTTTGTAAAAGCAGAACGAAACAAACAATCTATTTAAGAATTGGCTATGAATTTGATTTGGTATGGAATAATGGTTATGAAAATAATTCTGCATATAAGGCAGCCTTTATTCATATTGTAAATAGATTTCGCGCTCAAAATGTCACTAACGTAAAGTTTGTATGGCAATCAGCTACATCTCCAGTCAATTATGTGGATTTCTTGTCTTATCAAGCAGATTTACCAGGTTTTAGGGCTCTATTTTATGGTCGTAAGCCGAGTAACCCTTCTGAACATGAGAAATGGTACCCTGGAGACGACTATGTAGATATTATTGGTGTATCCTACTTTGAAAATATTGATTTAAAAGGAGCAGTTGCTATTGATCAATTTGGGTCAGATAATGTATTGTCTCAAAGAGATTTACTTGATCAAATGCTATTGATAGCAAGGACTCATAATAAACCTGTTATGGTGGCAGAATCTACGCCAAAAGGCTATGATATACTTAATCTTACCAAAACCAACACAAATCGATATTGGGATGGAGCTGTTTATTCTGTTTGGGATAGCGATCCAACCAAACGTGTTAAGGCTGGTACAAAAAGTGTAACTGCAAATGAAATATGGAATGATTTCTATAAACCACTTTTTGAGTATATTGAATCGAATGGAGACGTAATTAAGTATTTTCATTATATAGATGCAGATTGGACATCTGACTTACAATTTCAGTGGACCACCGAACTCCAATATTGGGGAAATGCTATGGTACAAAGCAATGAGTATATAAAAAGGAAATGGATTAATGAGATAAATAAACCCAAATGGATACATGGTACATCATTACATCCTGCTACTGATTTTCGCGTTTTTGATATAATGGCTAATTCAGCTAAACTCACATGGCCAGTAAACGATCAACCGCAAATAAGTGAATTTCAAATACATATTATTTGTGCTGATATTGTATGCTTACCGGTTACTATTTCCGTTGAAGCTCAAACATGGAAATTGAGTCCAGATCTACAATATCGTGAAGTGTTTCATCTTCTGCCAAACACGGCCTATAAGGTAGTACTAACCAGCATTGACTACTTTGGTAATGAGATTGGAAGTACTGAGGCAAACTTTACTACACTAAATTTATCTGCTAGGAAAAATGATTCCGCTACAGAAGAAGTAGCTAATGCTGATATAAGTAATAATATAGTTATATCTCCGAATCCAACCAGTGGTAAGCTAGATATCGCTTTTAATTTGGAGGAAGAAAGCACGGTTCGCATCGAGATATCGGATGTAATTGGGCGATTGTTGTTCCAAAAATTCTATGAACGTGATAGTGGATTTCATACATTACGTTTTGATAATTTACATAATAACATTTCATTGCCTTCTACTAATTTAATCTTTGTGAAAGTCACTACTAACGAATCAGAAACAGTGAAAAAAATAATAATTAAATAAGTTAGTTCAACGAATAAATATAGAAAGTTGGCAAGAGATTAAAATCTCTTGCCAACTTTTTTATAAGCAAGTTTCATCTATTGTAAAACATCAAAGAGATAAGTAATTCCAATCTAACCTGAATTTTTTGAAAACAATCCCAATGTTTACAGACGTTTTATGAAATTTGTCGCACACTACATATTTTTTTAACTAGTTAGGTTTGTTTGCAGTTGGTAGCATTTTAAATACCAGCATCTTGCTTTATTTTATTTTAGCGAAACTTACGAAGGCGGATAGCTTTTGTGTATGAGGGGATCCATTATCCGAATTATGTTTGTCGAATTGTGGAGTTTACCTTGATCATTCAACGTATAGCGAATCATGTTCAGTGAGTTTCTAGACCAATATGGTTTGGTAGATGTGCACTTGAATTCTATAGTCATTTTTATGGTGTATGTTCTAATATTTAAGTTGGATTTTAGACCTCTGAATGAAGAGGTCGAGAGCTCACTAACTATTTTAAAGGAGTCAATTTTCAATGCTAAATAAATAAATAGAAAGAATATGCCATCGTTATCATCAACATATAGAGGATGAAGAGCTACACAATATTGACATAATTGTTGGCTATGAAGAAATTTTCCCTGCATAAGTGTAAACATACTTGATTTCGTCAATGTGGACGGCTCTATCTCTCTTTAGAAGACTACTGGAAGGGCATTTTAAACTAGGTAAGAATATTTTGAGCAATCTATAACATTTGAGAAAAGGGCTACTTATAAAGGTTCTTTGGAGGACTTAATCATGGTGTGTGATTTGTTTTGTATAATTTTGGTAAGGAAGGATAATTTAATAACCTTTTGTTTACAGTGTGATTTAAAAGGCTTGTATAGCTAAATCTTTTTCGGAATGGAATCTGCTATAAATATTCACCAATGCAATAATATTATATCTCAATTTCATGTTTAATATATATGAGTATCCTAATATCCCAAAAAGGGAGTGGATTGTTAACTTTTTGTGTTAGATATTTAGTCGAACCTTAAGAAACTGATTTTAGAGATAAAAACTGATATCGAAATAATTTTTTGAAGATATAAAAAATCAGATTTAAGTTTTCTTCCTTTAATTGTTTCATCATTTTCTTTAGATTCCATCCTGTTGCAGCTAAAAAAGCATTGATTTGTGGTGATTTTTCACCCCAAAGATAGTTTTGATTGAGTCTAAAGTCTGTTTTTAAATGTCCGATAACGGGTTCTATTGCTGCTCTTCTTCTAAATTTTTTGCGTTTCGTTCTTTTTTGATATTCAGTATCTCTTTTCAATGGACGGTAATCAGGTGTGCTTATTAAGGTGTCGTTTATTTGCTTTTGCCCTTTACCACCACGGTCATAAACGATCTCTTTTGGCGTGTGTTTTAAGTTTGAGGTCATTTGATTTAGTAGTGGCTCAATGGTTTTACTATCGTGTGGGTTGCCTTCAAAACTCTTTATTGCTGTTATGATAAGTGATTTATAGGTTGTTGTTAATCCGATTTTATTGCCAAATTCGTATTTTTTATGTGCTTTTCCTTTGGCAATACATGCGGTAAAGGGTTTGTGAATACTGTAAATTTTATTGGTATCTGTGCGCTTTTGGTTTAAGATTTTCCAGTACAAATCTAATTCTTGCTTGTACTGTTTCAGGTCTTGTTCTGATAGTTCTCGCTCTAACTCTCTTAATAATCTACCAGCAAGTGTTTTTAGTTTTGCATCTGCTTTCTTTGCCTTTTTTCTTCGTTTTGGATGTGTGCGATTATGAGTATCTCTAACCAATTGCTTAGATACTCTAACATAGGTTTGTCTTTGAGTGATGCCTTCTTTTTGAGCAATGTTATTACAGGCGTCAATTATTTTTTTTGCCAGTTTTGAATCCGTGGGAAACGTGGTATTATTTTCTGCTACAGTAGTATCAGATAGCTGTACTTTTTATTGGGCTTGTTTTCCAAATAATTTCACAGAATATGCAAATATTTTTTCTACACCTTTTTCACCTATACGTTTTCTAAAATGTACAAAGTCACTAGGGTCTGTTGGAAATTTATGTTCAAAATGTGCCATTCCACAAAAATACTGCATGTAAGGATTCATTGCCCAAGCCTCACACAAGCTCTCGTCTGATAGGTTGTAAATCCGTTTTAGCATCAAGCTACCAACCATTAAACGTATTGGCATTGCTGGCTGTCCTTTATTTGAGTAATATTGTGAGAAATCTTTTTCAAAATAATCCCAATCAATTTTATTGCTTAATAAAATGAGTTCATGAGATAAATTTATAAAGTCTGACAGTAAGGGTTTAAAAAAATCGTGTTGGCTTTGGTTCGTCTTTTTTCCTATCATTTATTGCAAGGTTTTGAATACAAAGTACACTTTTTCTTGCAATTTTAAAAGTAAAAATATCCAAAATATCACACCTAAATAAATGATTTATAAATGATTAAAGTGTTATTAAGGCTCGACTATTTATGAATTTATGATAAATGAGTTTCGATTTTTTTTACAGATAATACGCTTCTTCATTTCCAAAAAAGTTACTTAACCGTTTTCGTAGAGTGTTTTGTGATTATTATTAAGCTTCTAAATCATTGATGTAGATGTATTTACAAATATAATAATTATATAATTGCCTAATTTACATAAATTGGTTAACAACAACAGGGGTATCTAATTATTTTGGCAAACATTAACAAAATTGGTAGCTTTGATTAATCTTTTTTAATTACTAAAAACCAAATCTATGAAAAAGAAAATTTTATTAGGAATCTTTATTTTGATGATTTCAAACATGTATTCCCAAAATGTTTCTGGGAATGTTACATCAAATACTGGCCCCTTACCAGGTGTAAATATTTTGGTTAAAGGAGCTAATAATGGAGCACAAACTGATTTTGATGGGAATTATCGTATTGATAAAGTCAACGCTAAGTCAGTACTGGTGATTAGCTATTTAGGCTTTAAGACGCAAGAAATTTTAGTTGGAGATAGAACTGAAATAAATGTGAATCTTGAAGAATCAAAGAATAACCTTGATGAAGTTATTTTAATCGGTTATAATCAGTCTCAAAGTAAGCGCACATTATCAACAGCTATTTCAACAGTAAGTACTAAACAAATAGAAGACCTTCCCGTATCAAGAGTAGAAAACATTCTTCAAGGAGCTGTGGCTGGGGTTATTGTGCAGCAAAGTTCAGGAGCACCAGGGTCTTCTTCATCAGTAAGAATTAGAGGGGTTGGTTCTCCAAATAATTCTGACCCGCTATATCTAGTTGATGGTTTTCCAGTACCTGATATTCAGCATTTGAGCCCTGAAGATATTGAGGAATTGACCGTTTTAAAAGATGCGGCATCTATAGCTATTTACGGCTCTAGGGGAAGTAATGGCGTTATTTTAGTAAAGACTAAATCTGGCCGTAGAAACAGTAAACAGGTCATTTCTATTACTGGATATTCTGGTTTTCAATTTTTAGTAAATAAGCCAGATTTGTTGAATGGACCTCAATACATAGAATATTACAATCAAGGTGTAGCAGAGGTAGGTGGAACCCCAAGTATTAGCAGAGGGGCATTTACAGAAGCAGAAAAAAATATTTTGCCAGATAATGATTGGTATGACATTATATCTAGAGATGCTGCTATATCCAATTTAGCCGCGTCTGTGTCTGGTGGAGGTGAAAAGTATTCGTATTCAATTTCTGGAAGTACTTTTGACCAGGAAGGCATTATTAGTAAGGCAGGAAATAGCAGTTATAATAGAAAGAATTTGAAAACTTCTTTTAATGCTGATGTTAGAGAAAATTTCCAAATCGGTGTATCTGCCAGTGTTTCTAAAGCAGTAAACCTTAACCCAATTAACGGAGTTGGCAGTATCAATTCCTTACCAGCCATCTATCCTACGCATGCAGAAAATGGTGAAGTATTTAATCCTTCGAGACCAAATAATGAATATAAGGGTGTACCATTGAATGTTGTGGGAGAAATGACAAACCCGGTGTGGGAACGTAATGAATTTGGAGGAAGTGAAGAAATTAATGATATTATAAATTATGGCATTTCTGGAGATTGGCAACCAATTAAAGATTTGGATCTTCATGCGGCTTATAGTTATTATAGGAACGATGGTCTTTCGAGATCATTTACTCCTAGCCTTGGAGCCGTGTATCCAACGCAGCAATTTTTCTTACAAGGTAGATATTCAGAATCACCTTCTAGATTCGATAGAGATCAAATAACTACAACAGCAGCATATACGTTTTCTAAATTAGCGCCTAAAGGGCATCATTTAGATGTTCTTGTGGGGTATGAGGTCATAGAGGAAAAAAGAAATTTTGATCAAAATACGACTAATGTTAGCGATTATTTGACAACTGATTTTGATGCCGCTAACTTTGCTTTAGCGACAGACCGTTTAGGTGCTGATTTTACGCCAGCTTCTATAACAGAACGCGGATTAGTATCGTATATAGGTAGGGTTAAATATGACTTTAGAAGAAAATATCTTGCTACAGCAAGTTTTAGGAATGATGCATCGTCAACTTTTGGGCAAAACTTTCAGTCTGGTTTTTTTCCATCATTTTCTCTAGGTTGGGTATTGTCTGAGGAAAACTTTTTAAATAACTCTAGTTGGATGAATTTATTGAAGTTGCGATCTAGTTGGGGTATTACTGGAACTGACGCCTCATCAGGCTATGCTTATTTATCGACACTAAATAGTAATGTTAGATATGGTGATAATGCAGGATTATCCTTAACAAGGCTAGCAAATCCTGATTTAAGATGGGAAGAAATAGAGCAATATAATGTTGGGATTGATTTAACCGCTTTTAATAACACATTCAATTTATCCTTTGACTATTATTCTAAGGAGACAACCGATATTTTATTAGAATCCAATACCCCTGCTTCTAGTGGATTAAGCCCAGCGCTCGTGAATGTAGGTGCTGTAAAGAATTCTGGGCTAGAAATGGAGCTGTCTTATAAGAAATATTCCGATAAATTTTCGTGGAATGCTTCATTAAATATAGGATACAATAAAAATGAAGTAACCGATTTAGGTAATAATGGTAAAGATATTCAAGGCGGTTTTACTGGTGCCTTTTTCTCTGATCCTATAACGCGTACGTCTATTGGTAAGCCTATAGGAAGCTTTTATGGATATGTTACTGAAGGCCTAGATGCTGATGGGAATTTGATTTTTAAAGATTTGGATGGAAGTGGCAACAATAAGAGATTCCCAGAAGCAACGGATAAAACATTTATTGGAAAACCAACACCCGATTTAACATCTGGGTTAACTTTGGGAGCGAGTTATTCTGGGTTTGATTTATCAGCATTTTTCTATGGATCTGTTGGAAATGATGTATTTGAAGGTACTATCCGTTATACAGCTATAAGTTCTAATAGACCAGCCTCTTATTTACAAGAAGGAGCTCCAAGGAATATAGCAGTAGCTGCAGCAGGAGATACTAATGGAGAAGAGTTAGTGTCAGATTTCCACGTAAAAGATGCCTCATTTATAAAATTAAAAAATGTAGTTTTTGGTTACTCATTGCCTGAAAATGTTGTTAATAAAATTAATGTAGATAAAATAAGAGTTTATATTTCAGGTCAAAATTTATTCACCCTAACAAAATACCCAGGTATTGACCCCGAAGTTGGAGGCGGTATTTTAAATTCTGGAATAGACACAGGATTTTACCCACAATCTAGATCCTTTTTATTAGGATTTCAAATTAACCTTTAAAAATTAAAATTATGAAAATAATACAATTTAGTAAAATAAATAGGGCTTTGGGAATCTTAGTCTTATTAGTGAGCTTCTTATCAATTTCATGTGCAGATGATGTATTAGACAAAAAACCTGTCACTGAAGTAACGCCAGAAACTCTTGATAGTGAAGACAGAGTGGTGGAAACCCTTAATGCATCTTACTCCGGACTACAAGGGTGGCCTTTTCCTCAAATGTTTCAGTCTGTAAGGTCAGATGATTTGCACTCACAACAAGCTAATTTTTGGGGAGGGGGGGCCAAGTTAGATCAGTTTCTTACTATAACCTCTACAAATGGAGATGTAGCTGCTTTATGGCGAAAGTTTTATACTATTATTGGGAGAGCCAATTTTTCTATGGAATTGGCACAAGAATTTGACGGTTTTGTTACAAGTGGTTTAAGAGAACGAATTATAGCAGAAGCAAAATTTTTAAGAGGATTTGGTTATTTCCAATTGGTAAGATATTTTGGAGACGTACCATTATTTGTAGATGCGATTAGAACAATCGATGACCCACTGTATATTGAAAGAAGCCCTGTAGCCACTGTATATGCTCAAATAGTACAAGATTTTACTGATGCTGCAGCTGGATTACCTAAAGTAGGAGAATCAGACCAATGGAGAGCTACTTCGGGTGCTGCCTTAGCTTATTTGGCTAAAGTACATTTATATCTAGGAAACTATAAAGAAACGGTGGATGCTTGCGAGGAAGTTATGACACATGGGTATCAATTGGAGGAAGTATATGCTGATAACTTTAGCTTGGAAAATGAGTTTGGAAAAGAATCTATATTTGAAGTCAATTATGTCACTAGCCCAGGTGAAGGGTCACAATCATTTCAATGGATGATGTTTTCAGCAGGAGGTAAATTTACTGGTTGGGGCAATATGTTACCCCGACAATCTTTAGTAGATATTTTTGACGACAGTGATCAAAGAAAACAAGCAACGTTTGTTTTGCCAGGAAGTATATTAAACTCACCTGGATTAGCAGAATTTGGTTGGGAGCCAGCAAAAGCTGATTTTGGTTATTCTGTAGGTGTAAATGCCGTTAGTAAAAAATTCTTCTTAACATATGAGGAATTAGATGTATTGTCATCATCTTTTAATTCCCCGAAAAATGAAAAAATAATGAGATACTCAGAGGTCTATTTAATGCATGCTGAAGCTTCCCTAATGGGCGGTGGTGGTAATGGTGCTGACTCATTTCAAAAAGTTATTGATAGAGCTTATGGTATAGGAAGTACTGTCGCACCCGCTTATGATTTAGCAGGTGTAAAGGAGGAACGAAGAAGAGAGTTTGCTACTGAAGGCTGGAACAGGTTTTCTGATTTGGTACGTTGGGGAGATATTCAAGCAGCTATGGATGCTGTAGGAAAGACAGACCTTAATATAAGTCGTGATTTATTATTACCAATACCAGATAGCGAAATACAGTTATCTGATGGTCTTTTGACTCAAAACCCTAACTATAACAATTAAAAGTATTTAAAAAAAATGAAACATTTATTTAGAATAAAACACATTCTTGCAGCTATAGTAGTAATAGGCTTATTATCTACTATTTCATGCAAAGACGAAGAATTTAATTTTGATGTTATATCAACGTATTTTGATGGAATTCAAAATTTAGACGAGGAAGGTATTGATTGTGGAGGAGGAAGCGGTGTTAACTGCCCTTCTTGTTCAGATGGAATTCAAAATAGAGATGAAACAGGTATTGATTGTGGCGGTTCTGAATGCGCAGAATGTCCTGAAGAAACGCCAAGGGCAGATGCATTGGCAAATTCTGGTTTACCATACTATTTCACTTTTGAAACGAATAATGCTGGTTTACTACTAACTACTTTTAGTGAAAATCAAGGCGTTGATATATCATATGGTGTTGAAAACCCTGATGGTACAGCAAATGACCTGGTTGCTAAAGTAATAAGACCTGATGATGGACGATTTGGAGGTTTTGAAGATTATAAATTTACAGCTCTTTCTACGCCTATTGATTTTTCAGTATATCATAAATGGACAATGGACGTGTATATTCCTTCGGGTCAAGATTTTTCTGGATCACTAACTCCAGAAGTTGTTTTAGTACTTACGGATAGCGATGGTAATTTTTGGGAACGCTGGACTGAAATTCCTATAACGATTGATGAAGCAGATTTTGGCTCATGGGTTACACTTGAATTTGATGGTACAGATCTCGTAGGCGCAAATGGTGTGGTAATGCAAAATCAAACTACTTACAATACCGTTGCTTTACGTTTTGGAGGTAGTAATCATAGGGAATCTGGAACGTTTTATGCAAAAGATTTAGTACCTACAACGGACGTTTTTGGAGCTCCTTCTACTACACCTAGGGCAGATGCTTTAGCCAATGCTGGATTGCCTTACTATTTTACCTTTGAAGCAGATGATGCAGGTTCAGTGTTAGCACCTTTTACTGTAAATGCTGATGGTAGTGATTATACTCAAGGAGTTGATATCACTTATGGTGTTGCTAATCCAGATGGAACAGCAAATGATTTGGTTGCAGAAGTAATAAGACCAGATGACCAAAGATTTGGAGGTTTTGAAGATTATAAATTTCAAACCCTTGATATGCCTATAGATTTTTCAGTATATCATCAATGGACAATGGAGGTATTTATTCCTACTGGACAAGATTTTTCGGGTAGTTTAGCACCTCAAGTTGATTTAGTACTATTGGACTATGATGCTAGCTTTTGGGAACGTTGGACTGTGATTTCTAAAACAGTTGATGAAACAGATTTTGGCACCTGGGTAACCCTTGAGTTTGATGGTACCGATGTTGTTGGAGCAAATGGAGTAACAATGCAGAACCAAACCACCTATACAAATGTAGCATTAGTTTTTGGTGGTTCTGGACATGGAGAATCAGGAACGTTTTATGCAAAAGACCTTATACCTGTAGAATAAAATATTTTTTTTTGAATTAGTTAATTAAAAGGTGCTTTTATTTTTAAAGCACCTTTTGTTAAAAATCATATCTATGAGATTATTTAATTATTTATATATTTTACTTTTAGCAGTTATTTTTCATGCTTGCACGTCAGATAAGGGAGACGTTCGATCTAAACCTATGATAACATGTTCTGATGGCCTTCAGAATGGAAATGAAACTGGGATAGATTGTGGAGGAGAATGTAATCCCTGTTCAGAAGGAGTTATAATACCTTCTACAGGATTTGAAGCACCTAGCTCTTATGATGGTTATGCATTATTTTGGTCGGATGAGTTTAATGAAAATAGTCTAAATACCAGCAAATGGAATTTTAATATAGGAAATGGTTGTCCTTCGCTTTGCGGGTGGGGAAATAGTGAGCTTCAAAAATTTACAAATGACGATGAAAATTTATATTTTAAAGAAGGTAATTTAATTATTGAAGCAAAACATGAAGCAAATAAATATACTTCTTCTAGAATTAATACCGATAATAATTTTGAATTTAAATATGGACGTATAGACATCAGAGCAAGTATGCCATCTGCACCAGGAACTTGGACCGCATTATTTATGTTGAATAAGAACTATTCAATTGCAAATCCAGGAGCCTATTGGCCCAGTGGTGGTGAAATAGATATTATGGAATATCTAGGAGAAGATCATGATAAGATATTGGGGACGGGGCATTATGGAACAGATTTTCCAAACAACTGGCATTTTAACTCCATAAATTACAATTCACAAAATGGAGAATCATTTAATGAGGTGTATTATGTGTTTTCTATCATTTGGGAAGAAGATAAAATTACTTGGCTAGTGAATAATGTAGTATATCATTCTATAACGCCAGCAACAACTTCAGCAAACGGACAGCCCTACCCTTTTAACGACGAATTTTATTTAATTTTTGCATTATCAGTAGGAGGGAATTTACCTAATGCAACTCCAGTTCCAAGTGATTTTCCTGCTCATTTAATTATTGACTATATTAGAGTATATCAAGAAAATTAATAGCTAGAAGATGTTTTATTATTTTAGTTAAAGTTGATATTAAAACATAAAATTAAATTTAAATACAATACAATAAAAGAATTATATGAGAAAATCATTATTTGTTGCGTTCGTGGTCTCTCTAGGAGGGTTTTTATTTGGGTTTGACGCCGGAATCATTTCGGGCGTTATGTCTTACGCAGGACCCCAATTTAATTTAACTGATGCGCAATTGGGTTGGGCAGTAAGTTCACCATCATTTGCCGCCATGTTAGCGATGATAATTGCTGGTAGATTTAGTGGGGTTTTTGGGCGTAAAAAAATACTAATTGTAGTTGCTTTTCTTTATGCTGTTTCCGCAATAATGTCTGCTTGTGCTACGTCTTACGAAATGTTATATATAGCACGAATGATTGGTGGTTTAGCGTTTGGGGCTGCCTTGATATTGGCACCCGTTTACATTGCAGAAATATCATCAGCAAAAAATAGAGGGAAACTAGTGTCTATACAGCAACTAAATATCGTGCTTGGTTTTTTTGTAGCATTTATAAGTAATTATTTTTTTAATCAGGAATTTACCTCTGGCAATAGCACATTTTTAACAGAAGCCAATGTATGGCGTTGGATGCTTGGAGTTGAGTTAATCCCCGCAATAATTTACTTTCTATTACTATTTTTTGTTCCTAGAAGTCCGCGATGGTTATTTACCAAAAAGAAAAATAAAGAGGCCAGACAAGTTTTAGTAAGTATCCATGGAGAAACTTTAGCAGAAGAAGAAGTTAAAATGATTATAGATGGTTTAGAATCTTCAAGCAATAATAGAAATATAAAACTAAAAGATTTACTGAAACCGTCTCTTAAATTTGTATTAGTCGTTGGGCTCACAATTGGAGTACTTCAACAAATTACAGGAATAAACGCAATTTACTTCTATGCCACCTCCATATTTAAACAAACGGGCATTGGTACTGATGCTGCTTTTGCTTCAGGTATATTATTAAGCTTAACAACAGTAGTCTTTACAATAGTTGCTATTTTACTTATAGACAAAATTGGGAGGCGACCATTGTTGCTATTTGGTACAGCAGGTATCGCTATTAGCCTTTTGGTATGTGCTTATGGATTTAATCAAGCAACCTATCAATTAAATTCAAAAAAGATAGCACAACTAGAGTTTTTTGATAAAGAAAAGTTAGAGCAATTCTCAGGGCAAACATTTTCAAATGATTTAGCATTTAAAAATGCAATGAAGTCGTCTTTGGGGAATCAAGTATATGCTAAAAATGAAGGGGCAATTTTAGAAGTTGCAACAACAATGAATGCTATGCTAATACTCATTGGAATATTGTGTTTTATTGCCTGTTTTGCCTTTTCACTAGGGCCGGTTATGTGGGTTATGTTATCAGAATTATTTCCAAATATATATAGAGGTTTAGCTATAGGCTTCATTGGGTTTGTAAACTCATTTGTGAGTTGGTTAGTACAACAAGTTTTCCCTTGGGAATTATCAAACCTAGGGAACGCCATGAGCTTCTTAATATTTGGATTAATTGCATTAATAGGCTTCTTTATTTTGTTAAGAATTTTACCTGAAACCAAAGGAAAATCATTAGAACAATTAGAAATTGAACTTGTAAAATAAATGAATAACTTTATAGAAAACCCAATTTTAAAAGGCTTTAATCCAGACCCTTCGATATGTAGAGTTGGTGATGATTATTATATTGCAACATCAACTTTTGAATGGTTTCCTGGAGTAAGAATACATCATTCTAAAGATTTAAAAAACTGGAAATTAGTGGCACATCCACTAAATAGAAAATCACAATTAGATTTAAAAGGCGTACCTGATTCTTGTGGTGTTTGGGCACCTTGTTTGAGTTATGCTGATGGCATATTTTATTTGGTTTTTACTAATGTAAAATCATTTGATGGTGCTTGGAAAGACACACCAAATTATGTGGTTACTACAGAAGATGTCTTAGGCAACTGGGGTGACCCCGTTTATCTAAATTCTGGTGGATTTGATGGCTCTTTCTTTCATGATAATGGAAAGATCTGGTATCTAAATATGATCGTAGATCATAGAAAAGGAAAGTTTTTTGGAGGTGTTGAATTACAAAAATACAATACAGAAACAAAAACTTTAGATGGTGAGGTTTATTATTTAACAAATGGAACGAAACTAGGCTCTACGGAAGGGCCACATTTGTATAAACATAATGGGTACTATTATTTAATATTAGCAGAAGGTGGTACAGAATATGGACATGCTGCAACAATTTTACGGTCAAAAAATATCATAGGACCTTATGAGGAGCACCCTGAAAATCCCATTCTAACCTGCAAAAGTGATGTTAATCATCCGTTACAAAAAGCAGGACATGCTTCTATGGTAGAAACGCAAAATGGTGATTGGTACATTGTTTTTCTTATAGGAAGACCATTAAGCACACAAGGACGCTGTATTTTAGGCAGAGAAACAGCCATTGAAGAGATTATTTGGGAAGATGAATGGCCTGTATTAAAATCAAAAACAAATTTGCCTCGTGTCAAAATTCCAATGCCAAACCTAGAACAATTAATACCTAATAAAGGTATCATTCGTGATGATTTTAATTCCATTGAACTGGATAATGAATTTCAATCCTTAAGAATTCCTACAGATGAGAGTTGGTTTTCATTAACTGAGAGACCTGGGTTTTTAAGACTTAAAGGAAAAGAATCTCTTACCTCTATGCATACCCAAGCACTAATTGCAAAAAGACTACAACACCTCGAAACGGAAGTATCCACATCTATTGAATTTGAACCTAAAACCTTTCAACAACTTGCAGGATTAGTACTGTATTATAATACGGGTCATTATCACTATTTGTATATAACAACAGATGGGGTAGATAAATTTATTTCTATTATTTCAAGCAATAACTTTAATACAGTAGAGCAAGAAGAAAAGGGAGTTATAACGGGGATCAAAAGCGTCATATTAAAAGCTACTATAATAAGAGAAAANCTTCANTTTAGTTANAGTATTGATCATATTAATTTTAAAGATATTGGTGNNNTTTTAGATATGAGTATTTTATCNGATGANNATGTAAGAGATGGTNGNGAACTTTACAGACCAGCATTTACGGGTAGTTTTATAGGAATGTGTTGCCAAGATTTAAAAACAAATAGTATCCATGCCGATTTTGATTGGTTTGAATATAAAGAAATTAAGAAAAAAGATAAGATAGAAGCAAACATACACCAATTTCAATCTAAATAATTATATAAAATTATGAATTCAAAACTTGTACTGATAACTTTATTGAGCCTTTTCTTTTTCCAATGCAAAGAAAAAGTGCAAAAAGAAAATAAAAAAAACCTTTCAGAAGTAAAGGTAGTTCGAAAACTAGCCAAGTTTGAGCCCAAAGAAGGTGTATTACTTTTTGTTGGTCAAGAACTAGAAGCTGTAGGTGGTTTAGAAAATTATAATGATGGGTATTTAGACCATTTTAAAAGACCCGCTGGTTGGACAACGTACACGAACATTAGTCCTGGGGATAACTCATTTGGGTTCGCTTACAAAGGTTTAGATGGCTTATGGAATACTGATGATTGGGGAGATAATGATTATAATGCGAGCCTACAATTAAAAAGCCCAAATTATAAAAACATGGCATTGGCCATAGGGCTTTCTTTTGTAAATCATGAAGAAAAAGTAGCTGATGGAACGCATGACAAATATATTGAAAAGTTAGGTGATTTTTTATTGTCTTTAGGGAAACGCCCTGTCTTTTTAAGAATTGCCTATGAATTTGATGGTCATCCTTGGAATCATTATGATAGAAAAAGCACTGTAAAAGCTTACAAAAGAATGGTAGATATGCTACGAGCAAGAGGTATAAGAAATACCGCTTTTGTTTGGCAATCAACTGGAGCTATATCTAGTCCAGAAGAATTAGAAGACTGGTATCCTGGCGATGATTATGTGGATTGGTTGGGGTTCTCCTTCTTTCATGGTTGGAAAAAACAAAATATGATTGAGTTTGCTCGCGGTAAAGGAAAACCTGTTTTTATTGCTGAAGCATCCCCTACCATTTCCAATGAAAATAGTGAAATCGAGGGCGGTAACATAGAAACTCAATTAAACAATCCCAAACAGGCTGAAGAAGCTTGGCAAAAGTGGTTCATCCCATTTTTTAATACAATTGATGAAAATCCAGATGTTGTAAAAGCGGTACATTATATTAATTGCCATTGGGACTCTCACAGAATGTGGTTTGATAATCCAACATTTAAAGGAATTGATGCGCGATTACATTTAAGTGATACTATAAGTAAACGATGGGTGGAAAAAATTTCTAATCCAAAATATATTCATTCATCACCAAATTTATATGATGATTTGTATGATAACAAATAATTGAAGTTCATTTGGATTCAAAAAAATTATTATTCAGGATAGTTTAACAATTAAAACAAACTTACCCATAAAATAAAAAATTATGACTATACCAAATGAAGCTTTAATTAAACAAAATATTTCCAAGGAAAATATTAAATACTATAAGGAAAAAGGGTTTCTTATAGCGGAGTCACTGTTTGATAAAAGTGAGATTGATTTATTAATTGATGAAAGTATCAAAATTCTCCGATCAAAAAAAGGCGATTTTAAAGGAATTTTACCGCATCATGAGAAAAGTAACCTTGAAGTGTTATCACAGTACTCGGCAATTCATTTTCCACATAAAATGTCAAAATTAATTAAGAGATATGCATCTGATAATAGAATAGCTTCTGTGCTTTCAAAAGTGGTTAGTACCAATGTAAAATGTATGCAAACCATGTTGTTTATTAAAGGACCTGGAAAATTGGGACAGTCATGGCACCAAGATGAATATTTTATACCTACAAGAGATAAATCATTAATAGGAGCATGGATAGCGATTGATGATGCAACTGTTGATAATGGCTGTTTGTGGGTCATTCCTGAATCTCATAGAGAAGGCACAATTGTAAGACGTATCGAAAATACGAATCCAAATTTTGCAGATGAACAGGTTTGCGACTTGGAAAAATTAAACGAAAAAGAAGCTATCCCTGTAGAGGTGAAATCAGGAAGCGTTGTTTATTTTAACGGTTATTTACAACACATGTCATTAAAAAACAATACTAAATCAAGTTACAGAAAAGCTTTAGTTTGTCATTACATGAGTGCAGAATCTATGTTACCCTGGAATGTCGGAGGAAGAATTAATTCTACTGAAGACATGAGAGATTTTTTTATGGTATCAGGAAACGACCCTTACGATTATAAAGGAATAGAAAATCTTATGGAACCTTTTGTCAGGCCTGTAAATGTTACAGATATTAATTTAAGCTAATTAAATGATAAACTATTTTTATCCTATTTGGGGGAGTGAAGAATTACCTATTGAAACGTTTTTTGAACGCATAAAAAAAGCGGGCTATACAGGAGTAGAAATGAATATTCCTTATGATGAATTTTATATAAATGAATTAAAAAATAAGCTAAAAACATTTGAACTAGAATTAATTGCGCAACAATACCTTCCTCCCCTAAAAGAAACATTTAGTGAATATATGGAAAGGCTTAGCGCATATATGTTGCATTTAATTAGTTTTAACCCGCGCCTCATTAATTCACATACAGGAAAAGATTATTTTACTTTTGAGGAAAATTGTCAAGTAATTGATTATCTAAATAACTTATCAAAGAAGCATAAGATTGATATAATTCATGAAACGCATAGAGGTCGGTTTTTGTTTAGCACATTTACAGCACGTGAATATTTTACTAAATATCCAAACTTAAGAATTACTGCAGATTTTTCACATTGGTGCTGTGTTTCCGAATCACTTCTTGAAGATCAACAAGACATTGTCAAAAAAGCAATTAGTAGAACGGATCATATACATGCAAGAGTTGGATTTGAAAATGGACCACAAGTAAATCATCCTTTGGCTCCTGAAAATAATAAAGCCTTACAAGCACACCTTAATTGGTGGGTAGAAATAGCTATTGATAAGAAGAAAAAGAAGAAAGATTTAAGTATCACAACAGAGTTCGGGCCATACCCTTACATGCAACATCTTCCTTTTGTTAACCAACCTATTGCTGATCAATGGGAAATTAATTTGGCAATGAAAATAAAATTAGAAGAAGCGTTTCTGTTTTTAAAATGTAAAGAGTCTTTTGAGTATAATTGATTGTATTCTGTTTTTAATAAAAACGTAACATTAATGACATTAATGTTTAATATTTGAACGGGGTATAAAGACTAAAACCCATTACTTGATTCGTTTTTCCTATTTTGTAATGACGGAGATAGTGAAACAGCTAAAACCTCTATTAATGAAGTTTCAGAAACACTAAAATGAAAAGTTGTACACAAGAATAAAAACAGAGATGCTAATAAATTAAAAATACGAGCTATGAAAAAATCATTATTTATTTTAAGCTTATTTTCATTAATATTTACAGCAAAATCACAAGAAATATCAAAGGTAAGCCCAGATGACAAACCAGACATGACCTGGTTTAACGAGGCAAAACTTGGAATCTTTGTCGTTTGGGGTATATATTCTGTAAACGGGATAGCTGAGAGTTGGTCGTTTTATAACCATGAAATATCACACACAGATTATTTGAAACAATTAGACGGCTTCACTGCAGAAAATTACAATCCTAATATTCAAAGAGGCTGGGGCAAAGTATGCTGTTTTAACCACAAAACATCACGATGGCGTAGCTCTTTGGGATACAAAACTAAGTGACTTAAATGTTGTAAAGAGATCTCCTGCTAAAAGAGATTTAATACAACCGTATTGTGATGCGCTCAGAAAGGAGGGTTTAAAAGTAGGATTATATTTTTCTCATTTAGACTGGTCACATCCCGACTACCCAAGTGTGTTTAATGCTTTAACAAGGAAAAACTGGAATGCAAATGAACGATCTGGAATTAGCGAATTTAGTTTTCCGATAAACGGGAATGAAGATACAAAGGCTTGGGAAAGATTTCGCACATTTCACATAGGCCAATTAAAAGAGCTATCACTTTACTTTAAGCCTGATTTGTTTTGGTTTGATGGTGACTGGGAACGAGATGACGATCAATGGGATATGAAAGACTTGCGATTTAATCTTCGAAAGTGGAACGGTAAAAATGTAATCCTTAATGCACGAATGCGAGGCTATGGAGACTATGAAACTCCTGAACAGGCTGTACCAATTACACCGCCTCACGGCCCATGGGAGTTTTGTATGACTATTAATCATGCTTGGGGCTACCGAATACCTGATATACATTATAAACCTATAGGCGAAATAATCAAAACTTTTGCTGATATCATTGGCATGGGAGGAAACTTACTGCTCGATGTTGGTCCGAAACCGGACGGTACAATTCCTGATAAACAGGTGTTTACACTCAAAGAATTAGGCAAATGGATAAAAAAACATGAAGAAGCAGTGTATTCTACTGTTAGAGGAATGCCTTTTGGTCATTTTTCTGGCCCCACAAGTTTTAGCAAAGACTCTTCAACAATCTATTTATATTATTTTGATAGTCCAAGGGGTGAAATCTCTGTTAAAGGCATTCGAAACAAAGTAAAAAATATTCGAATTGTTGGAGATTCCTCAAATGATAAATTAAAATATAGAATATCTGGTGGGGCGCCTTGGCTCAATATTCCAGGCATTATTATGATTGATCTTCCCTTAGACAAACTTGATGAACACGTTACGGTAATTGCCTTAGAACTAGAAGGTGAACGAAGTATTTATCATGGCAGTGGTGGTGCTATAGAAGCAAACTAAACAGAGATACTAATAAATTAAAAACAGAAATTATGAAAAAATTATTATTTATTTTAAGCTTATTTTCATTAATATTTACAGCAAAATCACAAGAAATATCAAAGGTAAGCCCAGATGACAAACCAGACATGACATGGTTTAACGAGGCAAAACTTGGAATCTTTATCCATTGGGGTATCTATTCGGTAAATGGGATAGCTGAGAGTTGGTCGTTTAAAAACCATGAAATATCACACACAGATTATTTGAAACAATTAGACGGCTTCACTGCAGAAAATTACAATCCTAA
>JGI20154J14316_10000900_pt1 | contig 26702 bp, 29 predicted proteins | sample COG_04_FD_14316 | JGI IMG/M metagenome (IMG submission 14316)
GTCCACTCTTGCGTAGACCACGGGTATAATTTTTCCCCAACCCAAAGACAAAACGGCCTAAACACAAAAAAGGCAAGACTTGTCGCACGGGTTTGTTTTCTAGAACAAAGAGCTGATTATTTCCCTTTCGGCACCCGACGTGCTGCCAAAATTCAGTCGATCAGACAGAGGTAAGGGTGTTGGCTAAAATAGATCTTTTGCACATCCCCGTCTGAATTTCAGTCAAAATATCTTGGGATAAAGTAATGATATTTACAACTTGCGCTAGACGGTAAAGCCTTCTTTTACGTCACCACAAAGAGTGATGAGTTGGTGTATGGAAAACAATGCACTGATCGTTTCCTAAGGTCTGCTTTTTAATAAATAAAAGGATCTGTCCCACGCTTATTTTGCTCATCCAGCATACTCCTGTAAGCCGGTGAAAACTGCCCACAACACCCTGTATGCAGTTCCATAGATAGGAGCGTTGGCTTTGGCGACAACTCCATTGGTAAAATCAGGGTATTTATATTGCTCAAATCGCCGCCTTTCGTTCAAAACCGTTCCCCTGCACGACGATAACCTTACGACGCCAACTTGCGCCGAAGCACCATCAAACAATACTTTAACACGACGCATGTGGGCCTGTGCCGCCGTGACTGATCCCAAATGCCAAAGCCTTGCAGAACCGAGCGGAACACGCTAGCACACCCACCAGTATCAGGAACGGGTCCCATGGGTATAGACACAGAACGCGACATCGAGGCAAATCTGCAAATCGGTCCTACGGATCAGGCTATGGTCAGAATTTTCGTCTCTGCTGGATCACTGGAAATTCCAATGGATTTTACCGCCGACGAAGCCGAGGAAATCGCCGAAGAAATCCGTGCAGCGGCTGCAACAGTCCGGCAGGCAAAGCCCAAAAAACGCTAGGCCGACCTCATGGCGTCTGGATCGGTCACACGTTGTAACCGTCGCGCCGCAGCCATGGCAAAGCGCAGCATCAAGGCCTTGCGCCGGGCGCCGGCAAGCGGCTTTAGCGCACCTTCGCGTATAATTTCGGCGTCAAAGCCGTCAGCAATTATCAAACCGCTCTCCGTGGGTAGTAAATCAGTGGGAAAATCTGCATTCACTGCCCAAAAATATTGATCACACCACTCCAGATAGCCAGCCCACTTGCGATCGGTTTGAAAATCATTTCGCGACGATTTACACTCGACAAGCCAAAACTCACCACGCGGACCAAGTGCCATAACATCCGCCCGTAACCCTCTGATCGGAGTAAATTCTTGGAGTGTTACAAACCCGTGGCTATGCAGGTGCCGCGTAACACCTCGGGCCAGAATCTGTCCAGGCTGCAGGTCATTTATCATATGACACATTTAGAACAAACAAAGAACAACGTCAATTGACTCTTGCGAAACACACCACAAAGGATTACTGTATTCTTTGGCGGGTGCTGTCCTTCTCGTGTACGGTTGCATTCCAGTGGCCTTAAGCAATTCCGAGGGAGCTGGCTCTGTTCTGGTCCTGGCTTGATTACCTGGCGCCCACCTGTACATACAGGTCCTCGGGAATGAGATAACCAAACGGTTGCGTACGGGCCCGCCACTCTTAAAGCTAAGTGTGTACCGCTGCCGCTTTGCCACAGAGGTTGGTAATTAGGTTTATATCTAGGAAATCAAATATGTGCCGTAACGAGCTTGGTTTTTTTGACTGGTGATGCAAAAGCAAGCAAGGCACTGTAGTCGGGCAAAGGGTTTTCGTTCGCATACCTATCAAGCTGGCTCAACTGTTTAAAAGATGTTTGCTCAAAAGCAGTCTCGATGTTTACGCTAGCCAAAACTTTTAAATATCCGTGCCATCCAATGAAACCGCGCACGGCGGGTTCGCATCCTCGTGTCGCTGATTTTAGGATAGGGAGGGCGCGGACATGATTGATCTGTGTGTGAAAGAACTCGTTTGCCCCGTTGGCCAAATTTATAGTTAGTACTTTTTAAAAAGAGGATATAATCATGAGTGATATGCTGGTTATGGCGATTACCCAAAATCATGTCACCGCAGACATCAAAGGAAACAGCCGGCATATTTGTGAACTGATGATCCAAGCCAGAGATGTCGGTGCGCGTCTGATACACCTTCCNGAAGCGGCTCTATCCAGATATGTCAAATCACAGAGCCCAACCTGAGGTTCCGTAGATTGGGATGAGGGTGAAGACGGGCTGATCAGGATTATAAACCGGCACGCAAACTTGAAATATGGACTGTTGTAGGATGCAATCATCGAATGGCGCGGCCCAACCGACCGCGCAACAGCTTGTTCGTCATCTCTGACAAAGGCACGCTTATAACCAGATACGACAAAAGGTATTGTTCTCACAGCGAAATCACAGATTGGTATTCGGCTGGTCATCACGCAAAGTATTTTCGGGTGATGATTTCAGGATTGGCTGCGCCCTGTGTATTGAAATGCAGTTTTCCAAAGTATCCAGGCAGTATGAACAATTAGATGTCGATTGCGTTGTGTTTTCTGCTTTCTCTGATGCCCCAATGTTCTGGACGCAAGCGCAGGGTCATGCTGCCACCAACAATTTATAGGTTAGTGTCACCACGCCCGCTCAATTTGGCACTGCTTTGCAGGGTGGGCTTATAGGCCCGCATGGATATGGTTGAGCGCGATGTGAGGCAAAGATGACCGCGCAATTGTTTAGGCTAAAGCTGAACAAAAAAATCACCTGATTTACATGTCGCATTCACAAAAGCGCGCCCTTTGCGTCGCAAAACAAGATTGCGAGTCGTGTATAGATCCGACACATAGAACGCAAGTGCCCCTGCATGTCTGAAAATTACCAAATTGAGCCACAAGGGGGGTGCAGATCATTTGCAAGCTATTGCCGCAAACGATAAGATACCCTTTTAAAAGCTTCGTTGTTCAAGCAGCCCCAGTCCATCCAGTTCTGGCTTGGGGGCCTTACAATCCAGCGCCCTGATGGCCGTCAAAAACGGCAACAACGTTACAGACCCAGCCCATAACGACTTCGCGAGATCACAGCCATCAAGTGGGGCAATTCATCGGCTAAGCACCAAGCTAAACAGCTTATAATCAAAGTTACAGGGACACAAACAGTAGGATCATCAGATGTTCAAAATGCGTCAGGCTGTGCTTCGCGCGCCATATGATCCAGCACCGCATTGACAAATTTCGTCTCTTTACTGTCAGGGAAAAAGGCCTGTGCCACCGCCACAAATTCAGCGATCACCACCTTTGGCGGCGTCTGCGTATGACCCATTTCGGCACCGCCGGCCCGAAACAGCGCCCGCAGTGTCGGGTCAATCCGCGCAATGGGCCATTTCGCCACCAGCGCCCGGTCGGTCATCTGATCAATCTGGGCCTGATAGGTCACAGCCGTCTCAACAAGATCACGGAATAGATCGACATCACCCTCGAGCATCTCATCGCCCTCATAGACGGCACCAAAACGGTGATCGAGAAACTCCGCCACAACCGAGGTGGCAGATTGCGCCGCAGCCTCCATTTGAAACAGCGCTTGCACCGCATAAAGCCGCGCGGCCGATTTCATCTTGCGTTTCTGGTTCCCCGAAAGGGCCCCGGTCTTTGTTTGGATCATGCTGTGCTGTTGCCGCTCGCTAACTGGGTCTCGTCGCTGGCCGGGCGAAACCCGATGCCTTTTCGCTCAGCGCCCCACTTACGGCTGAGCGCGATCAAATGCAAGGCCGCCGCTGCTGCACCGCCGCCTTTATTCTGTCTTGCAGGATCGGCACGCACCTCGGCCTGTGCAGTATTTTCCACTGTCAGGATGCCGTTGCCAATGCACAAACCCTGTAGCCCCAGCTGTAAAAGCCCACGGCTACTGTCGTGACACACCGTGTCATAATGGCTGGTTTCACCACGGATCACACAGCCCAAAGCAACATAACCGTCAAATTTTGACAGCCGTTCGGCAATGCCGATTGCAGTGGGGATTTCCAGCGCGCCCGGCACCTCGACCTGCTCGACCTGACCACCGGCCGCAAGGATTTCAGCCGTCGCCCCCGCAATCAGCTGAGCGGCGATATCACCATAGTATGGGGCAACGACAATCAGTACTTTGACCGGTTTGGCAAACTCTGGTCGGGTCAAGCTGACATGCTGTTCGATATTGGCCATTAGGACACCTCTGGTATTTTTCGGGTAGCGACAATTTCCAACCCATAGGCCTCAAGCCCAACAACTTTCGGGATCGGAGAATTGCTCAGCAGTTCCAGTTGCGACAAACCAAGGGAACTCAAAATCTGTGCGCCAAGACCATATTGGCGCAGTTTTGACGGCGACCCCGCAGCCGTATCTGCCATTTTTTGCCCCGTATCACGTAGTAACACCACCACGCCGCGCCCCTCTTTGGCCACCGCGCGCATCGCATCTGCGAACTCGCCAGCGCGACCGACTGCGCCAATACCGATCAAATCGAGCATGGTATCAAGGGCGTGCATCCGCACCAAGACCGGACCGGGTGCAGATAAGTCGCCTTTGCTGAGAACAATATGCTCATCTCCATGGGTTTCATCCACATAGACCCGCATCAACCAGTCGCCACCAAACTCTGACACCACCTGAGTTTCCGATTGCACCCGCACCAGATTGTCATGGCGCCGTCGATAGGCGATCAAATCACTGATTGTACCAATTTTAAGCCCATGTTTCTGCGCGAAACCCACCAGTTCCGGCAGCCGCGACATGGTGCCGTCTTCATTCATAATTTCACATATAACGCCCGACGGGTTCAATCCGGCCAAACGGCTCAGATCCACCGCTGCTTCGGTGTGGCCTGCCCGAACCAAAACACCGCCATCGCGCGCCTGAAGTGGAAAAACATGACCCGGCGTGGCGATATCTTCGGCGGTTTTCGAGGAATCAATTGCCACCGCGACGGTGCGCGCCCGATCATGGGCCGAGATGCCCGTTGTCACCCCGTCACGAGCCTCGATCGACACGGTAAAGGCAGTCTCATGGCGTGACGAATTGCTACTGGCCATCAGCGGCAGCCCGAGTGCTTCGATCCGGTCTTTGGGCAGTGTGAGACAAATCAAACCGCGGCCNTGTTTGGCCATAAAGTTAATCGCATCCGGCGTAGCCATTTGCGCTGGAATCACCAGATCACCCTCATTTTCGCGATCTTCATGATCGACGAGAATAAACATCCGACCATTTCGTGCATCTTCTATGATCTCTTCTATCGAAGAAATCGCGTCTTGCCAGTTCTCTTCCACCTTGCCGGGCGTCTCGAAACCCATCGCCTGTTCTCCATTTCTGATCTTTGCAGCCCATAAATATGCGACTTGTCGGATGAGTGTAGAAAGATTTACTGTCTGAGTGAAGACGGAAACCGTGCTCTGAGCACCACAAACCGTATGCAGGCCGGATACTTCCTTAATCAGCGTCCCCAGAGGCCTGTGACACGGCATGCGCCTGAGCGGCATATAAAGCAACAGCCGCCGCATTGGACACATTCAAAGAACCAAACCCAGCCGCATCCGCAATTTTAACCAATGCGTCGCAGGTCGTCTTGGTTTTTTCGCGCAAACCCGGCCCTTCCGCCCCAAGCACCAGCGCCACGGGCCGATCACGCCGACCTTCCAGCGCAGCTTCAATCGTGCCCGATGCTTCTCCATCCAGTCCCAAAACCAGATAGCCCATATTTTGCAGTTCAATAATTGCGTCAGCCAGATTGCGTACACGCAGGTAAGGCTGACGTTCCAGCGCGCCGCTGGCCGTTTTTGCCAAAGCGCCAGTTTCAGGGGCAGAGTTGCGCAATGTCGCAATCACCGCATTGGCGCCAAAAACTTCTGCGGAACGCAGAACCGCCCCGACATTATGTGGATCGGTCACCCGGTCGAGCAAAACAAGCCGCGGCGGCCGCGCCGCCTTCGGGATGGCAACATCCGCCAAGCTGCCCCAATTCAGCGCTTTAACTTCAAGTGCGGCCCCTTGATGCACCGATTGTGAATCCAGCGGCGCATCAAACCTGCGCGGATCGCAAATTTCAGGGGTCAATGCCGCAATCTCGATCGCCTCATTGAGTTTATCTGCGGCATTCTTTGTCACCACAAGCCGCAGTTTAACCCGCTTTGGATTTACCAATGCATCGCGCACCGCGTGCAGACCAAACAACCATACGGTCTCGGCCGCTGATGCGCGCTTGGCCTGTTCTTTTTCGATCACCCATGTGGGTTTTTTCATGATGTAGCAGCCTTATAAGTACCTGCACACCTAGATGCTCTGTTGATACGGCGGCTGCAAGGGATTTTCCGGTTGACGTGGGAAAAAGGCAACTGTAGTGACGCCTTTACAGCATGTCCGAAAAGCCATGCACGTGGGCGACAGGCCGCAAGGTGTGGCAGGGGACTGTAACTCCCTCGCGGAGACGCACGCCTGGTTCGATTCCAGGGTCGCCCACCACTTTCCATTCATCAGGAAATTTGCGGGATTTGCACGCTTTTAATTAGGGCGTTTGTGCGCGTCAATTTTGGCGAGTTCCACAACTGAGTCCCACAGTTGTGTTCTGTTCTTGTTCCGTTCCGACAGAATCAAAGCCCGATTCACTCACAAATTTCATACCAGTGAAAGGATAGCATCGTAACCACGCCAAGGGCCATGGCCACCAGCGGCCAACGCGTCATTGATGACAAACGCAAAATCTGGATTGAAGAGCCAGATCATTGCGCCTTAAATCCGCCAAACGAGATGCCGCAAATGAACACCGAAGGCTCACGCAAGAAGTGCTGAAATGATAAACACTTACCACCGCGCAGCGGCACACGCGCAATTTGTCGCGCACAGCTTGCGCCGGCAACGCCGTATTTTTCAGTTTTTTTTGAGACATTGGTAATCTGCGCAAAAAATTATGCTTGCAGCGCGATTACAAATATTCTTGCGCAAAACAGCAATTTTTGCACATACACCGCGTGTGCGCGCCGCCAACGATAGGGCGTTGAATCCCTACAAACTGCGCTTGGGGACAGTACGCCCAAAAGTCGCTTGGCTCTTTTGACGTTCGCTGTCACAAAGGGAAATAGTGATCGTACGACTCCACTTGATATTGCATATCTAACCCCACATATCGCCCCTAGCGAGATAAAACAAAAAATAAGCATGGCGATTTCCCCAAAAACCGTCCTTGAAAAGCGATGAACAAAGAAAAGTAGGAGGTATTGGCATACCGAGCCTCCGCAGGAAAATGAACGAAAACACCTCATGAAAAAAGATGATTTGACGACAGGTCCGATGGCCTCGCATTTTCGTACGCTTGCCGTGCCAGCCGCTTTTGGGATGCTATTTACGACACTTTATAACGTGGTAGATGTCTATTACGCAGGCCTGCTTTCAACAGAATCACAGGCCGGGCTTGCAATAGGCTACCAAGCATTTTTCATCCTGATGGCGGTGGGATTCGGCCTCAGCTCGGCACTCAGCACCCTTGTCAGCAATGCCAAAGGCAGCGGCGATGTCGCCGAGGCCCAGCGCTATGTGGTGCAAGGCTTGGCGTTCGGCGTGGGTATCACCGCATCATGCATGATAATTGGCTGGTTCCTTGGGCCGGTACTGATCATCTTGGTCTCAGAACCCGGGGCGTATCGCGACGCGGCGCTGGGATATTTTCATTGGCTTATTTTTGCCTTGCCCGGATTTTTACTGGCTTATGGCGGCAACGGGATCTTACAGGCGCACGGCGACAGTCGTAGCATGCAACGCGCCCTTATGGTGGCGTTTGTGGCCAACATTGGGCTCAATCCTCTATTCATGTTTGGCCTGCCCGACCTTTGGTCTGGCATGGGGTTCAATGGTATCGCCGCAGCCACCATCATCAGCCAAACTGGCGTCATGGTCTATATTGTGGTCCGAATCTTTCGGCTTGAGATTATGCAGTCTGTTTCGATAGCCGCTTTCCGACCTGACAAAGACAGCTTTAAAAAGATTTTTGACCAGCTGTTGCCTGCCAGCTCGGCAATTATGGTCATGTTCGTGTCCGGTTTCGTCGTTCAGTTTGCTCTCAAGACCTTTGGTGGCCATGCGGTTGCAGCTTACGGTGTTGCTTTGAGAATAGAACAGATCTTTTTGTTGCCAGTTCTTGGTATGACGGGCGCACTCTTGCCAATTGCAGGGCAAAACTTTGGCGCCCAAAAATATGACCGCGTGCGCGAAGCTTTAAAATATTGTTGGGCTGCCGGCTTTGCTATGACTGCGGTTGCGACGCCCATTTTATTGTTTGGTGGCAGCTTTGCGATGGCACTGTTCAGCACTGACCCCGATGTTATTCGCGCCGGCAGCAGCTATCTGCGCGTCGACGCTTTTTTATTCCCAATCTATATGATGCTTTTTTCGATAAACTCACTGTTACAAGCTTTTAAACAGGCAATTTGGACACTATGGATCAGCATCTACCGCCAAGGGTTTGCTGTGGCATTTTTTATTTGGGTGTTTATAAACTTTACAGATTTTGGCGTGCAGGGCGTTTGGTTTGGCATTGCCACGGCAGTAACAAGCGGTTGGCTACTGTCTCTTATCATCGTCCGAAACGTCGCCAGAAAACAGATTGGCGGCTTGCTGCCTACGGCTCTGGCAAGCCCGCCCCAAAATGTCTAAGCCGCAAGAACAGAAGATTTCGCCCGATTGCGAAGGCAGGCTCGCACAATGTCACCCGATCTGCACCATCACATTGGACCAAATAGAAGATGTTGCGCGCGCTTCGCGCAATGGGTCACGGCCGTGCTCAGGCACCAGTGCCCGCGTTATAGTCATGGGCGCATCACAGGACGAACATTAAGATAGAAAAGAGACACACAAACGCCTTCATTCCCCGAATGCTTTATCAATTGATTATTTCAATAGCCCGTATGGCCAATGTGTTTTGTACTTGGTTGCATTGATCGCATTTTGAGCTATTTTCCAACAAAACATGCGCGAGACTTAAATGAACAACACTCCAGAGACACCCAACCAAGACGAGCCCGCACCTAAGAAAAAGTCTGATGCAGCGATGAGCGGGATGGTCGCGACCTATGCGCTGTTATTCGCCTTCGCCTTTACTGCTATTATTGTTTGGATTTCAGCCGGTTAGGGTAGAATGGATAATCACAGCCATCCCAGCAACGCAAACCGGCCACGCTGCCCAAGGTGTCAATCGCCCTTGACCACTGTTGTCGTTCACGGACATGAGCAATGCGTCATTTGCAAATCCAATATCTTCGAATGCTGTTCAGGCGATACCTGTGAGACAGACCATAATTTGTCTTTGGGGTACAGCAGGACATAATATAGCGCAATTGATCCCGCATGGCCCGCGTCTTGTTCAACCTGTCGCCCTGAGCCCTTTGGGTTACAGCCACGCTTAGTAGCTGTCGCCAATGGCAGCTAAAGCGATCAAAAAGTGGTCATGATTTTATTCAATGGCTTTTTAATTTTGGCAACTTTTGGCACTTTTGCATCAGGATTGGCACGACCAACGGCAATTATCATTACAGGCGTTTCAGAACTGGGACGCTCAAGCAGGTTATTTAAAAACTCCATCGGGTTTGGCGTATGGGCGAAAGCCGCTAGTCCCGCGTGATGCAGCGCTGAAATGAGAAAGCCCGTTGCAATGCCTACACTTTCGGGAACATGGAAGTTTTTTTATTTAATGCCATCTTCAAAATGCCCCACCGCTGCGCAAAAACCACGGTCAACCAAGGCGCAACGGTCAAATGTGGCTTGTCCGCGTCGGTTCCGAGACGTTAGAGTGCTTTCATCCATTCAACGCCACCTCCACCCTCATACAATTTTTTTCTCTTTTTTTCTGCAGCAACCTGTATCTGATGTTTAATTTCCGGGTCTGAAATTGCAACAAAATGCCGCGGCTGATGGTTGGCGCCCGAAGGCGCAGTACCGGCTGAGCAGATAAAGCTTTCTATAATGGCTTCGGGAACGAGCTGGCCGTTAAAATATCAGACACTATGGCGTCGCTTCATGCGGTCATAGTACATCTGAGCTTCGCACAGCCTCTCTTGGTTACTGCGTGACTTGTGACCCGGAAGATCAAGTGTCTCATAGGAGATTTTTTTCCCGTGAAAACACTCTCACCTCCTGCAAGAATTATGGCCGTAATCCGCATCATAAACTGGGCCACAACCCCGCATAATAGGAAATTACAGTTATCATGGAAATTAAACCCAAAAAATGCAACGAACAAAAGCGCTGCGCGATCCTGACTCAAAACTTTAAAATCGAGCTGACGATACCCGCACGATATGTCTTTTATCAATAAACAACTAGAATCACATATTCGTTGGTTTGAAAAGTGCTAGATAAGCACTGCGATTAACACTACAAAAAATCCGCTGTGAGATAAGAAACTCCCGAATAGATTGCTGCACACACTGTAAAACGTTAGCTTTGGTATTATCCAAAAAACTATGTATGACATAATTTTTGCAATACCAAGAAGCCATTACCGCCACTGTGGAGTGACCAATGACCCAAGACCACAAAACCACGTCTGCGCAGCAACAGATGCAGCCACCCGCTAAAGCTTTGTTAGAACCGGCACCTAGATCAAACGGCGACAATCAACTGTTTGACGGTGATGAAACTATGTTCAAACAGCACGTCTCAGGGCTCAAAATTTACGGTGAATATGGTGTGGGGCGCTCGACAGAATGGCTTTTTCGCACCACAGACGCACAGATTTACAGCATCGATTCTGACGCTCGGTGGGTAAAGTCTGTCCAGCAGAATTGTCAGTACAGTGACCGGCTACACCTGCAGTATTGTGACGTTGGCCCCGTTGGCGATTGGGGGTGGCCACTGGATGACGCAGGCCGTGACAATTATGCGCGCTATACCAATGCTTGGTGGCGCGACGGCATCAACCCCGATTTGGTCCTGATCGATGGCCGCTTTCGTGTCTGTTGTTTTTTAACGTCTCTTAAATATGCAAAGACCGGTACAAAGATTATTTTCGATGACTATTTCAACCGACCCGAATATCATTTGGTCGAAGAGTTTTTGAAGCCGACTGAGGCATGTGGCCGTCAGGCGCTGTTTGTCAAAACCAACGGTGCAGACCAAACAGGCGCAAAACTGGATCGTGTCATCGATCACTTTCAATTCGTAAAAGAGTGACCTTGTACCACCCGCTGCCGGTCTGCAGCTGATTTGGCCTCTGGCATTTATCTCAAAGACTGTGTAACCGATCCAGCATGATTACATCTCTGACAATACGCCGCGCCGATGATTGGCATCTGCATCTGCGCGATGGGGCAATGTTGCCGGCCGTACTGGCCGAAACTGTCCGGCACTTCAACCGCGCAATCATTATGCCCAATCTCATGCCACCCGTGACAACCGGCGCACAGGCAGCAGCTTACCGCGACAGAATTTTAGCTGCCCTGCCCGAAGGTCAGACTTTTGAGCCGCTGATGACGCTCTATCTCACCGAGGATACCAACCTTGACGACCTGACAGCGGCCCATGCAAGTGGCTTGATCAAAGCCGTCAAATTATACCCCGCGGGTGCGACCACCAATTCCGCCTCAGGGGTACATAACTTTGAGACCATTCGCCCGGTTCTTGAGCGTATGGCCGAGATTGGCTGCCCATTATGTGTGCACGGCGAAGTCACGGATCCAGAGGTTGATATCTTTGACCGCGAGGCCGTTTTTATAGATCGCGTGCTGACACCGCTGCGCCGTGCCACCCCCGAATTGCGGGTGATCATGGAACATATCACCACCTCGGACGCAGTTGAATACGTCAAGGGCGAGACCAGTAATTTGGCCGCCACCGTGACCACGCACCACTTGATGATCAACCGCAACCACATTCTGGCCGGCGGCATAAAACCGCATTACTATTGCTTGCCGGTGGCGAAACGCGAAACCCACAGGCTGGCCCTGCGCTCAGCAGTGACATCTGGCAATGCAAAGTTTTTCCTCGGCACGGATAGCGCCCCACATGTGGATGCCGCAAAAGAACAGGCCTGCGGTTGCGCTGGATGTTTCACTGCCACCAACACAATGGCCATTCTGGCACATGTGTTCGAACAAGAAGCCGCGCTTGAACATCTAGAGGCCTTCACCTCACGCAATGGTCCGGCCTTCTACGGCTTGCCAGTCAATACCGAAACCATAACCCTAATCAAGGGCGAAGTGGTACGGTTCCCCAAAAAAATCGCCTCAGAGGACGGCCCGATAACAGTGTTCGACCCCGGCGTCGACATTCACTGGCAGGTCAAAGAATGATCTCATATCCCACCACCATCATCTTGCGCCCCACAACAAACTGCACCCGCTGCCACATCCTTTCAAGAAAGGGCCCAAAATGACCATCTCAGCCCCCCATTCATCGCAAGAAATTGCCCGGCTCACGGCGCGGATGTTGCTGGAAATACAGGCCGTGCATTTCAATGCAGCCGAGCCTTTCACCTTGGCCTCAGGTCTCCCCAGTCCGACCTATATCGATTGCCGCAAAGTGATCTCGTTTCCCCGCGTGCGCAGCGCACTGATGGATTTCATGTGCCAGACCCTGAGCCGCGATGCTGGTTTTGAGGCGTTTGACAATATTGCTGGTGGCGAAACCGCCGGTATTCCCTTTTCCGCGTTGGTGGCCGAACGTCTGGCGCTGCCGATGAGCTATGTCCGCAAAAAGCCCAAAGGTTATGGCCGAAATGCCCGAATCGAGGGCAATATGTCCGAGGGACAACGGGTCTTACTGGTCGAAGACCTGACCACCGACGGCGGCAGCAAACTGTCGTTTGTCGATGCGATACGCGAGACCGGTGCGTCCTGCAGCCACACGGCCGTAATCTTTAATTATGGCATTTTTCCCGAGACCAAGCAGGTTCTGGGCGATCACGGCGTCACCTTACACGCGCTGTGCACTTGGTGGGATGTTTTGGCCGAAGCAAAAATTCAACNAGTGTTCGATGCCAATACCCTGAAAGAGGTTGAGCAATTCTTGCAAGCGCCCCGTGACTGGCAGGACGCGCATAAATAAGACCCAAAATCCAAGTCCGGAAAACAATTTCTCTGGGCATAGATTGCACGAGCGTACACAAAATGCTGGGGTCTGGGCCTGTTTGGTGCTATATGATGTATGTTAATCCTATCCACAACTTATCCACAGAAACATACAATTTGCACAGGCAAGCCTTGGTGGATTACCACCAACTGGGATAAACGCGGGGCACCACCATGAACGAGATCACGGCCTTCAATGCCACCGGCGCCAATATAGAATCTCCGGAGACCATGCCCCATTCGATCGAAGCCGAGCAACAGCTTCTGGGCGCGATCCTGACCAATAACGACATCTATGACCGCATTGAGGCGATCATTGGGCCCGAGCATTTCTATGATCCGGTGCATGCCCGCATCTTTGAAATTTCAGCCAGCCGCATCAAGAAAAACAACCTCGCCTCACCGGTGACGCTCAAGGCTTTTATGGAGGATGACGAGGGTCTGAAAGAACTGGGCGGCCCCGCCTATCTGGCCCGTCTTGCCGGTGCGGCGATCTCGGCGTTTGCCGCGCGTGATTATGCGCAGATGATCTATGATCTGGGCATCCGCCGTGACCTGATCGGTCTGGGCCAAGACATCGCGGCCAAAGCCGCCAAGGTCGATGTCGATCTTGAACCCGCCGAACAGATCATCGAAGCCGAGCAAAAACTCTATAAACTGGCCGAACAAGGGCAATCGGAAAGCGGATTTCAATCGTTTCTGAAAGCCGTCACCGACGCGGTCAACATTGCCAACGCTGCCTATCAACGCGAAGGTGGTATGTCGGGTGTCTCAACCGGCTTGATCGATATGGATAAAAAACTCGGCGGTTTGCATAAATCCGATCTGTTGATCCTTGCCGGTCGACCCTCGATGGGCAAAACCTCGCTGGCCACCAATATCGCGTTCAACATTGCCAAGACCTACCGACGCGGCACCCGTCCCGATGGCAGTGAAGGTGCGGTTGAAGGTGGGGTTGTCGGGTTCTATAGCCTCGAGATGAGCGCCGAGCAATTGGCCGCTCGGATCCTGTCCGAGGCCTCAGAGGTGCCATCTGAACAAATCCGCCGTGGCGATATGACCGAAGGCGAATTTCGCCGCTTTGTCGATGCCGCCAAAAGCCTTGAGGCCTGCCCGCTGTATATCGACGACACGCCGGCGCTGCCAATCTCTCAACTGGCTGCCCGGGCGCGGCGTCTCAAACGAACTCATGGATTGGATGTTTTGATTATTGATTATCTGCAACTGGTACGCCCTGCCAGCGCCAAAGACAGCCGCGTCAACGAGGTATCCGAGATCACTCAAGGTATGAAGGCCATCGCTAAGGAATTGGACATCCCGGTGATTGCGCTGTCACAGCTGTCACGGGCGGTGGAAAACCGCGAAGACAAGCGACCACAATTATCTGACCTGCGCGAATCCGGCTCAATCGAGCAGGATGCCGATGTGGTGATGTTCGTCTTTCGCGAAGAATATTATAAAGAACGTGAAAAACCGGGCGATAATGAGCTGGATAAGATGGCAGCTTGGCAAGACGATATGGAGCGTTTGCACGGCCGGGCCGAAGTGATTATCGGCAAGCAACGCCACGGCCCGATTGGCACGGTCGATCTGAGCTTTGAAGGGCGCTTTACTCGATTTGGCAATCTGGTCAAACCCTGGCAACAAGGCGGAGATCAGGGGTATTAACTCCCACACAAAGGCTGTTGGGTCCCCTATGCGGTTAGAATGAGTATTCCTTTAGGGATGTAAAATCAGCAATAAACTTCTTTAGGTTGATTTCACTTTCTATTCCTAATGGACGGTCCTAATGCAACAGATTAGAACATTTTATTGGCCGTACCCCCTTTTCTAAGCCACGCTGATATTGCGACCCATTTCTCCCACCCTGAGACGATATCAACCTTTTCAACAGGATCAAGAACTGGACTTTACCATGCAGAACCCGCTGAAAATCCGACGTGCACCCCCCCGGTGACCTACCGTTGATCACACGGTTTACAGACCTGCTTGCCCGCTTTCACGGTGACAGCTATATCTGCGATCCCGCTGTCATCATGCGCGATGTGTTTGGGCCTATAAGCGGTGCTCGGGTGTATTACGGTGAACATGAAAACCGCGCAATTACTTATGCAGTCTGCACGACAGAGATCGCTTTACACCGGAATCAACGCCGCCTGCATATCCATTTATTCTATGTTCTCAAGGNCCACCGGCGCACAGGTGTCGCGCAGCAGATGGTGACATATCTGCAGCAGGTGGCGCAACGTGAGGGGGCCAACGCCCTGACTGTTAGCGCCGATCTGCAAAACGAGGCGGCGCAACAAAGTTATCTGGCAATGGGCTTTAAGCGCCGCGCGCTGACTGGCGCATATTTCCTAAAGAACTTTTAATCTGCCAGCTCTGCACCCCTGCGCAGGTTCGACAAAGCGCCATCACCTTTGGCTACGTGCCATGTGGACAATACTGATCCATTTTACCCGACCCAAACGCCGCTTTGTGCTTGACCTTACCGGCGCGCCAATCAAGAAACAGATATGAGCACCGCAACACTCCGTATTGATCTGCAAGCCTTGGCCGCCAATTGGCAGGCGCTGGATACCCTAGGCACCTGCGAGACCGCAGCGGTCGTTAAGGCAGACGGCTATGGGTTGGGCAGCGCACAGGTCGCAACGGCTTTGGCCAAGGCAGGGGCCCGCAAGTTTTTCGTCGCTGTGGCCGAAGAGGGCGTCGCGGTGCGTAACGCCCTTGGCCCCGACCCCGAAATTTTCGTGTTTTCAGGTCACATGGCTGGAGATACAGACCTATTGCAACAAGCTGGCCTGATACCGCTGATCAATTCCGCCCAACAGCTGCAGCGCCATCTTCAGGCCCTGCCCGGCCATGGTTTTGGCTTGCAACTGGACACAGGAATGAACCGCCTCGGACTAGAGCCGTCTGACTGGCGGGATCTGCGCCAGCAGGCATTAGCGCATGACCCGGTACTGGTTATCAGCCATCTGGCCTGTGCCGATACGCCCAATCATGCGATGAATGCAGCACAGCTTGCATGCTTTCGCGATATGACCGACGATTTACAGATCCCACGCTCGCTCTCTGCAACCGGTGGAATACTGCTGGGACCAGAGTATCATTTTGACCTGACCCGCCCCGGCATCGGCCTATACGGCGGGGCCCCCTATTGTGCCGCCCACCCTGTGGTGTCGCTGTCGCTGCCGGTGATCCAGATCCGGGACGTAGTGGAAGGCGAAACCGTCGGCTACGGCAATACGTGGTCTGCCGCGCGGCCCAGCCGTATCGCCACGGTTTCGGCGGGCTATGCAGACGGTTTGATACGGTCCATGGGACCGCATCTATCGCTGTTCGACGGGGCGACCGCCTGCCCGATCGTGGGCCGCATTTCGATGGACCTGATCACTGTCGATGTCACCGAGCTGAGCCAAGTACCGGATGCGCTTTTCATGCTCAACACCCATCAAACGATCGAATCCCTCGCGGCGGCTGGCGGCACCATCGGCTATGAAGTTCTGACCTCGCTGGGGGCCCGCTACAACCGGGTCCATGTGAGCCCATGACCCTGCTCGCCCCCCTTGCCGCTGTCGGCCGCTCGGTTTTAGCGCTCTTGCAGCAGGTCGGCCAAGTCAGCCTGTTTGCTGCCAACACTCTGTCACATCTGGCGCGCCCACCTTTTTATCCGCGTGAATTTCTGGCGGCGCTGTTTCAGATCGGCTGGTTATCACTGCCAGTTGTCGGTCTGACCGCTTTTTTCACTGGAGGGGCATTGGCGCTGCAAATCTATGCAGGAGGTGCCCGGTTTAACGCTGAGGCGGTGGTGCCCTCTATTGTGGCCATAGGTATGGTGCGCGAACTGGGTCCTGTGCTGGGCGGCCTGATGGTTGCAGCCCGAGTGGCCAGCTCGATCGCCGCTGAGCTGGGCACGATGAAGGTCACCGAACAAATCGACGCTCTGGTAACGCTTTCAACCGATCCAATGAAGTTTCTTACGCTGCCGCGGGTCTTGGCGGCAACACTGGCTATGCCGGTTCTGGTGGCCGTTGGCGACACGATTGGTATCATGGGGGGGTATCTGGTCGCCGTGGCGCGACTTGAGTTTAATGCTGCCACCTATCTGGCTAATACCGTTGATTTTTTACAGCTTTGGGACATACTTTCAGGGCTGGTCAAAGGCGCAGTCTTTGGATTTATTGTGGCGTTGATGGGCTGTTATTACGGCATGACATCAGGGCGGGGTGCTCAGGGGGTTGGACAGGCCACAAAAACTGCTGTGGTCGTAGCCAGCGTCCTGATACTTGCCGCCAACTATCTCCTGACAGAGGTGTTTTTCTCCGCATGATTGAGCTGACCAACATCCACAAACGCTTTGGGGCAAACAAAGTACTTCAGGGAACCTCGCTGGTGGTTCCAAAAGGTACGTCTTTGGTGATTATCGGCGGCTCTGGCACTGGAAAATCGATCACGCTGAAATGCATATTAGGCTTGGTCAAACCCGATAGCGGCACAATTAAAATTGATGGGCGCGACATCAGCAGAGGCGACCGCGATGCGTTTCTTGCTCGGTTTGGTATGTTATTTCAGGGCGCTGCGTTGTTTGATTCAATCCCCGTCTGGCAAAACGTGGCGTTTCGGCTGTTGCGCGGCACGCTTAAACGACCCTTCGAAGAGGCACGCCAGATCGCCGTTGAAAAACTGCGTCGTGTAGGATTAACGCCTGATGTGGCGGATAAATACCCCGCAGAGCTTTCTGGTGGCATGCAAAAACGTGTCGGATTGGCCCGCGCAATCGCCGCCGAGCCCGAAATTATTTTTTTTGACGAACCCACCACGGGTCTTGACCCGATCATGGCTGGGGTAATCAACGAATTAATCCGTGAAATTGTGGTTGAAATGGGCGCCACCGCGATGACCATTACCCACGACATGACTTCGGTGCGGGCAATTGCCGACACCGTCGCCATGCTACATGACGGGGTGATTAAATGGACCGGCCCCGTGGCCGAAATGGACAACTCAGGCGATCCCTATTTAGACCAGTTTATCTATGGTCGTGCCGATGGACCGATTGAGGCGGTACGCTAGGGCGGCGCCCCCACTTGGCAGTACACGCGCGCGCCTAGGCGGCGTTACATTCGCTGCCTAGGCTGCAGCGAGATAGGGGATTGTGCCGACAATATCGGTATCGTCAATCATCTGGAAACTGTTTATGCCACCGGCTTGTCGGGCCTTGCCATATGGGGCGTAATTGGGATCGCTAGCAAACGCCACGACCGAGGCCGCATCTGGAAACTGCAAAATTGCAATCAAGGTATTGCCACGGTCCTCCCCTTCGAGGACAGTCACATTGCGGCTGCGGGACAGATATTTACTGCCGTGCTTTTCCACAATTGGGTGCACATTGGCGCCGTAATCAGCCACCCAACTTACATTGGTCAGTTTGATTTCTGCGCTTACAAAGACACTCATAACATCATCCTCCATTTGTGTATTTTATGTGGCTTGCAAGGATATATTAAAAAGGTTGGGAAATCGTCTTAAAAATGCGTATCAAAAGCATGGATTAATAATTCGCAAGCCTGCGCTCGGCAACATCCGCCCGGAATTATTTACCCAGAATTATCCGCAAGACAAAAAACGACAGGGCTTGCCTGCTCAAAGCGGTACGCTTACTGACAACCCATTGCATGCAATAAAAGGGCGGTTCATGTCCCAGATAAAACTACTAAATCTGTGCCTGTTAGTGCTGTTTCCCTGCGCCTGGTTTGCCCCGTTGCTGCGGGCTGGGTTGTTGCCCCTGTTCGGACTGTCCGAAATTACCCTGGTGACCGGGTTGCAAAGCCTGTGGCAAAACGACAAATTTCTCGCAATGATTGTATTTCTATGTGCGTTTCTTGCCCCCTATGCCAAAATAATCGGACTAGCGCTGGTGCATTTCAACCGACTCTCAAGACGCATTTTACCGCTGCTGTTCCTGCTTGGCAGATTGGCGATGGCCGAGGTGTTTCTCATCGCGCTCTATGTCACGGTGATCAAAGGCATTGGCATTGGCACGGTCGAAACCGCATGGGGCCTTTATCTGTTGACTGGGTGTATTTTGGCCTCTTTAGCTTTGAGCCATTTGACGGCACGGCAGCACTAGGGCAGTAAGGCGTCATGGCAAAACAAAAATCTTTTTCCTGCGCCGCCTGTGGTGCCGTCTCGACCAAATGGGCCGGCCAATGCGAAGCTTGCAGCGCGTGGAATACCATTTCAGAAGACAGCGGGTTATCAACTGGACCAGCCAAAAAATCTCTTGGAGCCAAACGCGGCAGATCGATGGTGCTCAGCGATCTAAGCAGCACCGAGGCCCCACCGCCACGCACCTGTAGCGGCGTGGCCGAATTGGATCGCGTGCTCGGAGGCGGGCTGGTTCCCGCCTCGGCAATCCTGGTTGGGGGGGATCCGGGCATCGGAAAATCGACGCTGTTGCTGCAGGCCGCCGCACATTTCGCCCTTGCCGGTCTGAAAACTCTGTATGTTTCAGGCGAAGAAGCCAGCGCGCAGGTACGCATGCGCGCCCAGCGACTTGGGCTGGCATCGGCCCCGGTGCAATTGGCCACCGAAACCAACCTGCGCGACATACTGACTACGCTGGACGCAGAAAAACCACAGTTGGTCATCATCGATTCCATTCAGACGATGTGGGCAGATCATGTCGACAGCGCCCCGGGCAGCGTGTCACAGGTGCGCGCGGCCGCACATGAACTGACCAGTTTTGCCAAGCGAAAAGGCGTCTCAGTGGTGCTGGTGGGGCATGTCACGAAAGATGGTCAGATTGCCGGACCGCGGGTGGTTGAACATATGGTGGATACAGTGCTGTATTTCGAAGGCGAGCGCGGTCATCAGTTTCGTATCCTGAGAGCCGTGAAAAACCGCTTTGGTCCCGCCGATGAAATCGGCGTGTTTGAAATGACGGGCCGTGGACTGGCCGAAGTGGCGAACCCATCGGCGCTGTTTTTATCCGAGCGCGGCAACGCAAGTCCGGGATCGGTGGTGTTTGCCGGTATTGAGGGCACCCGCCCCATGTTGGTGGAATTACAAGCGCTTGTTGCGCCCTCGCCACATTCACAGCCACGGCGCGCCGTGGTTGGCTGGGACAGTGGCCGTCTTGCGATGATTCTTGCGGTGCTTGAGGCGCGCTGCGGCATCCCCTTTGCCGGTCTAGACGTCTATCTCAATGTTGCCGGCGGGATGAAAATATCCGAACCTGCCGCCGATCTCGCAGTCGCTGCTGCACTTTTATCGGCACGTGAAGACAGCAGCCTGCCAGACAATACAGTGGTTTTTGGCGAAATAAGCCTTTCTGGCGCGCTGCGGCCCGTCAGTCAGACAGAAAACAGGTTGAAAGAAGCGCAAAAACTTGGTTTCACAGGGGCGATCACACCTGCTGGTGGCGCATCACGTGGCGACACCGAGATGAACGTGACGCAAGTGGCAGACCTACCCGGCTTGGTCGGAGATATATTTGGCGCCGGTTAGCCGGTCGAGAAAGGCAAACGAGAAGATGGACAGTTTCACCATCGTCGATGGTATCGTCGCAGCAGTGGTCGTCCTGTCGGCCCTATTGGCGTTTTCACGCGGATTTACGCGCGAGGCGATGGCGATTGCCGGATGGGTGGTCGCCGCCTATTTAGCGACATTTTTTTCCCCAGCAGTTGTGCCGCTGATCAAAGAAATTCCTGTGGTTGGCGATTTCCTTGCAGACAGTTGCGAACTATCAATCATCGTTTCTTTTGCCGTTATCTTTGCTGTTGCTTTGGTCGTTGTGTCGCTGTTCACGCCGCTTTTATCGTCGCTTATGAACAATAGCTACATAAACCGAATTGACCAAGGATTGGGCTTGTTGTTTGGCGTTGCGCGGGGCATCCTTTTGATCGCTGTAGCTTTTTTCGTTTATAATGTGGCTCTTACCTCACAGACCTTCGCAGCCATTGACGACAGTCGCTCGGCGCAGATTTTTGGAGATCTGACAGTCAAAATAGAAGAGCGCAATCCAGAGCTGGCGCTTGGTTGGATCACCGAACAATATGAAAATATTGTCGGCCACTGCATAATTGCAAAGTAATTTGGTGCGGCGTTGCTAACTGGGTTCACGCGCGCCGGCCCTCAGAGTAACGAGCGTCCTGTCACGCTGGTCTGCAGACTGGACTTGCCAAACTGGCCTGCCTTGCAAAACTGCCCGAACCTGCCTGCGTATGACATCGGTATTTTCTACCGTTAATTGAGTAATATCGGTGCCTTACCGAGGTTGCACAGCATTCTTAGCGCGCGCCAAATCAACCATTCCAACGGGTATCAACCGATAACCAAATGCTGTTTTTCAAAACAAAGAAAGCCTGAGGACCAAAACACAAAAAACTCATTGGCAGGAAAATATGCCGACTTCAATCATAACAGGGAAGCTGGAAAAATCATGGAATCATTGGGTTGTGGCCGATGATGGATATAAATCCGCTCGCCAAGCCGTTGGCACGAAAGATATTTATCGCTGTCATAGTGCAGATGCCCCCACATCGATACACGTGGTATCTTGGACCCCCTCGACGCAGGCTTGGGAGGACTTTATGGCTGCGAATGGCGAAGTCATTAAAGAGGCCGAGCCTATTGCTGATTCCACACAAGTCACCATCTGCTCTGACTAGAAACTGCGGAAATATGTGAAAAAAATCGCGCGATTTTAAGCCGCACGGCAAACACAAATCGATCAATGACCTTTCTTTTGGACCCATGGGCCATACAATCGAAAACCACCCTCTTTTTTCGAAAAATAATTCTAGACGGACAGACCAGTATACAGCCAATTTTCATCCTGCTTGAGCAAGAACCGTAACTTGTGATCCGCTTTGACGGTTTTGCACTGTCATCCATTTCGCAATCAGGCTAGGACGGCGTACGTAATGAGTTTGGCTTGTCAAAACGCTTGTTTTTGAAACCCAAATGACACAGAAATAGAGGGCCATTCTATGTGCGGTATTTTTGGAATCGCAAATCGAGACCAGCACGTCTTTTCTGAAATATATGATGGCCTTCTGATGCTTCAGCATCGCGGTCAGGACGCGGCTGGGATGGTCACTTATAACGGTGAATTTTTCAGCGAGCGTAAGAGCAACGGACTCGTAAAAGACGTGTTCAGCGCCAGCGACTCTGAAAGTCTCACTGGAAAAATTGGTATTGGTCATGTCCGCTATCCAACGGCGGGCTCGCTGAATGCGGTCGAAGCCCAGCCATTTTTTGTCAATGCACCCTACGGCATCTATCTGATCCATAATGGAAATTTGACCAATACAGCCGAGCAGCGCAAGAAAATCACTGGAAAATATAGCCGCCACCTCCGGACAACGTCTGATTCTGAAATTTTACTCAATGTTCTGGCAGATAAGATATCAGACAGCATAAAAGTGCTTGGTAATAAAGAACCGGTCCAAAACGTCTTTGAGGGCGTTAAAATGACCATGGAACGGATCGAGGGCGCGTATTCNGTGATCACCCTGATCGACGGGGTTGGTATGCTGGCGTTTCGAGACCCTAACGGTATTCGCCCGCTTTCGGTTGCATGGCGCAAAGCGACAGACGGCGAGCATGATTACGCTTTTGCATCCGAAGACGTTGCCTTTGGCATGATCGGCTTTCACAAATTGCGCGATGTGGCCCCCGGTGAGGCGGTTTTGATCGACCTTGATGGGCAGATGCACAGCTTTCAAGCTGCCAAGGGCGCGTTGCACCCGTGCATTTTCGAATTTGTCTATCTGGCGCGACCCGATTCGATGATTGACAGTATTTCGGTCTATAAAACACAGCTCCGCATGGGCCAAAGGTTGGCGCTGCAAATTCAGGCCTCCGGCCTTGAAATAGATAGCATCATTCCGGTGCCGGACTCGGCGCGCCCTGTGGCGCTTGAAGTGGCCAAAGCAACGGGGATCAAATATCGCGAAGGCTTGGTTAAAAATCGTTATGTCGGCCGCACATTTATTATGCCGGGCCAATCCGAGCGTCAAAAATCTATTCGACGCAAGCTCAACGCAATCCCACTTGAATTCGAGGGGCGCAACGTCTTGCTGATCGACGATTCGATCGTGCGCGGCAATACCATCCAACAAATTGTACAGATGTGCCGCGATGCTGGGGCGAAAAAAGTTTACGTTGCAAGTGCCTCGCCACCAGTCAAATATCCCAATGTGTATGGCATTGATATGCCCACCAAACACGAATTTATTGCCAATGGGCTTACGGTCGACGAAATTCGCCAAAAGCTGGGGGCAGATGCGCTGTTTTACCAGCATCTGGATGATTTGATCTGGGCCGCACAAGAGGGTAATTCCAAAATAGAACTGTTTGATTGTTCGTGTTTTGACGGCAAATATGTGACCGGCAGCGTCAGCCCAGAGTACCTTGAAACGCTCGAGCAAAGCAGCCGCGTTAGTAAAAAGGTGACAGACATGCCAAACCCGGGATCGTCTTGGAACGCACCCTTGATGATCGATCAAGCACCGTTGGCAACCACAGAATAACCAAAGACTTGCATATCTACCCCATTGGCGACTACACGTTTCAGCCGATAGTCTCCCCAATTTCTGTGTTCAACGCAGTTACCAAAAACCCGCAGAGGCGCTGCCATGACTGACAAAATCGCATTGATCACTGGCGCGTCACGAGGTCTTGGGGCGGCGTTTGCTGAGAGCTTGTCAGCCAGCCATCACGTTATCGCTGTCGCGCGCACCATCGGCGCGCTGGAAGAATTGGATGACCGGATCATCGCCAGCGGTGGGCAGGCTTCTTTGGCACCGATGGACATCACCAACCCCGAAGCCATGGCGCAACTGTGCCGGTCGTTGTATGACCGCTGGGGCAAAATTGATCTGTGGGTCCATGCAGCGGTGCATGCCGCCCCGCTGTCACCCGCCAGCACAATCGACAGTAAGGATTTTGCAAAATCATTGGCCGTTAATGTCACTGCGACAGCCGCTCTCATTCCCTTCATAGCGCCGCTGCTGGGTGAGGATGGAACCGCAGTTTTCTTTGACGATACGCAGGCGAAAGGCAAGTTTTTCGGCACCTACGGCGCGACCAAAGCCGCCCAGATTGCTTTGGCGCAAAGCTGGCAGGCAGAATCTCGCAAATCTGGCCCAACGATCAAAATTGTCACCCCCAACCCGATGCCTACCGCAACGCGCGCGCGGTTTTATCCTGGTGAAAACCGCAGCCTACTTAACGATCCTAAAGGCGAGTCCAAGCGCCTATTAGCAGATATTCTCGACCCAACGCCAAGCCCCACAAGCCTATAAACATCCCGGCAACCCACCTTTGCCGATACAAGCTCTCAGGCAGCCGGCAACAATCTTGCCGGCGCGGATGGGGTCCGACCCAGCGCGCTGTGCGATACAGATCTTTTAGCCAAAAAATGATCCAGCATGTTGCGCCTGATCGGACAATTAACATCTGTAGATGCCTCCGGCGTGTTGCCACGGCTCGATACTGCGCCCTCAGGTCGCTGGGCCCGACTGGCCACTAAAGTGTCTGCACAGTTGCCGCAACAATACAGGAGTAACCTGCTTGCGATTGCCCTGCCGGGGTCTACGGCCCGTGGCACAGCAGTCGCCAGCGTGTTAGATCTTGATTTGATAGTTTTGTTGAATCACTCTGCAACAGATATACCAAATGGCGGTTGGTTGAGGGGTCGCGAAATAAAAGTTGACCCGGCACAATCCACCTATCCAGATTTCATAACCCAGCCAAAATTGGCTTGGCTGCGGTTCTGATTGGCATTTTTCGGTCAGGTGTTTTCCGGGCCGAATTTCATCAGCACCCTGACTGATCCGCCCCTCAAACCCCATTGCCTCGCAGATCTCAAAGCCTGTGACCGATGGATTGCTGGCTGGGAACCGATGTTGAAAGCCACCGCGCAACCCGATCAGAAGAAGGCTATCTGCAATGGCTGATAAAACGGGTGTTAAGATCACTTTTCGAGGCTGCTAGCTTTGATTTGAACTGTAACAGCCGAGATATTTACTTCTGTGCAAAAATTGCAGCACAGCAGTTTGCTCCTCAAACGGCAATAATTTGGCGCACAGCGGAACTCGCCGGCGTGCCGACAGATCAGCCCGCCCCAATCTTTGCTGTACTCGACGGGCTCGCGCCCTTGTTGCGCCGCTTACAAAACCCAGTGTCCGCGTCTCGAGCAGAGCCTCTAATGACATATCCAGCTGTTCAGAACCCATCTCGAGCGATTCTGCCGCTTGCCGCCCCCCGTTTGCTGCTTTAAGGTCTGCATAAACCCGATTAAGAGGACACCATGCGCATTCTCATCACCAATGACGACGGGATCACGGCTCCCGGGCTTAAGATTTTGGAAACAATCGCTAAAACGCTGGCTGGACCACATGGCGAGGTCTGGGTTGTTGCCCCTGCCTTCGAACAATCGGGTGTTGGCCACTGCATAAGCCTGACCGGTCCGCTGTTGATCACCCAGCTGGGGCCACAACGCTTTTCCGTCGAGGGCAGCCCCGCAGATTGCGTTCTGGCGGGCCTGCACGAAGTGCTGAAAGACACCCCCCCCGATTTGATCTTATCTGGCGTCAATCGTGGCAATAACTCCGCAGAAAATGCGCTTTACTCAGGCACGCTTGGCGGCGCAATGGAGGCTGCGTTGCAAGGATATCTGGGCATTGCTCTGTCACAATACTATGGCCCGGACAACGTCGATCTCGACAATTCATTTGAAGCGGCCGAACAGTATGGCGCTGAGATTGTGCAACGCATTTTGGACAATGACCAGATCAGCGATGATTACCGTGTGTTCTATAACGTCAACTTCCCTCCCGTTGCCGCTGCTGCCGTCAAGGGGACCAAGGTCACCACACAGGGCAAGCGCGCCGACACGCGGTTTTCCGTCGAAGGATACGACAGTCCAACCGGGCGTCGCTTTTTATGGGTCAAAGGCGGTGGCCAACATCAGCCAACCGCAGAAGGCAGCGATGCGCATGCTAATCTTGATGGCTATATCTCGGTGACGCCGATGCGTGCAGATCTGACCGCACACGCCATGCTCGACCCTTTGAAAGTCATTCAATGACAGCTGACGCGGAACGCAAAATGCAGTTTCTCTATGCCCTGCGCTCCAAGGGGGTGACGAATACGGCGGTGATGACCGCAATGGAGCGAATCGACCGTGGCGACTTTATCCGCGGTGTTTTCTCTGAACGCGCCTATGAGGACGTGCCACTGCCAATTTCGTGCGGTCAAACCATTAGTCAGCCTTCGGTTGTGGGACTTATGACCCAGGCGTTGATGATCAACCCTCGCGACAAAGTTTTGGAAGTGGGCACAGGTTCGGGTTATCAGGCCGCAATCCTAAGCCAGCTTGCCCGCCGCGTTTATACGGTTGACCGCCACCGCCCGTTGATCAAAGATGCCAGCGCGTTGTTTGAGGCGTTGGATTTAAGCAATATTATCGCTTTCACAGCGGACGGCAGCTTTGGGCTTCCTGATCATGCACCCTTTGACCGTATCGTGGTCACCGCCGCCGCTGAAGATCCGCCAGGGCCATTGTTGGCCCAATTGAAAATCGGTGGAATAATGGTGGTACCAGTGGGTCAATCTGATGCGGTGCAAAGCCTAATCCGAGTGACCAAAACTGAAACCGG
>JGI20154J14316_10000916_pt1 | contig 26482 bp, 22 predicted proteins | sample COG_04_FD_14316 | JGI IMG/M metagenome (IMG submission 14316)
GGGCGAAGGCGTCCATCCCGCCGATGTGGGCGTGGATGAGGTCGATCGGCTCGTGCGATTCGCGGCGGCGCTTGGCGTCGAAATTAAGGCCACCGGTGGTGAAGCCTCCCATTTCGAGGACGACGAGCATGACCTGAGTGGTCAGGTAGATGTCAGTTGGGAACTGGTCGGTATCCCAGCCNATCAGCTCATCGCCTCGGTTGGCATCGATACTGCCGAGCATGCCTGCGTTGGTGCAGACGGTGAGCTCGTGCTCCATGGTATGACCGGCGAGGGTGGCGTGGTTGGTTTCGATGTTGAGTTTGAAGTGGTCCATCAGCCCGTATTCGCGGAGGAAGTTGAGGCAGGCCGCTGCGTCCGAGTCATACTGATGAGTGGAGGGTTCGCGAGGTTTGGGTTCGATGTAGAAGGGGCCTTTGAAGCCGATCCTCTTGGCATGGTCGACCGCCATGTGGAGGAAGGCGGCTAGGTGGTCGAGCTCGCGCTTCATGTTGGTGTTGAGTAAGGTGGCGTAGCCTTCGCGGCCGCCCCAGAAAGTGTAGCCGAGACCGTCGAGCTCGTTGGTGCATTCGAGGGCTTTCTTGACCTGCGCAGCGGCATAGGCATAGACATTGGCATCGGGTGAGGTGGCGCCGCCCTGCGAGTAGCGGGGGTGTGAGAAGAGGCAGGCCGTGCCCCAGAGCAGCTGGACGCCGGTTTCTTTTTGCTTGGCTTTGAGTTTGGCCACGACGGCGTCGAGCGCTGCGTTGGAAGCGGCGAGGTTGTTCAGCTCAGGGGCGATGTCACGGTCGTGCCAGCAGTAGAAATCAATGCCCATCTTTTCGAGGAACTCGAAAAAAACGTCGACCCTAGCGACTGCGTTTTCGACCGAGCTGGAGCGGTCGTCCCAAGGCATCACTGCAGTGCCCCCGCCAAACGGGTCGGATAGTTCGTTGCGCATGACGTGCCAATAGGGCGCGGCAAAGCGTAGGTGCTCCTTCATGGACTTGCCGTCGATTAACGCATCGGCGTTGTAGTGCTTGAAGGCCAGCGGGTTTTTGGACGAGGCGCCCTCGTATTGGATTTTGTCGCAGTCGAAGTATTGCATATCTAGGGCGGCGCTCTGCGCCGCATCGGGTGGTTGAGTTGTGGAATGAGTGGATTTGTCGCACGGCATCCATACCTGTGCGGTGAGAGTAGACATACAGGCAGACACCCTGTGTGATTGGATGTAGATTAGCAGGCCCCCGTTGATGGCGAAACCGCAAAATGCGAATATATTCTGTTGATTTACGCCAAATCTTTGTCCTCACTGTTTCTTAGCCGGAAGGGCTGTAAGGAAAGCATTCACAGACATTGAACCAGCAAATCGCCATCGTCATGACCGAGGTGTTTCTGCGTCGTTTGACGCCGTCGCTGATGCCCTTTGTTCGGAGGCAGCATGACTTTCGCATCGTCAGCATTCACCGGCCGATTGATGAACTGCTCGATCTCTTGCGCGATTTGCGTCCGGGCGGCCTGATCACAGAATGGCTTCCGGAGGTCACAGAAGCTTTGCTCAAGCTGGATTTGCCGACAGTGATAGCGGATACGGATTTCACGTATCCGGGAGTGGTGAGTCTCGATGTCAACGATTGGGCGGTCGGCGCGGCCGCGGCGGAGGCTTTTCAGCAGGCCGGTTTTAGAAGTTTCGCTTGCTTGGGCAATGGCACACCGTATTCCGGTCAGCGGATCGACGGCTTCTTGCAAGCGGTGGATTCGCCAGTTTCGGTACATTCGGAGACGGCGTTTAGGGATGCCCGCTATAGCGAGCATTTTGCGGCGCCTAGTGCAGCGCTCTGTGCTTGGCTTAAGTCATTACCTAAGCCCGTGGGCATCTTCGCGGTGCACGACCCCCTCGGCCGTTTTCTTTGTAGTACATGTCAGCAACTTGGCATCGCCGTGCCGGAGCAAGTCGCGGTGATCGGTGCGAATAATGACGATTTAGTCTGTGGACTGAGCTACCCCATGCTTTCGAGTGTGGCGATCCCCTGGGATGCGATCGGTGCCTTGGTCGGCGAGGCAATGCAGGGCTTGCTTGTGGGGAGGTGTCCGCCGGCTGAGCCGATTCTTGTGCCGCCCGGTGGCGTGATCATGCGGCATTCGGCCAATTACTTGGCGGTGGACGACCCGCAACTCCGCCGTGCCATGTCCTACCTCTCCGATCGCTTGCAAGACCCGATTAGCATTGGGCGTATGTGCGACGAATTGCGTGTTGCCCGCCGCAGCTTGGAGCGCGCGTTCAAAGAGTTCTACCGCTGCACGCCCTGGGAGATGCTATGTCGCATGCGGGTGGCACGGGTCAAGCAACTGCTCGCACAAACGAATCATCCCATCGCGCGGATAGCCGAACTGTGTGGCTTTAACGATGCTGAGCGTATGGCCGTCGTCTTCAAGCGTCTCACAGGTGAGGCGCCGTCGAGGTTTAGGAGGGCAGGGCGGCGCTCGATGCCAGGAGAATACTGAATAAAAAATATTCCATAATCCGGCTCAGTGCACTGCGGTCACTCCGAAAGCTTTACGTCGTAAATGTAACCGACACCATGGACCGTTCGGAAAGCGTCCAGCGTGAGGTCGTGGCGTTTGTAGAGCTCGCGGATCTTCACAATGTATTGGTCGAGCGAGCGGCTGCGCACATCGGCATGGATGCCCCAGACCGTGTGGATCAGATTCTTGCGGGTGAGCACCGAGTTCGGGTGGTCGGCCAGATAAGCGATAATGCCGAGTTCTTTGCGACCGATGGTCTCCACCTCANCATCGGGAAAAGTCACTTCGAGACGCTGAGGATTGACTTCTGCATTACAGAAGGNGAACGGNTNGTCGGTGATCGAAGCGTTGCGTGTGATGTTGCCATCTTTGACCGTTTCCGCCCGGCGGAGCACTGCCTTGATCCGTGCAATCAATTCGGGGAATCCGAACGGTTTAGTGATATAGTCATCGCCACCCATCTCAAGGGCTTTGACTTTTTTGATCTCAGCGTTCTCACCGGTTAGAAAGATTACGGGCGTTTCGTTTCCGGACTGGCGTAATTCGTGCATAAGATTGAAACCAGTGTCATCCGGCAGGTGCACATCGAGGAGGATCAGATTGGCGAAATTATTCTTCAAATAGCGCTCCACGTGACTGGCTTCATGACAGATTTGGCTTTGCATGCCGGCGACTTCGAGTTGTGTGGCGATTAAGGTCGCGAGGTCTTTATCATCCTCTGCGATAATGATGAGTGGTTTGGGTGTGTGGTTCATTTATTCAGAGCGTGTTGCGAGGTCAGCGAGCACTTCGGCCGCGTGGGCGTCTGGTTTAACTTTTAGGTATGTTTTAAGATTTTGCCGTCGCTTTTTATTAAAAATACAAAAAACAGGACCGCACCAGGGCTTTCTGCGAGAGGGGCTTCCTGTTTTCGGTGTAGTGAAAGCTGGGTGCTTTGTGTCCAGCTTCGAGTGGTGTTGGCTTAGCCATAGAGCGTACGATTACCTCCTATGGTTAATAATGGCTCATTTTCCATCGTTTACAAATACTTATTTCACCTCGTAAATGACAGACGCCCTGCGCTTTTGTGCAAATTTAATCTTGTGCCGCGATGGTCCTGCCTCAGCTTTTGCGTTTATGGAAACTATGCCATTACTCATGCTCGGACTGCCCAAGGGTAGTCTTCAGGACGCCACGATTAAACTTTTCGGTAAGGCGGGCTTCAATATCTCCGTGAGTGCTCGCTCCTATCGTCCTTCGATCGACGATGAGCAGCTTGACGGCCGCTTTGTGCGTGCTCAGGAAGTGAGCCGCTATGTGGAGCATGGCTACTTCGACTGTGGGCTCACTGGGCAGGATTGGGTGCGTGAAAATGACTCCGACGTGGTGGAAGTCTGCGACCTCGTTTACAGTCGTGCCTCGAACAAGCGCTCGAAGTGGATCATAGCCGTGCCCGAATCTTCGCCCGTGCAGAGCGTCAAGGATCTGGAAGGCAAGCGCATTGCGACCGAGGTGGTCAATATCACACGCCAATATTTGAAGGACAATGGTGTCAAGGCCGAGGTCGAGTTCTCTTGGGGAGCGACCGAGGTGAAGGTGCCCGATCTCGTCGACGCCATTGTCGACCTGACGGAGACCGGTAACTCGATCCGTGCCAACAAGCTCCGCATTGTCGACACACTGCTCTACACCAACACTGTGCTGATCGCCAACAAGGCCTCTTGGGGAAACCCCGAGAAGCGCAAAAAGATCGAGAACATCGCCTTGCTCCTGCAGGCAGCACTTGAAGCCAACTCCAAGGTCGGTCTTAAGCTTAACATCGAGAAGGCGAAGCTCGACGCAATACTCGCTGATTTGCCTGCACTGCGCAACCCGACGATCAACCGCCTGACCGACGAGAACTGGGTGGCGATCGACACGATTATTGATGAGACAGTCGTCCGCGAAATTATACCCGAGCTCAAGGAGCGCGGTGCTGAGGGCATCATCGAGTATCCTCTCAACAAGGTGGTTTTCTAGTGTCTGAAAAGCGCACAGTGCGTATTGCCCTCATTCAAGGTCGAGAGCAGGGCAGCCCAGCCGCGGACTTGGACTACACGATTGCGCGTATCCGCAAGGCTGCCACTTCCGGGGCACAAGTTGTCTGCACGCAGGAGCTCTTTAATACGCCTTACTTTTGCCGCACGCAGGATGCCGCGCCCTTCGATCTAGCTGAGCCCATCCCCGGGGTGACAACCGATGCGCTTGCTGCCGTCGCAGGCGAGCTCGGCATCGTCATCATCGCCTCGCTCTTTGAGCGTCGCAGTCCCGGAGTCTACCATAACACCGCCGCCGTCATGGACGCTGACGGCTGCTACCTCGGTAAATACCGCAAGATGCACATCCCGCAGGATCCCGGTTTCGAAGAGAAGTTCTACTTCACTCCCGGCGACCTCGGCTACAAAGTCTGGGACACGAAATTCGGCAAAATCTCTGTCCTCATTTGCTGGGATCAATGGTATCCCGAAGCCGCACGTCTTGCCGCCCTCGCCGGAGCCGAGATCATTTTCTACCCGACCGCCATTGGCTGGCTCGCTGAGGAAAAGGCCGCGCTCGGCGACGCGCAGCACACCGCGTGGGAAACTGTTCAGCGCGGCCACGCGGTCGCCAACGGCTGCTACGTCGCCACCGTCAATCGCACCGGAACCGAGGGCGATATTGAGTTCTGGGGGCAAAGCTTTGTCGCCGATTTTTACGGTCAGATCGTCGAGCGGGCGCCCGTGACTGACGAGCACATTCTGCTCGCCGACTGCGACCTCAAAGCCCTCGAAGACATGCGCCGCATCTGGCCCTTCTTCCGTGATCGCCGTATCGGCAGCTACGGAGAAATCAGCAAGCGGATGATTGATTAGGCTTCCGTCGATCGCGCGAATCCCGCGGGTGCCATTTTCTGTGCGGGGGGAGCGACTACCTGAAGGAAGCCGCATACGTATGAATGCTCCTTTGGGTGCGGAACGAGTGCTGGTTACTGTTGCGCATTGTATGTCCCCGTGGATATGCTTGCATGACGCATTCCGCAACTTTGAAGGTTGAACGTTTCGCGTTGGGCGTTCATTGCAGAGAGAGTATGGTCCAACTCAAAACACCTATAGAACTCGGCTATCGCTTCCCTGCCGAGTGGGAGCCGCAAGCCGCAATCTGGTTTGCTTGGCCAGTGCGCCGAACCTTGTGGCCGGACTGCTTCGACCGCGTGCGTGAGCAGCTCGCCGCACTCTATGTCCTCGCTGCCCGCTTCCAGCCGGTCCGCGTGCTCTGCGCTGCAGGGGAGCAAGACGGGATAAAGGCCATGATGGCTGCGCAGGGTGACGCTTCTGCGGTGGAACTCTACGATTATCAGAGCGATGATGTCTGGATACGCGATTTCGGCCCGCTCTTCCTCATTCACGACCAGCGTCGGGAACTCTGCATCGCTGATTGGCGCTTCAACGCTTGGGGTGGCAAATTTCCCGAGCAGTCCAAAGACGACTACGCTTCTGCTTGGATTGCCGACCAGTTGGGTGTCCGCCGCTTCGCCTTCGACCAGGTCCTCGAGGGCGGTGCCGTCGAGAGCAACGGCGCCGGCTGCATCCTTACCACGGAGGTCGTGTTGCTCAACTCCAACCGCAACGGCGAGACGACTGTCGCTAAGGTTGCCAGCCAGCTCAAGGCCGGCCTTGGGGCGGACCATATCCTCTGGCTCAAAGACGGCCTCGTCGGCGACGATACCGACGGTCATATCGACAATCTGGCCCGTTTTTTTAAGGCCGATGGCATCCTGATGGCCGAAGTCAATGATCCCACGGACCCGAATTATCCGGCACTGCTGGAAAACACTCAGCGCGTACAAGAGTTTCGTAGGCCCGAGGGGGATGCTTTCGCTTCGGTGCAGCTACCGCTTCCGGATCCGATTTTCCACGACGGTGAACGCCTGGCTGCCAGTTACTTGAATTTTATCGTCCTCAACGGTGCCGTTCTTGTGCCTACTTACGGTCAGGCAACAAATGACGCCAAAGCACTCGAACGCATCGGGGACTGTTTCCCCGGACGCGAGATCGTCGGCGTAGATTGCACTGACATCCTGAAAGAAGGTGGTGCGCTCCACTGTATGAGCCAGCACCAGCCGCTCGTGTAGCTGAGCCTAAGATCCAAATCCAAGGGTAGGAGCCGATCGCAGTGTGCCCTAGGCTTGGTCCGACTTTTCGGTCTTCTGCTCNTGCAGGGGCTCAGCCGAAGGTTCATCTGAGGGCTCCGGTGCGGAAGACTCNGCTTCGACTTGTTTGGGAGCTGGCGTTGCTTTGGGTTTGGGCTGGGCGGGCTTTTCATCCATCGCCTTGCGGATATCCTCTTCCACCTCGGAAGTGGCTTTCTTGAATTCGCGGATCGACTTGCCGAACGAACCGAATAGCTCGGGCAGGCGCTTCGCTCCGAAGAGGAGCAACACGATGAGGAAGATCAGGAGGATTTCGGGGCCGTTGATGTTCTGAAGGAAGGCGAGCGTAGTCATAAGTGAAAGCGTGTGGAAGAGGGCGTCAGAAGCAAACTGAAAAGAGGTCGGTTCAAGCTGAAACGCAGGTAGAATTGTGGATGTGCATGGCGGATGGCTATTCCTCGACAGGATCCCGATATATTTTGCTTAAGCGGACGCTTTCGTCTGCGCCCACGGGGGTGGCGCGGTCATTGATCTTAGGCATGCCTTCGAGAACATCGGCAGTGCGCAGACCGCTATCGCGGCTGGGACGCGTCTTCAATGTGGCGCTCTTGATGCCTTCGATATTGCGTGTTTCGAGGAAGGTATATTCCGCAAAGCTACGTGCGTTGCGGAGGGTAGCCAGGCGCTCGAACTCGTCGACATGGACGATGGTGGCGTCAGTCGTATAAAATAAGCTGCCGGTCGGTGCAGCACCGATTTGCTGATCGCCCTCAGTCACGCGGATGCCGCTGGATCCGCCGCAACCGCTGAGCAGACAGAGAAGCAGTGCGCTGATGACGAGAATAGGTGTGGTTNTTTGGAGCATGATAGGCGTTTACTTATGTTTGGCGTTTTCCCGCTTGATGCTGTCCATGCCGGGCTTCTCGAGATTAATGTCACCTTCGAAGAAACCATGAAGCTGGCGGATCCGGGTCGGGTGGCGCATCTTGCGGAGTGCCTTGGCCTCGATTTGGCGGATGCGTTCGCGGGTAACCTTGAACTGGCGGCCGACTTCTTCGAGGGTGCGGGAGTAACCGTCGGCGAGGCCGAAGCGGAGAGAGAGCACGCGGCGCTCACGATCAGTGAGAGAGTCTAGGACGTCGGTGATCTTTTCACGAAGCAGGCTGTAGGCCGTCATGTCGTATGGGTTTTCAGCACCTTTGTCTTCGATGAAGTCGCCGAAATTGGTGTCGTCGGAATCCCCGACCGGGCTTTGCAGGGAGATGGGCTGTTGCGCCATTTTCATGATCGACTGCACACGCTCGATAGGGAGGTTCATTTCGTCCGCAACTTCTTCGGCAGTCGGTTCGTGGCCGAGTTCCTGGAGGAGTTGCTTCTGTATCTGCATGACCTTGTTCAGGGTCTCGATCATGTGCACCGGAATACGAATAGTGCGCGCTTGGTCGGCGATGGAGCGAGTGATGGCCTGGCGGATCCACCAAGTGGCATAGGTGGAGAATTTGTAGCCGCGTCGGTATTCGAACTTCTCCACTGCTTTCATCAGCCCCATGTTGCCCTCTTGGATGAGGTCGAGGAAGGAGAGGCCCCGGTTCGTGTATTTTTTAGCAATCGAAATGACGAGTCGAAGGTTGGCCTCGACCATTTCGGTCTTGGCTTTGTGCGCTTCGCGCATGCCGAGTCGGACTTCGCGAATGATTTCCATGAACTCACGCGAGTCCATTTTGAACTCCGATTTGATCTCTTCAAGGCGCTTTTGGGTTGCCTTTACATCGACTTTCTTCTTCCGGCGCGAGGAAACCATTTCGGCTGCTTCGAGATCATCGTAGAGGGTGGAGACTTCGCGGTATACGGGGGTTAGGTCATTGAGGAAATCTTCGAAGCACTTCAGCTTAAGGCAGTATTTACGGAGGACCTTGCGGAGCTCTTCCTCATACTTGATCATACGAGTGCGTGAACGCTTTGCGTTGGACTCGGTACTGGCCTCGATATGGCTGTCCCAAGCGGCGTAGATTCGCTCGCCGAGGCGGTGGGCTTCTTCGAGTAGCTTGGGTAGGCTGTTGAAATAAGCTTCACGGCTCTCTATTTTCTTATCGAGCACGACGCGATCGAAGCGCTCCTCGCGGTTGAGGAGTTTCTGCACGATGTTGTTCTGGAACTCGAGAGTGAGGGCGGTAGAGAAGAGGGCGTCCTGTGCCTTGAGCTCGGCTTTCTCAATGCGCTTGGAGATGGCGACTTCTTCCTCGCGGGTGAGGAGGGGTACTTGCCCCATCTGCTTTAGATACATCCGGACGGGGTCGTCAAGAATGTCGTTTTGCGAGGTGCGGACTTCTTTTTCTTCGGTCTCTTCCTGGCGCGCTTTGAAGGCTTCGACCTCGTCATCGTCGAGGATTTCGACTTCTAGGTTTTGCAGAATGGAAATGACGTTCTCGATTTCGTCCGGGTTGTTGACGGAATCGGGGAGGGCTTGGTTGATATCCTTGTAAGTAAGGAAGCTTTGCTCTTTGGAAAGGCGGATCAAGTTGCGGATCCGCTCGTTGAGCTTTTCCTGCGCCTTGGTGGAAAGTTTGCGCTTTTTGGCAACTTTCTCGGTGGCGGCTGCGAGCGCTTCGTCGGTCTCGTTATCGTCCTCGTGGGCCTTCGCTTTAGCTGTTGATTTCTTGGGCGCAGCAGTCTTTTTCTTGGGGGCAACAGCCTTTTGGGTAGTCGCTCTCTTGGCCGGTGTCACTCTCTTTCCCTGGGCTGAGCTTGTCGAAGCCTTAACCACGACTTTCTTTTTGGCGGTGGCAGCCTTCTTCTTTGCGGGTGCCTTCTTAGCTGCAGGTGCTTTCTTAGCTGCGGGTGCCTTCTTGGCTGCGGGTGCCTTCTTAGCTGCGAGTGCCTTCTTCTTTGCAGGTGCTTTCTTAGCTGCGGGTGCCTTCTTGGCTGCGGGTGCCTTCTTAACAGCCTTTTTCTTGACCGGCGCTGTTTTTGCAACGGTTTTCTTGGCAGGCTTTTTAGTAGCGGTTTTCTTTTGTGCGGCTGACATAATTAATTCTGGGACGTGTGCGTTGAAAAGGTGCGATTCAGGCTCAATTAAAGCTGGAGTTGCAGGGGGTGCTTGAGGCCTCCGAGGAGTGCTCTACGCGCCCGCATGAGTTGGATCTGGGTTTCGGAGTCTGAGTTAATGATTCGTTGTTCCAATTGCTTGATCTGTGCTTCGACATGGTTTCTACGAAGTCGTTCGAGGCAAAATTCAATTTGTTTAACAGGTTCTTCGACGCTAAGCTCGCGGGCGTGAATATCAGCCAAAAGCTGGCGTTCTTCGACGCTATCAATGATGGTTTCTATTTGGCCTGCATTCTCAATCAGCCCTTCACGCAGCTCGGCGAGGAGACGAGTGAGCAGGCGACCTGTTGTTGAGTTGGTATTAATCCATTCGTAATCAATAATTTCTGAAAGCTTAATGCTGTGTTCCGGATGATGTAAAACGAGCCAAAGTAGTTCCCAAGTAGCTTGTGTCAATAGCGGGTCTCGGGGCACTTGGGGCGTGGGTTCCGATTCTTTTTCTGATTTAAAGGCGGGTCTGGGAGTGGGAGCTTTTTGAAAGTCGCGCAGTGCGGCTTGAGGATCGACGCCGACGAGGCGCGCGGCGATCTGAATGTAGTCCTCGCGGGCGACCTCTGAGGAGACGTGTTGGAGGAGCTCGAAAACGCTGCGTAGTGCGGTTGTCTTTTCGTGGGTAGTCGGTGCGCGGTCTTCGGGCAGGCAGTCGGCAATGGCCAGTTCGATGCCGCTCTTGGCGGTCTTGCGGAGCGCTTCGAGGGCATCGGCACCGTGCTCACGCAGCAGATCATCGGGGTCGGCCTTTTCGGGGAGCATCAGAAAGCGGAACTCCAGGCCGGCTTTAAAAGCCAGAGGTAGGGCGCGGAGCGCGGCCTTGCGCCCAGCAGAGTCACCGTCGAGCAGGCACTCAATCGAGCTGGGTTCGTAACGACGCAGGAGGTGGAGTTGTTCGTCGGTGATGGCCGTGCCCTGCGGTGCGACGGCCGTGTGGAGGCCGACCGACCAGCAGCGGATGGCATCGAGTTGGCCTTCAACCAGGAGGAAGTTGCCGCCTTCCTTGAGGTGTGTGCGTGCGTGATCCATGCCGAAGAGGATGCGGCCTTTGTGGAAGATTGGCGTTTCGGGAGAGTTAACGTATTTCGCCTCACGGGCGGGGTCGTCCTCCGGAGTCTGCGGTAGCTGTCGGGCAGTGAAGGCGACGACGCGCCCCTGCACATCGCGGATCGGGATCATGAGCCGTCCGCGAAAGCGGGATTTAAAATAGGCGTGATTGCGCTCGCCATCGCGGGCGAAGAAGAGACCGGACTGGTGCATCGCGGCGGTCGAGATCTTGCGCTCTTGACAATAGAGTGCGAAGGCTTCGCGCGCAGCGGGGGCGTAGCCAATGTTGACCTCCTTGGCCGTGTCGAGGGTGAAGCCGCGTTGCGATTGCCAATACGCCCGCACGGGCGCGGCTTCCTCTGACTCAAGGAACTGCTGATGGAACCAGGTGGTGGCCCATTCATGGAGCTCGAAGATCTGCTTACGTAGGGAGACCTCCTCGCGGGAGGGGCCGCCTTCTTCGTATTCGAGGGCGATATTAAACTTTTTAGCCAGGAACTCGACGGCCTCGATGAATTCGAGGTTTTCCTGCTTCATGATAAAGGTGAAGCAGTCGCCGCCCTCGCCAGTGCTGAAGCATTTGTAAAAACCACGATCCGGATGGACGTAAAAGGACGGTGTCTTTTCCTGTGTAAATGGGCTCAGTCCTTTCCATGAACGCCCAGCTCGCTTGAGCTGCGCATAGGGCGAAACGACATCGACCAAGTTGACTTGATGCTTGATGGATTCGATGGAGCTTTGTTTAACGCGTGGCAAGGAGTGACCGCGCTGCGCGCGGGGTGAAGGTGAGAGTGAAGGTGAAAGTGGCGACTCTGGCGTGGGCTTTATTTTGGGCGAGATCTTAAAGTCTTAATTGTGGATGTAAGGATGGCGATAGTTCCGTCACATAATTTCTGGCGGGCACGGACGGGTTTCTATGGGGATCCAGTTTTTCATAAGTATGCGTAGCCTAAGCCACTTTCACCTTCACTCCGCGCAGCGAGCCTATAGCCGAGCGGCGGCTGCCCTGGCCTCGGGGACCAGCGGGTGATTCGGGGCGATATCGATGAATCGGAGGTAGAGATTGCGTGCGGTCTCGGTTTGCTCGGAAATGCGTTCGTGGGCGCGTGCCAGTGAGAGGGTGATTTCGGGGCTGTCGGGGAAGCGATCGTAGGCGGTCTCCAGTTGGGCGAGGAAGGCGACGGGCTCCTTCGTGCGCTGGGCGACGCGGAGATAGTCGAGCGTGTAGGCGACTACGCTCGGCTCGAGGCGCACGGCTTCAAGGGCGGCGGTCTCGGCATTATTGAGCTGGCCGTCGACGAGGTAGGCGCGAGACAGAAGGTTCCAGATCTCGGCGCGGTTGTTAGCGATGTTGATCGCCGCCCAATATTGCCGAATGGCGGATGTGAAATCGCGGTCGAGTTCGGCCATCTCGGCATCGGCGAGGAGNTCTTCGATCGTGCGGGGGCGTTCGCTCGGGCGGATTGGCTCGGCTGCGGTATTCATTTCCACGGGCGGGACCGCCTCTGTAAGACCCGCGGGCGCTGCGGGCATGGCTGTCGAGGATTCGTCCGCAGGGTTGTTATCCACGGAGTCGGTCGTCGATCCGGCGGTGGGGGCTGGATCGTAGCTGACTTCAAAAGTGATTTCTGGGTCGGCCGGTTCGATGACTATGCTGGGATCGAAGTTGATCGCTTGACTGCCGGCTTGCACGGCTTCGCCTTCGATTGCGAGGCCATCCGCTTCGCCTTCTGGTATCTCCGTTTCAATAGCCGGCGCATTGGCCATCGCCTCGGCGGCTTCGAGATCAGCGATCACTTGAGCCTTACCCTCGCCAGTGGTTTCGTTGTCTGCACTCCCTTGATCGATAGCTTCCCTCTGAGCCGCTTCGGTTTCGGTTTCGGCTAGGGTAGCGGTCCCTGCATTTGCCTCGGCAGCTGTTTTCTCCGCCTCTGCTTTGGCGAGTTTGGCTTGCATTGCATCCTGGGTTGTGCGCCAACGGACGAGATCCTTGCGGGCTTGTTGCCACTGGCTGGCTTCAACTGCGCCGGGGAACTGTTTGTCGAGTTGGGCAATAATCGCTTCGGCACCTGCCCAGTCTTTCTGGCGGAGGTTGATTTCGAGCAGGCCGAAGAGTGCGGTCAATGCGTTGGGGTCATCGCTGTCGGCCGCCATTTCGAGCCAAGCTTCGGCTTGAGGCAAGTTGCCGACTTTGACGAAGAGCTGCCCGATCGACGCTGCGACTTCAGAGGACGGTTTGGCCTTTTCAGGATCGACACCTTTCAGATAGGCATCGAGCGAGGGTTGTAGCTTGTTCTCGGCATGGCGAATTTGCCCGAGGCGGATCCAGAGGTCGGGGGTCATTGCTTCGGGCGCTTGAGTGCTGAGCGTCTCTAGCAGGTGGCCAGCCGGTTGCTTGGCGGCTTCGAGGCTTTGGTAGGCTTGAAAGAGTCTTTCAGTATCGTCGGGTGCCTGTAGGTAGGCTTGTTCTAGGAAAAATGCCGCCATGCTGGTGTCACCCTCAGCGGCGTAGATTTGGCCGATCGAGTTGAGGATCTCGATGTCGTTGGGGTATTGTGCGGAGAGGGTTTCGAGGAGCTCGAGCGCCTGAGCGCTGTCGCCTCCCTCGGCGAGATGGTGGGCTTCTTTGATTTGAGCAGCTTTTTTTTCTTCGGGACTGCTGCAACCTGCGAGCAAAATCAGGGTCGAGAGCAGTGTGATAAAGAATGCGCTTTTGAAGTTTGCTTTTAACATGGGCGGGAGTTGTCTACGGGCTGTGAGTGCGTTTAGCAACAAAACGGCGAAGTTATCACTTTCGCTTCCACTGTATTGCTGTCAAGTGGATAGCCTGTGGCGGCTAGGCTTGTCTCTACGGATGGTGTCATGGATTGCCTTTTGTTCGATGAGTGTCGCCTCAGCGAATTTGGTTCCCCGAGCCCCGCTTGGGCTGGTTTGGGAGTCGCCGATCGCGGCCGGCAGTCTCTACTCGACGGAAGTCACGGCCCTGATTGAGGCCTATGAGCGCGAAGTGGGTCAGGATTTGAAGCCAGGCATGCGAGGTAAAGTCGCCCTGAAGATCAACACTCGCGGGCGTGCTGGGTTGAGTACGCCACTGCAGTTGATCCGCGCGCTCGTGGAGGCTTTGGAGGCTCGTGGCTACGAGCGCCGCTCGATCCTCATCCTCGACGACTCGGCCTACAATCTGCGCGAGGCCGGAGTGATGCCGCCGTTGAGTCTCTCGGGGGGAGCGTTCGAGGGCTGTCCAGTCATCGCTTTAGATTGCGAGGGATACTACGATTCTGAATGGTTCTATGACAGTCCTCTCCCTCCGGCTATGCAGCAGGAGCCGCAACTCTTCAATGAGGCGCTCGGCTCATCGCAACTCGCCGAAGGCTCGCAGGGGCGTAAGAGTTTTCTGCCCAAGCCGCTCATCTTCGACGTGGACTTCTGGATCAACCTAGCCGTGGCTGCGGACGATCCTTCCCTCGGTATCGACGGCGCACTCGCCAATGCCACGCTCTGGAACGTGAGCAACAGTCGCCGCTTCTTGGTCAACCAGGCCACCGCTTCGGCTGCTGTCGCTGAAATCGCCGCCATTCCCGAGTTGGAGGAGCGCCTCGTGCTCAACTTCGTTTCGCTCGAACGCTACCAATTCATTGGCGGTCCTTTCTTTAATTCGATCTACACCCGCTCCGAGCCGCGTCTTTGGATGAGCAGTGACCCTGTAGCGGTGGATCGGCTCCTCTATGACCGGATGAATGCCATGCGTGTGCTCGAAGGTTTTCCCGAGATCCAGCCCATGCCGCGACAGCTGCCTTTTGCTGCCAGCCTCGGGCTTGGCGAGTTCGAGCGCGAGCGTATCCGCATTCGCCAACTGCCTCTGCCGGAAGATGGCGTCCGTGTGCGCTTAAAGCCTGAGGTCGTCGATCCTGTCCCTGCCCTGCTGCCGAAGGAATCCTGGCTTCGCCGGATCACTCCTTGGTAGTCGTTGCAATACTTTCTGCCTTTATCCGTAGAAACGCCTTGAATTCACCGCTAAAGCACACTTCCATCGCACAACTATGCAAATCGCGGACTACTATCCGATCCTTGTTCAAATTTCGCTCGCCGCCAGTATCGGCGCGGTGGTCCTTGTCGCGTCGCATATTTTTGGGCAGCGCGGCACCGATACTGCGATTAAAAACACCCCCTACGAGTGCGGCATGTTGGCCGAAGGTTCCGGGCACGCCCGTTTTGCAGTCAAGTTCTACGTCACTGCGATGCTCTTTATCCTGTTTGATATCGAAGTCGTTTTCCTGATCCCCTGGGTGCTCGTCTTTCGCGAGTTTTTGGCGGCAAGCCTGCCGATTCTTCTGCCTGTTTTCTTTTTCCTTTTCGTTCTCGTGCTCGGACTTTTCTACGAATTGAAAAAGGGCGCGATCGAGTGGGATCAGTAAACGCACGGCCCAGGTCTAATCACGGCTCTATGTATGAATCTATATATAGTTGGCAGTTGGCAGTTGGCAGTTGCCAGTTAGGCGAACTATTGTAAAACTTTTGAGTAACGCATTTTAACCCCCGATTTTCAACGTTTCGATCACGCCTACATGCGCATAGACAGATACATCGCCAAATCCCGTGTCATAGACATTCAAAGCACGGATTTTGAAAGCGCTGTCTCGGAACTACTCAGCGTCTGCGATATCAGTAAAGAACGCGGCCTCACGAAGAAGGGTTTGCTCGCTGAGCTGCTGGATCGCGAGCGTCAAATGACGACCTATCTAGGCAATGGTGTTTGCCTGCCGCACGCCCGAGTTAAAATGAAGCGTCCTTATATGATCGCTGTCGGTCGTTGTCCTGATGGCCTTGTTTACGACGGCCAAAAAGAGTATCAGGAGATTCGCTTTATCTTTCTGCTTCTTGCCTCCGAGAACACTCGCAGTTACCTCTACAGCTTGGCTTCTTTGGCGCGGGTCTTTCAAGATGCCAGTCACATGGAGCGCCTTAAGTTGGCTGGTAGCATTAGCGATTTCCAAAAGGAGTTGAAGCACGTATTTGCTGGCGAAGAGGGTAAGCCGCGTCGTCGGCATAACCGCTTCAACAATCTCATACTCCGCGAGGCCGCTAAGATTGCCAAGGGTGCGCAGTGCACCGCTGTTCTGGTTTTTGCCGACACCTTCGGCGGTGGCGTCGAAGTGGGTAAAGCCTTTAGTGATTTCAAGACCGTGCTCATCGCGCAAGGCACGTCCGAGGCTGCCGCCGAGCGGGAGGAGATTGATGCCGTTATCCCGATCCGTTCCTATAGTAATCACCGTTTCTCTCAACTTCGTAGCGCGGTACTCATCGGTCTGACACGGGGAATCTTTTCCAGCCACGAGCGCCTCTGTTGTATCGGTGGACTCCCGCAAAGCAACCAGTTCGACAGTATCACCGTCGTCGATGTCGAGCGCGAGTTCGATACCATGCTCGCTAGCAAGGCTGATATGCTGCCCGCCAGCGTGAAGCCGGAAGTGATCGAGCGTGTGCTCGCGATCGCTACTGAGCTCGCCGTCGAAGGCCGCGAAGGGCACCCGGTGGGCTGTCTCTTTACGCTTGGTAATGCCGATGAGATTTCCCAATACACCAAGCCGCTCATTTTGAATCCATTTTTTGGATACAAAGATGAAGACCGTAATATTCTCAACCCCTTTATGGATGAGACGGTCAAAGAGCTGTCTTCAATCGATGGTGCTTTCATCATTCGCGGCGATGGAGTGCTTGTCTCTGCCGGTTCGCTCATCCATGCGCCGGACTACACCCACGATCTGCCCAGCGGGCTCGGTAGTCGCCACGCCGCCGCCGCATCTATTACGCAGGCCATTGACTGTCTCTGTATTGTCGTTTCCGGCAGCACTGGCCAAGTCACCCTTTTCCGCCGCGGCAAGATGCTGCCGCTCATCGAAAAAGCGCTGATCCGCAATAGCTGATCCTAACCTCCTAATGAATCGAATCGAAAAAGCCTTTGCTCGTGCCCGGGAAGAAAACCGTGCCGCCTTCGTTAGCTACCTCTGTGCGGGCGATCCCGATTTCGACAGCTCGGTTGAAGCTTGCCGCGCCATCATCGAGTCGGGCGTCGACATCCTGGAGCTTGGTGTGCCCTTTTCGGATCCGCTCGCAGACGGGCTCACCAATCAACTGGCCGCGCAGCGAGCACTCGAAAGCGGCAGTAACAGTGAGCGTGTGCTTGATCTGGTCCGTGCTATCCGCGCGTTCAGCGAGGTCCCCATCGTTTTCTACACCTATTATAATCTTGTCTTCGCTCAAGGTAGCGAGGCCTATGCCGAGCGCGCCAAGTCCGCTGGGGTGGATGGTATTCTCACGCTCGACCTTCCGCCGGAAGAAGCGGGTGAGCACCTGGTAGCCTGCGCTAGGCACGAGCTCAAGACCGTCTTCATCGTTGCGCCGACTACGCCCGATTCGCGGCTCGAAACGATCTGTGGTGCGACGACTGGTTTCATCTATTACGTCTCCCGCGAGGGCGTGACTGGTGAGCAAGCTGCCATGTCCGAAGGCATCGCCTCGCAGGTTGAGCAGATCAAGCAACACACTGCACTGCCCGTCGTCGTCGGGTTCGGTATCTCCAATGCCGACCACGTCCAAACCGTGGCTCAAGCTGCCGATGGCGTCGTCGTCGGCAGCGCCATTGTCAATTGCATTGCCGAGAATCCAACGAATCGTCAGGCCATGTCCAATTCGCTCCGCGCGAAGATGGATAGTTTGCTTGAAGGCAATGCGTTGGCGAAGATTCAGTGAAATACAAGGCCATCCACGACGAATTACTGAACGATTGATTGTTCGAGATTGGCGTTCGCCGCCTACGCGTTCGCGCGCCCTGTCACGACTTCCATCAGCGCTTCGACGCATTCGATTTTTGCGCTCGGGAGCATGCCGTGGCCGAGGTTGAAAATGAAACCGGGCTGGTTGCCGCCATCCTTGAGCACACGTTGAGCTTCGCGGCGGGTGATCTCGGGTGTCGTGGTTAATGCGGCAGGGTCAAGGTTGCCCTGAATGGCCGCGCCNCGGCCGATGCTTTNNCGCATGCGCCGCAGGTTCATCGTCCAGTCCAAGCTGAGTATTTTCGCACCGGTGTGCATCAAAGCGGGCGCTTTATGCCCCATGCCTTTGGCGTAGAGGATGACCGGCACGCGGTCTTTGAGTGCGTTGATAATATGGTGGATCCAACGCAGCGACCAGGCCTCGTAGTGGGTCGCAGGGCAGATCGCGCCCCACGAATCGAAGATCTGAAGTGCGTCGGCACCGGCATCGATCTGCATGTGGAGGTAGTCGACGATCGCATCGGTCAATTTTTGCATGAGCTTCTCGAAAAGCGCGGGCTGATCCCAGGCGAGTTGCTTGATGGCTAGGTAGTCTTTGGACGAGCCACCTTCGATCATGTAGCAGGCAAGGGTCCACGGGGAGCCGCAGAAGCCAAGTAGCGCGGTGTCGTCGCCCAATTTCGAGCGGGTGAGCGAAAGGGCGTCGGCCACATACTTGAGTTTTTCGGTGATCTGGCTGCCGTCGAGCGCTTCGATTTTGTCCGCACTGTCGAGTAGATAGTCCATCCCGATGCCGCCCTGGTCGCGGAAGTGGTAGCCTTGGCCGAGCGCTTCGGGGATGACGAGGATATCGGAAAAAATGATTGCCGCATCGAGCGGGAAGCGGCGCAGGGGCTGCAGGGTGACTTCCGTCGCCAGCTCCGGCGTGCGCACCATAGTGACGAAGTCATGCTGTTTTTTAAGCTCCCGGTATTCGGGGAGGTAGCGGCCAGCTTGGCGCATGAGCCAGATCGGTGGGCGGTCAACGGGCTGTTGATGGGCGGCGGCGAGGAAACGTTGGCGTGGTGTCATGAGTATAATAACGAATAACGGATGACGGATTACGAAGAAAAATTTGCCCAGTCCTGCGGTTTAAGGAAAATCTCGTAGAGCTCGGCTTCGGGGCTGCCTGGGGTGGGGTGCCAGTCGTAGTCCCAGCGGACGAGTGGGGGGAGTGACATGAGGATGGACTCGGTGCGGCCTTTCGATTGTAGGCCGAAGAGGGTGCCCCGGTCGTAGACGAGGTTGAACTCCACGTAGCGGCCTCGGCGGTAGAGCTGGAACTGACGCTCGGCTTCCGTGTGCGGTGTGTCCTTGCGGCGGGCGACGATGGGTTGGTAGGCGGGCAGGAAATGGTCGCCTACGGATTGCATGAAAGCGAAGGCCTGCTCGAAGCCACCGTCGGCGTAGTCATCGAAAAAGATGCCGCCGATGCCGCGTGGTTCTCCGCGGTGGGGGAGGTAGAAATACTCGTCGCAGATCTGTTTGAGCTTTGGGTAGAGCGCTTCGCCGAAGGGCTCACAGGCGGTGCGCGCTGTGCGGTGCCAGTGGATGGCGTCCGCGCGCTGGCCGTAGTAGGGCGTCAGGTCGAAGCCGCCGCCGAACCACCAGATGGGAGCACCGTCTTTTGGCTCGGCATAGAAGAAGCGCACATTCATGTGCGTGGTCGGCACATGGGGGTTGCGCGGATGCACGACTAGAGACACACCCATCGCGCGGAAGGCCGCGCCGGCCAGTTGGGGGCGGGTGGCGGTGGCGGATGGGGGGAGGCCGATGCCTTGCACATCTGAAAAGTTGATGCCCGCTTTTTCAAAAACCGCACCTTCGGCCATGACGCGGGAGCGCCCGCCGCCGCCTTCGGCGCGCTCCCAGCGGTCTTCTGAGAAAGTCGCTGTGCCGTCTTCGGCCTCGAGCGCGCGGCAGATGCGATCTTGCAGGTCGAGCAGGTAGGTGCGGACTTTTTCTGATTGTGCGGTTTGCATTAAAGGCGAATCTTGGCGATGTAGATCGCGACATAAAGCCTTCAAATTAGTTTTTTTATTGGTAGCGAACTTGCGCTAGCAAGGTCGATGGGCAAAAGACTTCTCAATAAAAACCATGTCCCTTTCCCAAAAACTCCCCGAATCTGTCTTCATCTTCGGCTGCGGCTATGTCGGTACCGCCCTGGCAGAGTATCTAATCGAGCAGGGCGTGCGTGTCGGCGCGTTGACGCGTAATCGGGAGAAGGCTGCACGGCTCCGCGAGCTGGGCGTGGCCGAAGTGATCGAGGCCGAGCTCGACTCGTCGACTTGGCATGCGCAGGTGCGCGGTCAATACGAGGCCGTCGTCAACTGCGTCAGCTCCGCCGGCGGGGGGCTCGACGGCTACCGGAAGTCTTACGTCGACGGCCAGTGCTCGATCCTCGAATGGGCAAAGTCGCAGACGATCCGGACTTATGTTTATACCAGTAGCACCTCAGTCTATCCGCAGGATGGCGGTGTGACGGTCGATGAAAGCGCCGATACGAGCGCCGCGCCACCTACGGGGCAGGTGCTTTTGCAATCCGAAGCGATGCTGGCCGATGCGGAGCAGATGGATCGTTGGTTTGTGCTGCGCCTCGCCGGCATCTATGGTCAGGGGCGCCACTTTTTGCTCAATCAGCTCCGCGAAGCGAACGGCGAAATCCCAGGCTCGGGCGAATACGCCATGAATATGATCCATCTCGAAGATATCGTGTCCGCGATCAGCGCGGCTTTATCGGGTGAGGCTGCCTCTGGAATTTATAATATAGTCGACGATGCTCCGGTGACCAAATCCGAGGTGCTGACTTGGCTGGCAGAGGCAATGGGCTTGCCCGTGCCGGCATTCAACCCTGACAAAGTCTCCGAGCGTTTGAAACGGCGGGGCGGCCGTATGCCACACCGCTACGTGAGCAATGCCAAGGCCCGTGCCCAGCTCGGCTGGCAGCCCAAGTATCCGAGCTACCGGGACGGGTATGCGGGCTGGTTGAGCTAGCTTGCTGGAGGGCAGCGTTCCACCGCTGCCGCGAATGTGGAGCGGCAGATCGCATCTACTGCTGCTAAGCAACGGCATTGCGGGAGGGCAGCGTTCCACCGCTGCCGCGAATGTGGAGCGGCAGATCGCATCTACTGCTGCTAAGCAACGGCATTGCGGGAGCAATGCCCTCCAGCGGACACAGAGCCAAAGCTAATTAAACGATCTCCTCGACGCCAACCTCAATACGCTTACCATTGATCGTCAGGCCGTATTTCTTTTGAGGTCCTGTCGAGGTGTTGGCGGCGGGTGCCGGCGCGGGGGCGGCTTTGGGAATTTCCGCTGGCAACACGACGGGGTTCGGCTTGGGGCCTTCCCCTTTGAGGTGCTTTTCCAATTGGGGCGGGAACATCGCGTGGATCACACAGTGTTCGTCGTCGCTCGGGAAGTTCTTCGCTTTGAGCTCCTTACGCAGATCCTCCATGTGCTTGTGCACAGCTCCCGGGGCTTCGACGGGGCGGCAGGTGATGGGTTCCTTGCCTGCTTGTTTGGCAGCCTGCTTCTGCACCACGGGATCGACCGGCGCAGGGCAGCGGCCGTAGTAGCCGAGCGCGATGTCGGCGGCTTGCGGGGAGATTTGTTTCCAGCGGCCAAATTTGACATTCAGGAACGCCTGCATGCCGACGATTTGCGAGGTCGGTGTCACTAGCGGGATCCAGCCGAGGGCTTCGCGCACCACGGGGATTTCGCGGAAGACTGCGTCGAATTGGTCCTCCATCTTCTGCTCCTTGAGTTGGGTACGGAAGTTCGAGAGCATCCCGCCGGGCACTTGGTATTCGAGTGTATCGACGTCGATCACCTCGTTTTTGTGGCTGGTGAAGTCGCCTAGCTCCGCATAGGCCTTTTCTAAGTGCGTGCGGACTTCACGCAGAGATTTTCGTTGTTGTTCAGAGATTTCAGGGCAGCGCGGATGGCCTTGGAGTAGTGCGAGCATCCGCGTGGTGTCGGGCTGGCCCGTGCCGTTGGCGAAGGGGGATACCGACAGATCGATTGCATCGACGCCGGCGTCGATGGCCGACATGTAGGTGCTCGCCCCGAGGCCAGCGGTGTCGTGCGTGTGAATCCAGACCGGGATTTTAAGCTGCTTCTTGAGGCCGTCGATGATGGCGAAGGCTTCCATCGGCGGGATGAGGCCTGCCATGTCTTTCAGCACGATGGCGTCGGCACCCATCTTCTCCAGCTCCACGCCCATCTCGATGAACTTGGCCACGGTGTGCACCGGACTGCTGGTGTAGCAAATCGTGCCGTGTGCCTGCGCACCGGCCGCTTTACAGGCGTCGATCGCGCACTTCATGTTTCGCGTGTCATTGAGCGCGTCAAAGATCCGGAAAATATTCATCCCGTGATCGGCGCTCGTCTTGATGAAGGCTGTGACCACGTCGTCGGGGAAGTGGGCGTATTGAACGATATTCTGCCCGCGCAGTAGCATCATGTGCGGGGTCTTCGGGCAGGCCTTTTTCAGCGCGTCGAGGCGATCGAAAGGGAATTCGTCGAGGAAACGGAGACCGGAATCAATGGTGGCACCGCCCCAAGTCTCGAGTGCGCCGAAGCCCCAATTGTCGAGTGCTTCACAAGCCGGGAGCATTTGCTCGGTGCGCATGCGGGTGGCGGCGAGGCTCTGATGGCCATCGCGGAGGACATTATTGTTAAGCTGAACTGATTTCATGATATTTCAGAATTAGTAAAACTTTAACTATGCGCCTGGCTGGATCAAGCTTTTTTCTATTAAATCCATAAACGGATGAAAGCCCAAGAACCATGCCACGTCATGACTAAGCCCGCGAACCACTCTTTCAAAATGAGTGATGAGGTGCTGGAGGTCTATATAAAAGGCTACATCGAGGCGCAGCTGGGTATGAAGGCCAGCTTCGCTTGGCAAGGCGGGGAACCGACCCTAGCCGGGCTGCCGTTTTTTGAAACATTGTGCGCCTGCCGTGCGAACGATGGCCGAACTCTACTAGGCCCGCCGGCGGAGATCATGAAAATGAAGCGATCATAAAAAACCGGAACAGACTATTGACAAGTGCGCGGTGAGAGTGAGCATGTCCGTTCTTTCCTAGAAAGGATTAAAGAGATATATTCTCTATATGGTGGCTGTAGCTCAGTTGGTTAGAGCACTGGTTTGTGGTACCAGGGGTCGCGGGTTCAAGTCCCGTTAGCCACCCCATCCTTCGCTTTTTGATTCAAAAAGCTACGGATGGCAGGCCAAAAGCGAGTTATTAGACATTGCTCCATGACTTCGAACGCTCCCACTCAAAGAGCGCAGGATGCCCCTCTAAGCCCAGTCCGGATTAAAACGCGAAGATTCAAGTTTTCCTCAGTTCAACCTTGGCAACGATGCGGGCCCCGCCATTCAATGATGTATGTCGACCTGCACGAATCTGGATTTTGAATTGAGCTTCTTTGAGAGCCTGCACCAACGCATGCCCAGGGATATACGGGTGGCTTCTATTTTGGCGCACATCTACACAAAGGCTGGACGCATCGATTCAGGCCTGAAAATGGATCGGAAGCTCGTCCGGCTCGACCCGAAGGATCCCACTGCCCACTACAATCTCGCCTGCAGTCTTTCTTTAAAGGGGCGCAAGGCGGACGCGGTCAAGGTGCTCCGTGATGCCATTGCATTGGGGTATGAAGATTTCAACTGGATGCAGCATGATCCTGATCTGAACGGTTTGACGGATTATCCCGGCTTTCGACAGCTCTTGGGGGATTTAGAGATTGGCTAGGTGCTCGTCTCCTATTTGGGCACGGCGCGCGCGGCCATCACAAACGCCCAACGATTGAGCACGAGCCGCAGCGCTGCGCAATATGGTGCTCAAAGAACGAAAATCTTTCAGTCAAGTTTGTTGGGATGAGCTTGCTGCACAAGAGGGAGCCTTTAAAGACTTACTACATGCCCAAACTCAAGCCGAGCCACGACACTGCTGTCGTCGAAGTCATTGCCCTGTCTGGCTTTGACAAAGCTTTGGCCTACGCCGTGCCGCCTACGTGTAAGGCGACGCTCAAAGTGGGCTCGCTCGTGCGTATTCCGCTCCGCCGCCGTAGCGAGCTCGGTGTTGTTCTACGCTTCGGCACCGAGCAAGTGGTGCCGCCCGGGAAGCTGAAGATGCTCTTCGAGGTGGTGCAGCCCTATCCGGTGCTACCGCCCGATTTGATAGAGCTCTTCCGCTGGGCGCAGCAATACTATGCCGCTACTCCGGAAGCGATCTTGGAAACGATGATCCCCGCTGCCATCCGTAAGGGGATGAAGTCGAAGACCCGCCGCTACATCTCCAAGGGCAAAGCGCCGACCGCCGAGGCGCTCGAGGCGCTCGAAAAGCGCGCACCAAAGCAGGCTGCACTGCTCAAATTCATCCGCCAGCAGATCAAACCCTTACCCCGCGCCGACATCCTCAAAGCCATGAAGCTCAGCGCTTCTGCCTGTGACGGGCTGGTGACCAAGGGCTTTTTACGGGAGACCGACACTGAAGAAGAGCGCGTCGCCTATGGGGATGAGCTGGGCTCGGAGGAGACAGTCGTCAGCGAGACGCGCCCTACATTGACCGATGAGCAGCAAGCTGCCGTAAGCTCCATTAACGATGCCATCGCGGCGGATGCGTTCAGCGTGCGCTTGCTCCATGGCGTCACTGGTTCGGGTAAGACCGAAGTTTATCTACACGCCATCGAGAAGATCGTGGCCGAGGGAGGCGGCGTCATTTTCCTCGTGCCCGAGGTGGCACTGGCACCACAGACCGTCGGCCGGGTCCGCGCGCGGCTGGAAGCCCGCGGCGTCCACACCGTGGTCTGGCACAGCCACCTCTCGGAAGGAGAGCGCTATGACGCCTGGAAGGCGCTGGCCAGTGGTGAAGCCCACGTGGTGGTCGGTGCACGCTCGGCCGTCTTCGCGCCCGTGCAGAACCTCAAGCTCATGATTGTTGACGAGGAGCACGAGCCCTCTTACAAGCAGGAGGAGTCGCCCCGCTACAACGGGCGCGACGTGGCCGTCTATCGAGCGCACATTAACAAATCCGTTTGCGTGCTCGGTTCGGCCACGCCTTCGCTCGAATCGCTCTACAATGTCGAGCGGGGCAAATACGCCGTCGATCGCATCCTCAACCGGGTCGACCACCGTCAGTTGCCCAAGATCCATCTGGTCGACATGCGCCGCGAGGGGCTTACGGGTAAAGGGCCGTCGCCCATTTCGCGCACTTTGGCCGATAAACTGGTCGACCGCTTCGAGAAGAAGGAGCAGAGTATTCTCTTCCTCAACCGTCGTGGTTTTTCCACTAGTATTCTTTGCCCGGACTGCGGCTATGTCGCTAGCTGCGAGCATTGCAGTATCCCCATGACCTTCCACCGCACGGACGGCAAGCTCCGCTGCCACCTCTGTGCCGAGCACCGCGAAGCTCCGTTCAAGTGTCCCGAGTGTCAATCGGTCAACATCCGAAAGAAGGGGCTCGGCACCCAGAAGATCGAGGACATTGTCCAAAAAATCCTACCTCGCGCCAAGATCGTGCGGATGGACGCCGACTCCATGTCGAAGAAGAACCTCTACCGGAAAATCCTCAACGACTTCCGGATCGGCAAGATCGACCTCCTCGTCGGCACCCAGATGATCGCCAAAGGGCTCGACTTCCCCAACGTCACCTTGGTCGGACTCGTCGACGCCGACAAATCCCTTCATGTGGAGGACTTTCGCGCGGCCGAGCGCACCTTTCAGCTTATTGTGCAGGTCTCCGGCCGCTCTGGTCGCGGCGACCGCGCAGGCGAGGTCGTTATCCAGACGCACACACCCCATGCCCCGCCCATTCAGTTCGCCCGCAAGTCCGACTTCGACGGCTTCCAGCTCGAAGAGCTGGAGCAGCGCCGTGAGTTCAATTATCCGCCGTTCCGTCACCTCATTCGCCACCTCTTTCGCGGACGCAATCCAGACAAGGTCAATTTCTATATCGAGCAATGGCTCAAAGTGGTGGAAGAGGAAATGGACGGGCAGCTTGAGATCCGCGGTCCCGCCCCTGCGCCGATTGAAAAAATCCGCGACGAATACCGCTTCCAGCTCTGGTATTTCGCCCCCAGCGCCAGCCGAGTGATTCAGAAAATCGCCGCTCTGCGCGCAGGTTTCAAGATGGATAAGGACGTCATCGACCTGATCGATGTTGATCCGATGAATATGTCGTAAGGATGGTAGCCAATGTGTGCAGGGCGGGACCCTGACTCCAATAAGCGCGGCATTGGGCAAGGGCACCGAGTCCGATTCTTTATAGATAGTAAGGCAGCCCAAAGAGCAGGAAAATAAACAGCACGATCCCGAGCACGAAAAAAAGGAAGCAGCCGACTTTCGCCCGCAGTAGTTCGTTCTGAGTCTTGGCTTGGTAGGTGGGCTCGATTTCTGGTTCCGGTTCGACCTTGGGTAGAGGCGTTTGACTTTCGGTCGAGCTGGTTTCGAGGGCTTGGCTCTTTTCGGCGGACTTTCTGAGCGGTTCGGTTTCCGACCCTTCGACCTGCGGCTTTAATTCGAAGATCTTCGCGTCCAGCCAGTCCAGGTGCTTTTGGATCTGTTCGCGCTGCCGTTTGAGTTCTTCGAGTGGGATGGCCATGTTCGGATAGAGTAAGAATGACTACGAAAAACGAGAAAGACGCGAAACTAAAAATACGCTTCGATTCTAGTTCCCGAGACATTCAGCGGACGCGACAGAGCGCGTCCCTCCGAAATGGAAAATAGAACTTCGCCCGGAGGGACGACCTCCGTGTCGTCCGCCGAAGCCAGGCCGAACCGCGACATTCAGCGGACGCGACAGAGCGCGTCCCTCCGAAATGGAAAATAGAGCTTCACCCGGAGGGACGACCTCCGTGTCGTCCG
>JGI20154J14316_10000920_pt1 | contig 26430 bp, 28 predicted proteins | sample COG_04_FD_14316 | JGI IMG/M metagenome (IMG submission 14316)
CCCCCCCCTCTCACTACTGGTCAAAATGGCGGGAAGAAGTGACCCTTGCCGACCGTATTCTAGCCAATTCCGAATGGTCGCGGGAGTTACTCATCACTGGAGGCGTTCCCCCGGAGAAAATTGAGGTGATCCCGATAGCCTATGAGACAAGCACCCGCTCAAGAGAAAAAGTGGCCCGCAGCTATCCTCCAATATTCGATGCGAGCAGAGAAATGAAGGTCCTCTATCTGGGGCAAATCATCCCCCGCAAAGGAATCAACGAACTCTTCGAAGCGATTCTCAATTTAGAAGACATCCCGATTGAGTTTCACATCGCGGGGCCAATCGGTATGGAAATACCCGCAAAAGTTCGAGCACACTCAAAAACTTATTTTTACGGAGCGGTCGACCGCGATACCGCCGCGCGGCTTTACCAAAATAGTGACTTGTTTCTACTACCCACACACTCGGACGGCTTTGCGATTACTCAACTTGAGGCTGCCGCCCGGAATTTGCCAATAATAAGCTCCAAATTCTGCGGACGCGTCGTCCAGGATGGTAAAAATGGCATCGTTCTCCCCGATGTCTCCTGTCAGTCTATCAAAGACGCCTTGATCCGGTGCGTCGCTTCGCCGAGACTTTTGGCCAAAATGAGTGCACAATGTCTGGACTGGAACGAATTTTCGCTCAAAAACCTAGGTGAGCGACTCTCCAGAATTGGCGCATCCATGACCTAGATACGATGTTCGTTCTACTTATATTTTTGCCACTTCTGGCCGCTCTGATCCACATGGACTCGACTGTGGCCACTTGGTTGATGTTGACGAGCCAAGTCGCCTTACTTCTCAACCAAACAGTCCGGGGGCAGGTTACCGGAACCGGATCCTTCATCTTCCTATCCCTTCTTTTTTTCGGCATCCGGCCAATTTACATCGTTACTGAAAACGACTTTGATCTCTTTCACAGGCTCTTCTTCATTGATGTCGATTTACTTGCAGTGAATCAGAATATGCTCTGGGCCACGCTCGCGATGATCGTATTTTGGCTCGGATCCGCCTCCAACGATCCGCGCAAACAACGTATTGCTGAATCCGAAGAAAATGCCTCGGAGAACACACCGGTTCCACATGCCGCGACTAACGGAATGGCTCGCATCTTTCTTCTTTTCCAAATCATAAGCCTGCCATTTATGATTTATCTCGCGGGTAGTGGACGCGCACTCTACAGTTCAAGTTTCGGAGCCTATGCCTACGATCTGCCCGTCCCCCTTCAATCAATTCATATCATAGCGATTCTGGTTATCCTTGAACGCTATCTCGACCGACGCGAAGCGGCTCACTTCGGAAGCCTCATTCTATCCTCGCTTCTATTTCTTGCCTTCACTTGGTACATGCGTGAAGTCAGTATGTTTCGGGGTTTTTACATCGGCGGTGTTATGATCGCCGGGATTGCGGCCATTATGCGATTGAGAGGTCGAGTTTCCTACCTTTGGTTAATTCTTCCGATTCTCCTGGTTCAGCCTTTCTTTAGATCACTCGGAGAGACACGGTCACTTTCCAATATTGAAATACAGGAACTCAGCATTCTGGAGAAGAGTTTCGGAGATGAAAAGCCGACGAACGCCTACTGGAGGTTCTACGACAGCAAGGGCGACATGAATATTTTCGATACCTTTGTCGCCGCCCGCGCCTCCGCCCCCGAGACGACGCCCTACATTCTTTCTTGGCTCTACGCTCCAGTCCACATCATTCCCCGTGCGATCTGGTCGTCCAAACCCGAGCGGGGAGTCCTCCATGACGTATCCTTTACCAACGGTGCACCGTATAGTCCAGGGATCGCCGGCTTCTTCTGGTTGGACGGCGGCAACGATTATTGGCTGCTCGCCTCAATGTTCGGACTCGGCATGATAATCGGCCGATTGGATCGAAAGGTCTTGAACATGCGAGAAGGCTATCTGCGAAATGCGCTGCTTGCGATTCTTGTCGTCAATTGCATGTTCCTCACACGTTTTTTCCTCTGGCAAGCCTTCTGGCAGACGCTCTATGCGGTGACTCCATGCTTTCTTTTACACTATCTACTGGCTCCTAGAAATCAAGAACTCACAGCGGGCCAAAGCGACAATGATCTGAAAAAAAGGCCCCTGAGCGTCGATACGAAAGCGCCTGCTCGATGAAAGTTGCTATCGTATTCGCCCATTTTGGCCCCTATCACCACGCCAGAGTCAGAGCTCTGCAGGCACGCGCCGAATTTCCAGTCTTACCCCTAGAGATCGCGCCTCAGACCAAAACCTATGCATGGAGCGCAAAAGGTCCATTTTGCTCCGGTCTGACCTCGCTCTGCGACGGTGCCAAGGAAGAGGTTTCACCGTGGCGTGTCTTTTTTTTGGCCCGAAGGTTTTTCCTTGATCACGGAGTGACCCACGTGTTGCTGCCCAGCTACGCCCCGGCCCCGGAGACCGCGCTGCTGTTGGCCGCCAAGGCCTGTAAGCTCCGGTGCATCATGATGAACGAGAGCCACGCACTCACAGAACGTGCCACCGGATGGCGTCGCTGGCTCAAAAAACAGCTCATAAAATGCTTCGACGCCGCACTTGTGGGCGGCTCGCCCCACAAAAGGCATTTTGCCTGTTTGGGCATTCCCGAGAAAAAAATCTTTACCGGTTATGATGCCGTCGACAATCGTACCTTTCAAACTAGAGCCAACGAAGCTCGAAAGAATGCGAAATTGTTACGTCAGCAGCTCGCTCTACCCCCGCGCTACTTCCTCAACCTGGGACGAATGATTGGAAAGAAAAACCTCGAAACCTTAGTCTCCGCCTATGCCGCCTATTGTAAGGCATCTGAAGAACCGGTAGCCCTCAGCCTCGTCGGCAGTGGAGAGAATGAGCAGAGCCTGAAAGAACAGGCGATCCATCTGGGTTTGCGCGTGCACGATTTTTCCTCTGGGGTCCCGGAAGACACGACCTCCCTGGGGCGTGGCGACGTCGGCTTCTATGGCTTTCGACAGATTGGCGATAACCCCGCTTTCTACGGATTGGCTGAAGTTTTTATCCTACCCAGTACTTTCGAGGAATGGGGGCTCGTCGTCAATGAAGCCATGTCCTGCGGCCTGCCAGTATTGGTCGCGGAAGGCGTCGGCTGCGCCGAAAACCTCGTCGCTAATGGAATCAATGGCTACACCTTCGAGGCGAACGATGCCGAAGTTTTAGGTCAGCGCCTGGTCAAATTGGCAGGCGACAGGACTTTGAGACTCAAAATGGGGAAGGCTTCGGAAAATATGATCACGGACTGGGGTGTCGATAACTTTGCCCGTAAGGCGATCGCTGCGGTTGAAGCGGGAACCGAACCCATTTGTTAACTCTTCTCATAATCCTATTCAGAGGTAAGCTCTGCATTCCGCTGGAGCCGAACAGCCATTTCAAGAGCGCTTTAGAAATGTATGAACCCCTCGGCTTACAAAATTTAAACTTTCGAAATTTCCTTCATCGACTTGCACCTTCACTTCACACAATCACTTGAACCCTTGCAGGGCGCTGGTTTGGGCTATTCCGCATTAGGACTGCATACGAGTATGCTGCAGGTCGGCGTGCCCTCGTCGCTGGCGACGACAAAAGCTGAGAGTTTCTCGCAGGGATGGCGAGGAGTTCACCAGTTTGTTCGAAAGGGCCCTGAGAAAGCGTTTTATGCTCCGGATATGGCACCATGGGCCCAGCTGCATTCAAACGAAGTGGGCATCTACCACGGCCATGGCTTTTACGTCTACCCGAACCTGCTTTTCGGCCGTCAGGCACGAAAAGAAAAAAAACCATTGGTCTATCATGTTCAAGGCTTTCTCGATCCTTGGATTCGGGCACGCTCACCTCTCAAAAAGAAGCTGGTACATCTCCTCTTTGAGAATGCCAACTTCCGTCACGTTTCCTTTTGGCGGGCCCTGTCAGAGAAAGAACGTGGCCAAATCCATAATGTGGTGGGTAAACAAGCGAGAGTCGTCGTCTTGCCTAACGGTGTCCATCTCCCGAATAAGCGAACAGAAGAGGAGATCGAAGTGTTCAAGAAAATGTACCCCAAGAAACGCCCCAAGCGGCTTTTGTTTCTATCTCGGATTCACGCAAAAAAAGGCATTGATCTTCTTCTTCGTGCTTGGGCGGATCTTCCTGCCAGCCTCCGTGATGAATGGGAAATCGCACTGTTTGGACCTGACGAAAGGGGCTACCAAAAAGAAGTTGAGACCCTAGCTAAAGCGCTGAATCTGGTCGAAACCTGCCGCTTTTACGGTTCGGTCTCCGGGCCTGAAAAAGAAGCAGCCTTCCGCTCAGCCGACCTTTTTGTTCTCCCCTCTCGCTCCGAAGGCTTCCCGATGGCCCTACTGGAAGCAGCCAGCTATGGTTTGCCCGTCATACAAACCGATGAATGCAATTTTCCAGAACTCACCGCTGCCGAAGGCGCCTGGGAAGGCAAACCGGAAGTGGACTCGCTTAGGCAGCTCCTTCTTGTCGCCCTAAATGCAGATGACGCAGAGCGGCGAGAGCGTGGCGAAAGAGGTAGAGCGCTCGTCGAACGCGACTACCAATGGTCAACGATTGCTGAAAAAGTCGCTCAGGCTTGTCGACGCTTCGCTTGAATCACTGCTGAATATTCTGATTCTATTGAATCAGCCTTACCGCACATCCGAAATTCCCAATCACCAGAACCCTCATTCCCATGGAATCACCCCGCACACGACTCGACACCTTCGATGCCCGCCTCGGCCTCGACCGAGGTCGCCCCAAATGGCAGGAAGCACTCTGGCATTTATGCAAATGTTTTTTCTTTCTGAGTCCGCTTCCGTGGCCCTCCAGTTTGAAAGTCCGGATCCTACGAAGGTTCGGAGCGCACATTGGAAAAGGGGTCGTTATCAAGCCGAGAGTGAACATCCATTTTCCCTGGAAGCTACACCTTGGTGACCACGTGTGGATTGGCGAAGAAGTTTTCATCCTCAACTTTGAACCCTGTACTATAGGAGCCCATTGCTGTATCTCGCAAAGAACCTTTCTCTGCGGTGGCAATCACGACTACCGAGCGGAAGACTTCAGGTATCGCAACGGCCCCATTACAGTCGAAGAAGGCGCATGGGTCGGCGCTCAGTGCTTTGTCGGTCCCAAGGTAACGATCGGCGAGGAGACGGTCGTCTTTGCCGGCTCAATAGTTACGCGAACACTTCCCGCTGGAGTGCTCTGCTCGGGGAACCCGTGTCACGTCATTAAAGCACGCTGGCCAGAGTCCAACAAAGACCCCGCTCAGTGCCCCGTATGAATCCAACAAGCGAGCAGAATACTGGCAAATTACGCATCCACCTCTGGGGGATCAACTATGCCCCGGAGGTTGTCGGTATTGCCGTCTACAATACCATGCTGGCCGAATGGCTGGCTGCCCGCGGCCACCGTGTCAATGTGGTGTCGGCCTTTCCCTACTACCCCGAATGGAAAAAATTACCCGGTGACACGGGTCGGCTCTACCGCGTGGAGGAATCGGAGGGGCTTACACTGCACCGCTGTTGGCACTACGTTCCGGAACAAGCGACTGCGCTAGGCCGAATCTTGCATGAGGCTAGCTTCGTCTTCACTTCGCTCTTCCGAATAATGACCTTGCCCAAGGCAGACGCCGCAATTGTCGTCTCGCCGCCTCTTCTACTCGGAGCCGCCGCCTGGCTTTTCCGCCTTTTCCGGCGCACGCCCTTCATTTTTCACGTGCAGGATCTGCAACCCGATGCCGCGGTTGCACTGGGAATGATCGAGAGGCGCCGCATTCTCGATTTGCTCTACGCGCTAGAAACCTTCACTTATGCAAAAGCCGACCGGCTCTCCGGTATCGCCCCGGGTATGCTAGAGGCTTTTGCCATAAAAGGCGTCGATAAAGAAAAGACCATTTTCTTTCCGAATGCGGTCGGCATTTCGAAGAATCAGACCCAAATAAGGGACTCGTCGAGAGATGGCTTTGGCGCCGAGAAATGTGAATTCAGGGTGATCTATTCAGGAAACCTAGGCGTCAAGCAGGGCCTTAACTCCGTTCTTGAAGCGATTGCGCTGATCCGTCGCCCTGATATACGATTCGTCATATGCGGCGACGGAGCAAGACGCAAAGAGCTGGAGTCCAAAGCCGCCGAACTCGGTCTCCATCAAGTGTATTTTTCGGATTTATTGCCGCAAGCCGATTATGAGCGCCTGCTGGCCTCAGCCGACATCTGTCTTGTTCCCCAGGCCAAAGGCTCGGGGGCGGCATTTCTGCCAAGTAAATTACTTTCGATTCTGGCGACCCCGAAGCCCGTATTAGCTATTTCTGATGCGAGTAGCGAGGTTTCCCGGACAGTAAAAATGGGCAATTTCGGAATCGTAGTGGAACCCAATGCACCACAAAAACTGGCAGCATTAATCGAGAGTTTGCCGGAACAGACCGATCAGTTAAATCGATGGGCAGAAAATGGCAGGGATTACGTGGCTCAATTCGCCGTCGACACCGTCCACCAAAGTTTCGAGCGCCAACTCGAGTTGCTGGCCCGTCAGCATGCGCCAACTCTAAAGGATTTACCACCGCTACAGTCCAAACCAACGAAGCAGAGCTCAACGGTCTGGTTCTTCCGCGTTGCTGCCGGACTCCTTACCGCATCCCTCATCTACTACTCTTTTAAGGCAGACCCACAATTTGCTGGTGATCCGTTCCTTCCAGCCTGGTTGGAGCGACTCGGCGACCATTACCCGGACGCGCGCACGCTTGCCCCCTACGCCCTCTACAGCTCGATACTTCCCTTTTTGGGACGAGATTATCGCCGACAACTTTCTATTCGCATACTGGCTCTCGGCTCTGTGCTGTTATTCGCCTTTCTCATCCTTTCCGAACTCCTGCAACTCGCTCTACCGACTCGCTATTTCAGCGCTTACGACCTCATCTGGGGATCATTCGGCATTATCATCGGAGCTCTGGTAGGCATTCTGCTCTGGCTCTGGGTCATCCGCTCTTCATAAGGTGGGACGCTTCGTTGAATCCGAAAAGACTCTGATTTCTACATTGCCAAGCACAAAGTTTTACTCAACATCACTACGAGGTTACCTATACAGACAAATTATGAAAAAATTCCGCACATTAATTATCACACTCTTTGCCGCTCTCTTTTTTACGGCGGCAGTCAACGCTCAGACGGTTTCTGCCGATGCCACCGGTGAGGGGCTTGAGGTCACGATTATCGACGATTCGGGCAATGCACAAACGATCGACATCTCGCCAGGGCAGGACTATACCGCGCCCGCAGGTTTTTCCATCATCGCGGTCCGCGGTTCTGGTACCGCCAGTTTACCCTCAGGTGCCACTGTTGTGCTGTCTGCGGACTCCGCTATTGATATCTCGATAGATCCCGCGACGGGTGACCTCGGCATCACCGCTACTAGCGGCTCGGCAACAGTAAATAGCCCGACAAGCGGAGGAGAGACAATCACTGCCAGCACGGAAACTCAGTTTGTTGCCATTTCGAGAACTTCAGGAGAGGTATCGCAACCTTCTCCAATAACTCCATCGCAGTTCCAACCCGCTCAAAGCACACCGTCAGGTGATTCACCAACAGGTGATTCACCAATAGGACCAGTAGCGCCGAAGCAAACGACCCCGGTCAGTCCCTCCTGATTGTTGAAATCTAGGGCCGGAAACTTTGACTCTGCCGCAAATATTTATGAAGCCCGCTGATTCATCAGCGGGCTTTTTTAATACCACAACCGAACAATTAAGTTTCAAAACACACCCTGTCAGATACAAAACAGGCCAACCCCGTAGCTGGCGTCGGTGGCTTTATCCGCGGTCATCTCATCGCCGACCTTCTAATACCGCTTCGCTTAGGTCTGCGATTGGTCCAGCCTGATGAATGTCCGGTTGCTCAATTTTAATGGAAAAGCTTGAGTCGGTTTAAAAATTCTGGCGGTCTGATTCGATGTCTGACACTTATTTCTACAAGGCTTTTGGCCTCATCATCGCGTCTGAGCTGGAAGTCCCAGAATTCATAAATGCGGACCGGAACAACGCTGTTGACGTGACGATTCGCCTGGGCTTGGTCCCGAAAACTCTGGATGGAGGAAAGCGTAAAGGGGTCTGCTTTGAAACTGCGCCCGGCAAGTTTTTATTTTTTCTTGAGGAGGTCGGTCGCTTTCTCGCGGTCGATGGTAAGCGGATTATCTACGAGGCAGCCGATGGAGCAAACGAGGACGATCTTCGCGTCTTTCTTCTTGGTTCGGTGATAGGTGCTCTCTTGCAGCAGCGCGGCTTGTTTCCGATCCATGCAAGCGCTGTAGAGCATAACGGGGCGGCAATCGCTTTTATGGGGCCTTCCGGGATTGGTAAATCGACGACGGCTGCGGCATTTTTGCAAAAGGGTTACCGTATGCTAACGGACGATGTTTGTGCTATTCAGCTGGTCGATGGAAAGCCTTTCGTAGTGCCCGGCTATCCTCAGGGCAAGCTCTGGCTGGACTCCATGGCCAGTCTCGAAATGGAACCCGAACTGTATCGACCGATCCGTAATAAAGTTACAAAGCGGGCGGTTCCCATGCGGGAGCGGTTCTGTGATGAATTGCGGCCCCTGAAGAGAATCTATCAACTGATGGTAGCGCACGAAGACGTGTATCTTAAAGAAGCCGTGGCGATAGCCGACGCCTTTCTTCCTTTGCGGAGGAACAGCTATCGCGGTCAATTCCTTGAAGGTCTCGCCGTCGCGGGAGAGCATTTCCTGACTATCGCAACGATTGCCAATCAAGTGCCGCTGGTGCGCTTGAAACGGAATAAGGATAGCGGCATCGATCTGACGGCCCTGGTCGAGGCCATCGAAGAGGACCTTGCGGGATGAAGGGAATTTACTGGCTCGCTTCCTATCCGAAGTCGGGGAACACCTGGACTCGCGCATTCATTTGGCATTTTCTCGATAAACGGGAGACTGCCTTCGACATCAACTCTCTTTTCACGGGGCCGATTTCCAGTAGCCGTGATATCTTCGATGAATATTCTGGTCTTGAATCAGGGGAATTGAGTTGGGACGAGATTGAGCGCTTGCGGCCCGAAGTTTTTCGGGCCGCAAGCGCTCAAACCGAAGGGCCCTTGTATTGCAAATGCCATGATGCCTACTCCTTTTTGCCGGATGGGCAGACCCCGATTATTCCGCCCGATGTGACGCTAGGCGCACTTTGTTTGATCCGCAATCCAATGGATGTGTGCGTTTCCTTCGCTCATCACGGCGGTCATAAAAATTATGATCGGAGCCTGAAAATGATGAATGATCCCAATGCCCATCTAGTACGCCACCCGCATAAGCAGGGAGAACAGTTGCCTCAGCGGCTTCTTTCCTGGAGCGGTTTTATCGAAAGTTGGACCTACGCGAAAGGCTTTCCAGTCAAGGTCGTCCGCTACGAGGACATGAAGCAAAAACCGCTCGAGACATTCACAGGAATTGCTTGCTTTCTCGGCTTTGAGGTGGACCAGTCAAGCATCGAGGAGGCTCTCGAAGCGACCCGTTTCGAGCGCTTGCAGGAACAGGAGAAGAACTCTGGCTTCAAAGAAAAGCTGCCGCGTGCGAAGCGGTTTTTCCGCAAGGGACAGATTGGCTCCTGGCGCGAGGAACTTAACGACGCCCAAGTTGCGGCGATCATCGAATCACATCGTGATGTCATGCGCAAATATGGCTATCTTGACGAGCACGACCAAGTGCTCTACTAATCTTCGAAAAGAATCCACACACGACAATGAAACTTTCAAGATCTGAACAACTGCTCAGCACTAAGGTGGCCGAGGACATATTCCTCCTCAGTCTCGAAAAAGGTGCCTATTTTCGAATGGATCCCGTGGGTGCGCGCATCTGGGAATTGCTTGAAACGCCCTGCGATCGTGAGACCATCGTGCAGGCGCTGCTGGCTGAGTATGAAGTGGATGAAGCCACTTGTCGCAAGGAAACGGATGGCTTTCTGGATCGTTTGCAGGATGCCAGCTTGTTGCGACGGGAGGGGGATTCCGAATGAAAATGCAGATCATTTGCGGTTCCCGCTGACCATGCTGAAACCGCTTTGGAGTTTTCTGCGCTTTTCAGCGGCGCAGCGAAAGGCCGTGACGGAAGCCATCCTTTTCTCGGGGGCGGCACGCTTGTGCCTACTCTTCGTACCGTTTAAGCGACTGCACCGTTTTCTCGGAAAGGTAGGCTTCGAAAGCCACCGGGATCCGGTCGAAGTTGAACGGGCACCTGATGTCCGCATGGTTAAGAAAGCTGTCGAGATCACGGCCCGCCGAGTGCCCTGGCGCTGCCTATGCTTCGAGCAGGCCATCACCGCCAACTGGATGTTGAAGCGAAGGGGGATTGGGGGCACGATCTATCTTGGGGTCAGAGCAAAAAATCAGACTGGAATCGATGCGCATGCCTGGTTGCGGGTCGGTCCGGTTTGGCTCACAGGAGGGGGAGGCAAGGTTGAATCTCAATTCCATGCCATTTCGGCCTTTGCGTGGAAAGCACGCGAACCCTCGGCGTCGCTCGCCGAGTGGCAACCGACGCCCCAAAATGATTCCGCTTCACTTTAACTCGGGCTCCTGCCTTCATTGGCCCCGAGCTTTCCCCGCAGGTAGGCAATCGGTCGCCAGAAAAGATAAAGCAGACCGAGGTGGGGCGGTAGTTTGAGATCCTTCCAATTGCCGGGTGCGTAGAATTCGGTCTTCAAAAAAGAAACTTTCGCCTGCCATCCCGCTATTAGTTGCATCTGGTTGGTAAAATGATCCCTTGCGGACAGCCGCCGTTTGCTCGCTGGGGACATTTTTAGCTGCTTCAGCGAGAGCTGTAGGTGTTTTTTCAAAGAACCGCTCTGTTCTGGCGTCATACCTGGCCATGTTGGCGGAGGAAAATGCCCGATTAAGGCCGCACTCAAGTGAAGGCCTCCGAGAAGGGGTGTGTGCAATTGATGCGCCCTCGACCATTCGCTTGAAGGGAGGAGGGCGGACGGTTTCTGCGTCAAAGCCGCAATGTCAGTCAACCAGTGAAGTCGCTCCCAGATGTGACAGGCACCGTGAACCAAGAGGTGGGGCAGCAAATGTTCGGGACCTAGAATATTGAATTCGTGGCCTTGTATGGAAATACGCTCGGACGCTTCGAAGGCCTCATCGAAGGCAACCGGGAAGAGCCGAAAATGAGGTGTCAGTCGCCAGTGGAGTTCGATACTGGTATCCCCGTTCATAAAACCGATGTGGTTAGTCAATCGCATGAACTTTTGCTGGTAATGGGGATGCAGCGTTTCGAAACCGGTTTTGGATGTGAATCCTTGTTTGACGAAGCATTCGATCACCGGAGTAACTGCTTCCTCTGTAACCCAAAAATCGATATCTCCGCAAGATCGAGTGTAGGTATCGCCATAAAGTTTCTGAGAAAGACTGAGGCCCTTGATATTAATAAAGGGCAGGGAAAGAGATTTCATCTCATCTTTTAGGTCAAGTAATGCATGCAGGCGCCTAAGGGCGCGAAAGCTGCTCCTTTTTTGAATCACCTGTATCTGTTGGATCATTGGGCTGCTCATCCACTCGGGGGGACATGCCACTAACGAGTCGGCTATCACAGTGGTCACCCTATGATACTGCGCGGTTTGAAGAAATCGCCTTGCGCAGGGAGCCGTTCGGGGGGCAGGCACGCCTCCTCGAAAACGTCTTGAAAGCAGGTGCAGAAGCCACTGCATTTCAATGGTAAAATCTTCGGTACAAATATTGATTTCGGCCTTCATGCGTTTGGTAGACTACAAAGAAAATATCCAGAGACGTCTTTTGACTGAGTCAAGCGCCGTGGTTGGGTCGATGGCCTAGAACTTTTTTTAGACTGAACATGCTGGAGTATTCGCTTTTGATAGACCCCTTCGAAAGGGTCAAAAGGATATGATCGCTCTGGCCTGCATTTGGGCAAGCGGTAAGCAAAAGAAAGCAATGTTTCGGATCGTCCCTAAAAAATGGAGAGAAGGCCAAAATTTACATCGTCGGCCCAGAACTGGACGCTGAGATATCGCTAAACCGGATTTCTTCTCTGTTGCAACTCTCCACGCTCTCCGCCAACTCTGCGATTAAAAATTCCGTTCTTCTTTCCAGTCAAAAGTGGCTCACGCGCGTTAGCGCGTTGAGTCCACCGCCTTGTTCGCCTTTTCGATTATATTTTTGTGGCGATGTAAACTCCATAGCTGCAATAAGCTTTAAATCGGCTATAGAGATCTATCTCCCTCTGCTCGGCCTGGATGATCGCGATGGCTTCCTCGGAATTGTTGTGGCGAGATAAGAACTCTTCAAAACGGCTCTGCATTGGGGCATAATACTCCTCAACCCAGCAATCTTCGGGCAATACGAACTATCCAATCGGGTCGTTGATTTTGTGGTGAACAGATGCGCTGTAGCATTTGAGCTTGGGTCATTCTACGCTCTCATTCCGAGCCGTACACCCGCAACACACCATCGACCACGGCGTCGGCGTATTCGATCAGGATGTCGTCCTCGGGAAGCGGGGCATAGACAGCCCTGGCGGCGAGGGCTTTTTGGATGCGCGCGTAGCTGTTCTTACTGTTGGCGATGTAGGGTTCCAGTAAAACAGTCGGGCAATCGACGAGGCGAAGGAGCAAAAGATTGCGCGCCCAGAGTTCGGGCACCTCAGGGTCGATGCGGATGGCATTGAGACCCTCATAGTCCGAGGCGGGCAGGTCAGTAGCCTCAGCGAGGGCGTGGCCAAGGGCGGTGCCCAGCTCGACCTCGATGGGGCCGCTGCCGTTAGTCAGCTTCTTGGCAAGCTGCGCCTGCTGTCGTGGCGAGGCGAGTTCTTGTGCGCTGAGGCAGCCGAAAATCAACACATGGGCATGATCCGAATGTACCAGACGCTGCGCCTCTTTCGGCCAGGGGGCGGCGTTGATGTGGAGCGAGAGAAGTGCGTCGGGGCGGATCACCTCGTTGATACAACGGGCGCGCTCGACGAGTTCTTCTGTAACGATGGCCATTTTCACCGCCCGCTTGCGGACAGCGAGGGCGTAGTCGAGTTGAGCAGAGAGCGTACGGGTTGCCGGCTCTTCGATTTGGGAGGCCGCAAGCGTCCAATAGTCCGCTGGGCGCTTCGGGTTGACCGGCTCGTTGGACTCGCGCAGGAGGCTAACCTCCGCCCCCAGTGCTACCAACCGGGTGCGCACACGCTGCGCCACTTCGAGCACGAGTTCCCCTTCGCGCACCCAAAAATCGGCCTCCGAAACGCGGAAGTGACGCCCCTCCCACTCTGCCCAGATACCGCCGATGTGGCCGGGATCGAGGGCGAGATGGAGCCCCGACAAGGGCAAGGCATCTTCACCGCGCGCGGCGCGAATCACCTCGGGCGTGGCCCACCAGGCTTCGGCTTCTTGTCCGGCGAGGGAATCGACATCGCGCAAAGAAGCCCCGTCCACATACGGCGTGTAACGGGTTGAGAGCTGATGGGCGATCTGCTCGGAAACCGCCTGCGCGAAGAGACAGCCGGGCAAGAGGCAGAGGCTTAATAATCGGCATTGAGTGAGCGAGCTCGACATGTGAGAGATCGATGGCAGAGGGATGGAAGTCTAGAATCTGCCTCTGAGATAAACACAGGCAGGGATGCCTGTGCTACATAAAAAGAAACAGATTCCAACCCTTCGGAGGGACGACCTCTGTGTCGTCCATTGCTAGCTCAACACAATGCGGACGACACGGAGGTCGTCCCTCCGATTGCGACAGCTGCCCCCTACCCTTAAGCAGACAAAAAAACTGCCGGCTTGCAATGGCGGTTCTGAAGAACGGGAGACTCGCAGCGATTAGGATGCGCTCTCCTGGAAGAGATGCACGTCGCGCTGGGGGAACGGAATGCTGACGCCCTCGGCGTCGAACTTCTCTTTGACAGCCTGGGTAAAGTCGAATTTGACCGCCCAGTAATCGGCGGAGTTGACCCAGGGGCGGACCACGAAGTCGACACTGCTGTCCCCGAGGTTGGACACGGCGACAGTAGGTGCGGGATCCTTGAGCACGCGCTCATCGGCAGCGAGCAAGTCCTCCATGATTTGCTTGGCCTTGTTGAGGTCGTCGCCATAGCTGACGCCCACGACCATGTCGACTCGGCGTGTTGGATGTGCGGAGACATTGGTAATGGAGCCGCCCATGATGGCCGAGTTCGGCAGGATGATTTTGATATTGTCCGGAGTCTTCATCTCGGTGGTGAGGATACCGACTTCGACAACCACCCCCGCTTCGCCTCCGGCCTTGATGAAGTCACCCACTTTGAATGGTTTAAAGAGAATGAGCAGAACACCGGACGCGAAGTTTGAAAGGGAACCCTGCAAAGCCAGACCGACTGCTAAGCCGGCGGCACCGATCACCGCGACGAAAGAGGTGGTCTGCACGCCGAGCTTACCAATAGCAGCGATGACGATAAAGAGAACCAGTCCCCCATGAAGCGTACTGGAGAAAAATCCAATCAAAGTCGGATCGACTTCCTTCTTGTTCAGCGCGGAAACAAAACAAGCCTTAATCTTCTTCGCGAGCCAAAGACCGACGACGAGAATTACAATGGCTGCGAGTATTTGCATACTGTATTGAGCGAGCCCATCGACGACTTTATCGATCATAGTCGGCTGGGCTGTGGGAGCCGCTGCGGCGGCTGTTTGGAGAGTGGCGGCTGTTTGTTGAGCGTTTGCTTCCATGATTAGTATGGTAATCAACCTAAATAGATGGTTTGAAAATAGTCAGGCTGACTCATCTGACAATATCAATTCCTCGCCGTCAGGCAGACGGGGCCGGTCATTAGGTTTGTAATAAGTAGCAGCGACCATTGAAATCGCTTAAAGCCGGACGAGCACTTTGGCCGCGGCCCCGAGGCCGAGGCTGAGACGGACCGCGCCCTCCACCAGCTCAACACATACGGACTCGGCGCTCAGGCTGCGCGCCGTGACTCGCAGACGAATGCCAGGATTCAGACCCGCCTCAGAGATATAATTGAGGAAATTAGTATCTTGGTCGCTGATTCGTGCAACTGTGAGCGTGGTATCGAGTGGGCACTCGACAAGCGATTCCACCTGGTCGTGAACGAGCTTGCCCTCTGCAGAGGGAATCGGGTCGCCGTGCGGATCTTCCGTGGGGTGGCCAAGGTAGCGATCCATGCGTTCCAAAAGGAGATCGGAAACGACGTGTTCCATTTGCTCGGCCTCATCATGCACTTCCGACCAGTCATAGCCGAGGACTTCAACTAGGAACTGCTCAATAAGGCGGTGCCGCCGTAAGACATGCAGCGCCAATTTTCGACCGGGGGCAGTCAACTGCACCCCGACACGCGGGGCGTATTGAACGAGCCCAGCATCGGATAGGGCTTTGACCATAGTCGTGGCGGTGCCTGGCACCACACTCAAGGCTTCGGCCACTTGTCCCATAGTCACGTCCCCCGAACTGCGTTTTTCCGCAACGAGGTAAATGTGCTTAATATAATCTTCGACCGTGGCGCTGGGCATCGTCCTTTCAAAATCGCCTGCTGCGCTAGGAAGGCCAAGTTTATTTTTCTACAGACGCCCAAGAGTGGAACGCTTTCTGATTGGCTCGGTCTTTCAAATTGCCCATAACCATCGACTCTATGCCTCTCCTGAGATACGTATTCCTCTGCTATCTAACCAGCCTCTGCATCCTATCTGCCGCAGGCGATTCGGATTTGGCCAGCAGCAGCCTGCTGGCGATCGCAGAGAAGGAAGCAAAGATCTACCAAAAAATTGCAGAGGACCCGGAGTTCTACAGTGCGAACGATCTCGACCGGAGGATCAACGAACTCGTCCAATCCTACCGAACGTATCTCCTCGACCAGCCGAACGACGTCAGCGCCTACATACTTTATGGCAAGTTGCTGCGACGGGTGCAGGAAAATGAGCAGGCCTTTATTGCCTTCCTCAAGGCCGACGAACTCGACCCCGAAATCGCTGTGGTCAAGCAGCAGATCGGCAATCACCTGGCTGAAGAGGGTCAAGGCAAAGCGGCCCTCACCTTCTACTTACGCGCGGTAGAACTGGAACCCCAAACCGCCATCTATCACTTCGCGCTCGGTCAGCTGATCCACGACTTCCGCCAAGAGTTTATCGAGGACGGCATTTTCACCAGCGATGCACTGGAGCGGGAGATGCTCAAAGCCTTTCGTCGGGCCGCCGCGCTCGAACCGGAGAACTTCGATTTTCAGATGCGCCTGGGCGAGGCCTACTACGACTTGACTAGTCCAGATTGGAAAGGCGCCCTAGTCCATTGGAACAAACTGCGCAAGAAAGCGCTCACTACCCTTCAAGGCGAAATCCTCGATCTGCACCGCGCACGCGTGCTCGGCAAACTCGGCCGCGCCGCCGAAGCCCACAAGCTCCTCGAACAAGTGCTGAGCCCAGCCTTGCAGCATTCGAAACAGCAGGTGCACGACGAGATCGCGCAACATTAATTCTCGCGGGATTTCGGATTGCACAGACTTTGCCATCTTCTAATTTGCAAATCTATGCGCATTGGAAATAACGAGTTTGAAAACGAAGCTCCACTCGAATCAGCCATCCAAGCGGAGGCAGCCTTTGAGACCTCTTCCGACTCCCCGCAGGGCGACAAAACGATGGCCATGCTATGCCACTTGTTGAGCTTTATCGGGTTTATCGGTATCCCTGTCGGCAATATTTTGGGGCCATTTGTGCTCTGGTTCATAAAGAAGGACGAAGATCCCTTCGTAGATGCCACAGGAAAGGAAGTGCTCAATTTTCAGATCTCTGCATGTATCTATGGGATCGTTTGCGGATTACTCTTTTTCGTGTTTATCGGCGTGGTTCTTCTTCCGGTTCTGATCATCGCGGTGGTCGTCTACACGATCATAGGCGCGATAAAAGCAAATGAAGGTCAGGTTTATCACTACCCCTTCACGATCCGTTTTATTAAATAAATTAGACCGAAAAACAAATTCGTGACATTGACAGATTCAGAGCTCGAACACGCTCTCGCCGAATTAGACGCGGCGGCGATGACACACCTTCATACAGCGATCCGCAGTCCAGACTTCAATGGCCAAATAGGGGCACTCACATTGAAAGACCTGGCCAGCCTGCTTCCCCTAGCGAAAGCTTTTTCGGTCCACCCGATCTCCGGCATCCCTGTCGGTGCGGTCGCTGTCGGCCAATCGGGACAGCTCTACCTCGGGGCGAATCTGGAGTTCATCGGCATGCCGCTCCATGCGACGCTCCACGCGGAGCAGTCCGCCGTCCTCAACGCATGGATGCATGATGAAAAGGCAGTGGTGTCGCTCTATGTGTCGGAAATGCCGTGCGGTCACTGCCGTCAGTTTTTGCGCGAGTTGACAAACATCAAGAGCGTGCCAATCCATGCGCACGGAAAATCGCATAAACTCGAAGCGCTGTTGCCGTATGCTTTCGGCGAGACACGCCCCCAAGGACATGGCCTCCTCGACAGCCGCCCCTTTTCATTGGACGCGGCTCAAGGGCTGCCGAACATCTTAGAACGGCGGGCGATCAACGCCGCTCAGCGCAGCTACACGCCTTATAGCCAGTCACCAGAAGGATTCACTCTTGAGTGCCTGGACGGCCGCGTCTTCTCAGGACGTGCAGCCGAATGCGCCGCCTTCAACCCCAGCGTGCCGAGCGTGCTGGTAGCGCTCAATCAGCGCAACCTCTCCTTCAGCCGCAAGGTGACGATCACACACGCCACCCAGGCGAAACTCGCCACATCGACCAATAGCCCTCTAGCCTTCGCCCGAGCGATCATTCGCACACTCTCTAAGGCCCCGGTCAAGGTGGTGCAGATGGAGGCAAAGTAATGCCTCTTCGCTTTAATCGTGGTATAAGTTTTGATCCAATGGACGCGATATTTCCGGCCCTGCGAATGAACCACCTACTCGTATCTCAGCGCATCAATTGGATCGAGGCGTGAGGCTCGAAGCGCGGGGTAGATGCCGGAAGCTAAGCCGATCAAACTACTGAATACAAAACCATAGAGCATCGCGGTCACAGGGACGAGGTTGATATTCTCCCCCTGCGGAATGAGATCGCGCGCGAGGGACAGCAAGCCGACGCTGGCAACAAGACCGAGCAAGCCGCCGANCAAACTNATGACCACCGCCTCAGCAAGAAACTGNATAAAAATGTCATGACTACGTGCGCCGATCGCTTTGCGCACGCCGATTTCACGGATGCGTTCGCTGACCGATGCGAGCATGACATTCATAATGCCGATACCTCCAACCAGAAGGGAGATACCGGCGATGCCACCGAGTGAATAAGTGAAGGAGTTCTCCAACTTCTTCAGCTCCACCATTTGCTCTTCCTGCGTGCGGACTTCAAAGTCAAGGATACCCCGGTGGGTTTGTGTCAGAGTATTTTCAATCTGCCCGATCAAGTCAGGCATCGTCTCGGTATTGGCCGCAAGAATTTCGATCCGGTTGACTTTGTCGTCGCCCTTGTAGCGTCCCATCGCAGTGGTCGCGGAGATGTAATTGAAGCGTGCTTCATAATTAAAGCCACGGCCACCAGGCGTCGAATTACCAAGCGGCTTAATTTGACCAATGATAGTATAGACCTGCTCCCGAACACGCAATTGCTCACCCACCACGTTACCCTTACCACGGAAGAGCGTTTCCGCCAGGTGAGCGCCCACCACAATGACGGGGCTTTTGGTTTCAATGTCATAGTCGGAAATGAAGCGCCCGTAGAGGAGCTCGTTCTTTTTAATCCCCGCGAAGTCCGGCGTGACACCGTGGAGGATCGCGCCCTCGCGGCGTCCGTTGGCGACGAAGCGCTCCCATTCCATATCCACGATCGGTGAGACGAAGGCAGCCAGCGGGATGGCCTTCTCGATCGCGCCAATATCACGCCAGGTCATGCCGGGCGAGATGCCAGCGATGTGTTGTTGCGATTCAGGCGCCTCACGCGGATGCACCTCGAGCTTCAGTACCCCCCCACTGCGCTCAAACGACGCACGCATATTACCGAGCATACCCTGCACAATGCCGACCATAGCGACCAGTGCAGCCACGCCGAGAATGATACCACTCATGGAAAGAAGCGAGCGCACCTTGTTCGACCAGACCTCGCGCAAACCGTTGGACGCGCCAGTATAGATATCGCCTACGGGGTTCATTTCTCGGAGTCCTCCACAATTCTCCCATCCTGCATGCGAATGCGACGTTTGGCATAGGCGGCCACCTCGTCGTCGTGGGTGACCAGTGCGAGGGTGATACCTTCCTCCATCAACGAGGCAAAGAGCTCCATAATACGTCCACGGTTTTTACTATCCAAGTTGCCGGTCGGTTCGTCTGCGAGGATGAGCCGGGGCTGATTAATGAGCGAGCGAGCAATCGCCACGCGCTGGCGCTCGCCACCCGAGAGTTGACCCGGTGTGTGGGTGGCGCGGTGCTCCATGCCGACGCGCTGAAGCACTTGGATGCCGAGTTCGTTTTTATCTTTAACATGCATGCGCCCGTAGATAAGCGGCAGCACTACATTGTCCAATACCGTAAGTTTAGGCAAGAGGTTGAAGGCTTGGAAGACGAAGCCAATGCGCGTGGCACGGAGCCGCGCCCGCTCACCGCGCCCGATGGCCGAGACGTCGCGCCCCTCAAAATCCATCCGTCCCGAGGTCGGGCTATCCATAAAGCCGAGCGTATGCATGAGAGTGGACTTGCCGGAACCTGAGGTGCCAGTCACAGCAATGAACTCGCGGTCATGGATCGAGAGATCGACTCCGTCGAGTGCATACACGAGTTCGCTGCCGACCTTGTAGATCCGGCGGATCGCGGAGAGCTCGAAGACTTTGCCGGAATCAACCATCCGTCTTACGAAACTCCGGTGGACGGCTCAGCGCGACGTCCTCACCCTCCTCCAAGCCGGATCGTATCTCCACATGCTGCAGATTATTGATGCCGACCGTGACCTCGCGGCGCTCCCAGCCGGCGTCTTTACGCACGTAAATACTGCTCTGCTCCTTATTATTGAAGACCGCAGAGAGTAAAATACTGACTACGTTTTCGGCCGACTCGATCGGCACTTCCACTGTGGCGCTGATACCCGGGCGGACGCGGTTGTCCACCACCTCGAAGACCACTTCGATGGGGAAAACACGCACGTTGCCGTCCTTGCGGGCAGAGGGTGCGATCACGCTGATCGTGCCTTCGACTTCAAAGTCGGGGATCGCATCGAAGCGCAAAAAGGCGGACTGGCCGACGTAGAGTTTCTCCACATCGACTTCGTTGATATTGGCTTCCATATAGAGTTCGTCGAGCTGGGCGATGGTCAACAAGTCGGTGCCATTGGAGACAGAAGTCGCTCCCGAGATGACCGCCCCTTCGAGCACGTCAAGCCGCGTAACAACCCCATCGTGCGGGGCGTTGATGGTAGTTTTAGAGAGGTCTTCGGCCGCATCTTCGAGGCGCGCTTGCGCGATTTCCAAGTTGAGTTTTGCCAGATTGAGGTCGGTCTGCGCGTCAAGATATTCCTTTTCTCCGACGAATTGTTTGGCGTAGAGTTCCTGTAAGCGAACGTAGTTGCGCTCAGACTTATCCAAACGCAGTCGCTCGGCCTCAAGGTTGCGCTGGGCCTCGCGCAGGCGGGTTTCCAGGCTGGTACGATCCAGTTCGAGTAACATCTGCCCGCGAGTGACCGAGTCGCCCTCTTCAATTTTAATTTCTGTAATGCGGCCGCTGATCTCCGATTTGACCACACTGCTGAGTAAGGGCAAAACCTCGCCGGTCGCAGGCACGATCGACTTCAGGTCGCGGCGCTCAGCGGTATCTGTTGGAAGTTCGCCGCCTTTCTGAGCTGCACTGTCGCGGAGAACGCCGAGGACACCGTAGATGCCACCGGCGACCAATCCTAGTATGAGGAAGATGATAAGATTACGTTTCATGGTTTAGGGGTGACTGGTATGGCCTGGAGATCGACCTGAGGCGCTGTCACTTGAGTGTAGGGTTCGACGGCATCCCAGTCGAGACCGTTGCGCGTGAGTAAAGTGCCATCGACCCGGCTGAGACGGACGACGGCCCGTAAGGTTTCAATCAGAGAGCGCAGGTAATTGCTCTTCGCCTGGTCAAAATCGCGCTGGGCTTCGAGCACACTGCGGTAAGCGACTAAGCCCGCCCCGTAGCGGGCGCGCTCTTGGTCGAAGGCTTCTTCATTCAAATCCATTGCGGCACGGGTGACATCGATACGCTTAAGCCCGGCACTGGCCGAGCGCCAGGCATTGCGGGCGGCGAGGGCTTTTTCTTGCTTGATGTCGTAGAGTTCGAGCGTGGCGCGCTCGACGCCCCGCTCGGCCTGACGGGCACGGGCACGGGCTTCNCGGAAGCCCCAGGGCATGCGTANTTCGAGCCCAACATTCCAATCGTAACCATCGGCATTGTAGGCGCCCCGGTAGGCGGCCCCACCACCTTCGTCACGGCCAAGATAGCTCACGCCCGCCGTCAAATCGAGATCGGGACGCGTGGCATCCTGCGCAAGTACCCGGTTGATGCGCTGCACTTCGATGCGGCGCTCCTGAGCCTGAGCATCGACATCGCTGAGCACAGTATCACGCACCACAAGGTCCATGGGACGAAGCGACGCCAGCGAATCGGGCAGATCAGCAACGAGCACATCGCCACTCAAAACTTTCATAAAGTCTGCCTGCCCCATAGCGCGGCGCAGAGCGTCTTGTCCATCTTGAATCGCGCGCTCGGCTTGGATAATAGCCTCCTCCTGGTTAAGCACCTCGGCTTTGGCCTGAAGCACTTCAAGCGGGGTGACAAACCCGAGGCGTTCGCGCTCGCTATTTTCTTCGAACAGGTTCTCGGCCAGGGCGAGACTGGAAGCAATCAACGCTCGATCGGCCTGGGCATAGGCGAGGTTCCAGTAAGCGATCTCCGTCTCCAGCACGAGATCCAGCACATCCGAGCGAAGCTCGAAGAGGGAGCGCTCCGCGTTGACTTTGGCACGTGCCAGCGGAGCGAGATTGACCGTTGTCCACGCGTCTTTGAGCAGAGGTTGACGAATCGAAAGGCCGATGTCCGTACCGTAGTCGGGATTACGCGCAGCATTGTTATTCGAGGCACCGCGACTGATCGACGAATCAAGCGTTGCAGTGGCACCGGTCGCCAAGCGCTGATCAACACCGATGCGCGCACGACGGGTCTCACTTCTGGGGACAGAAGCAGAGTCAAGCGAGCTGTTCGCGGCCGCCGATTGGCGCTCTTGGAGTGAAGTATTCCCGAAGAGTGCGGGATCAAACTGCGCCTTTTCGATCTCGACCGAGTCAAGAGCATCGGCCGGCGTGTAGGCAGCGATGCGTAAGCCGAGGTTGTTCTCCAGGGCCGAGGCAATCGCCGCTTCGAGAGTCAGGCTTTCACCCTGCGCTTGGAGCGCGGATGAAAGCAGCGTTAAAGACAAAAAATAATTGAATAAGCGTGAAGGCATCTATGCGGTGTGGAACTAAGAAGTCAGATGGCAGGAAATAGACATACCATGTTTGGATTTTTCCTTCTTGGGCTGACTCGATAGTTGCGTTGTCTCTAGGGAAGTCACGCTCCTAAGCCAAAAATGCACATTAAAGGGCACTTCTGCGATTAAATACAAAGCTGGCAATTACCGAAATGCGATTGAACAATTCTGTGGCCTGACTTAATCGTCAAAACCATCTGGGTGGGCCTTATGCCAACGCCAAGCGGTCTCGATAATGTCCTTTAGCTCGGTGTATCGGATTTTCCAGCCGAGTTCCTGCTGAGCCTTGCTCGAATCGGCGTAGAGCGCGGGTGGATCGCCGGCGCGGCGCTCGTCCTCAACGACCGGCACCTTGAGCCCGGTGACCGCCTCGACCGCGTCGATGATCTCGCGCACAGAGTTGGGTTTGCCCGTTCCGAGATTGTAAAAGCAGCCAGTGCCCGGCTCGTTGAGCTTGTCGAAGACAGCGATGTGCGCTCGGGAAAGGTCGTCCACATGCACATAGTCGCGCAGGCAGGTGCCGTCGGGCGTGTCGTAATCGGTGCCGAAGATTTTAATATGCTCGCGGCGGCCGGTCGCGGCGTCGATCACGAGCGGGATCAGGTGTGTCTCCGGGTTGTGGTCCTCTCCGATACTACCATCCTCGGCCGCGCCGGCGGCGTTGAAATAACGGAAGGCGGCAAAACTCAAACCGTAGGCGTGGGCGAAGGCCTTGAGGCAGTTCTCCACATCGAGTTTGGTCTGGCCGTAGGGGTTGATCGGCGCCTGCGGCAGAGTCTCGACCATAGGCAATGTGTCCGGCTCGCCGTAGGTCGCGCAAGTTGAGGAGAAGACAAACTTCTTCACGCCGTTGTCCAGCATGGTCTCGAGCAGGCGGAGCGTAGCGACGAAGTTGTTTTCGTAGTATTTGCGCGGCTCGGTGACCGACTCCCCAACGTAAGCGAAGGCAGCGAAGTGCATGACCAGCTCGATCGACTCCTCACGGAGGATTTTGCCCACAGCCTCAGGGTCGCCGAGATCACAGTCGTAGAAGGGGATTTCAGCACTGACCGCAGACCGATGGCCAAAGACCAGGTTATCCAGGACCACAGGGCGATGCCCCGCAGCCTCTAATTGACGCACACAATGGCTACCAATGTAACCGGCTCCTCCGACGACTAATACGTTCATAATTCACTGATAGGTAGGAAATCGCGGCTTTCCAAATCAAAAAAACCAAAGATACGGTAAATTCCACACTCTACATTTGCCCATCGGCAAAACTTTTCCACTATTGACAGTCCCACCGCTAAACGTGGTATCCATACCCGCTTACCCATGCAGCCAACCCGCATCGTTATCACAGGCGTCGGCCTGACCTCGCCCAACGGCAATACACTCGAAGAATATCGTAAGAATCTCCTCGATGGAGTCGCTCGTATCCAAATGATTGATATGCGCTATATGGGCTCCGCGGGAGCCACCGGCCAAGTGCCCGCCGGCGTCTGCGACTTCGACCCGAAGAAGCACCAGACACGGAAGGAACTGCGTGTCGGCACCCGTGCCGGCAGTATCGCGATCTACGCGGCGCGCGAAGCAATCGCCAATAGCGGCATCGACTTCGAAAATTATGATAAGAGCCGGATCGGCGTCTATGTCGGCACGACCGAACACGGGAACGTGGAGACCGAAAATGAGGTCTACAATATCTCGAAATTCGAGTACGATACCAAATTCTGGACACACCACCACAACCCACGCACCGTGGCCAACAACCCGGCCGGTGAGATCACGATCAATATGGGCATTACCGGGCCGCACTACACGATCGGTGCCGCCTGTGCGGCCGGTAACGCCGGCCTGATCCAGGCCCTCCAAATGCTCCGCCTCGGCGAGGTCGATCTGGCGCTGGCGGGTGGCGTCAGCGAAAGCATCCAGTCCTTCGGCATCTTTGCCGGTTTCAAAAGCCAAGGTGCCCTCGGCTCTCATCCGACCGATCCCAACAAAGTCAGCCGCCCCTTCGATAAGAGCCGCAACGGCATCGTTGTCTCGGAAGGTGGCTGCATTTATACACTCGAACGTCTCGAAGATGCCCAAGCGCGCGGAGCCGACATCCTTGCAGAGATCATCGGCTACCGCATCAATTCCGACGCCTCCGATTATGTCCTCCCCAATCCCGAGCGCCAGGCCGAGTGCATGCGCCAAGCCCTCGACGTGGCAGGGATCAAGGCCTCGGAGGTTGACATCGTCAATACCCATGCCACCTCCACACCCATGGGGGACATCCAGGAAATCAAGGCGATCCGCGAGGTCTTCGGCGACTGCCCGACCACCTATGTCAACAACACGAAGAGCTACATCGGCCACTGCATGGGGGCCGCCGGTGCCCTTGAACTAGCAGGCAACCTACCCTCTTTTCATGATAACATCATCCACCCCACGATTAACGTGGATGAGCTCGACCCCGAATGCGCGATGACAAATCTCGTCATAAACGAGCCGCTCAAGGTTGACGCCGTCAAAGTTATCCTCAACAACTCATTCGGTATGCTCGGCATCAACTCCGCGCTCATCCTCCAAAAATTCGAAGACTAGCCAATCAGCATCATTCATCAATAATCAGCCATTTTCAAATGACAGAAGACCAAGTACAACAAATCGTAATCGACATCATCAACGAAATCGCGCCCGATGAGGACACCACCGGCCTGAAGGCTGACATCAACCTACGCGACCAAATGGACCTCGATTCCATGGATTTCCTCGACATCGTCATGGAGCTCCGCAAACAGCACGGCATAGAAGTGCCTGAAGAGGACTACCCAAAGCTCGCTTCCCTCGCAAGCTGCGGCGAATATCTGACACCGAAGTTCAACGCCAAGTAATTTTAGAGTAGAACAGGCATCCTGCCTGTTTTATTCGCGTACGAAGCACAGGCATCACCGCCTGTGCTTCGTTGTTTCTGAGACAGCAAGCCAATCTTATCTCGTACAAAACGTACAAAATTGACAAAACAGCTGTTTCGTACATTTTATACCCTATGATCACAATGTCCTCCACCGAAGCCCGGGCGAATTTTGGCGAATTCCTCGACAAAGGCAGCCGCGAGCCCGTCATCGTCAAGCGCCAAAACCGTGAAATCGGGGCCTTCGTGCCGATGTCTGACCTCAAGAAATTAAGGAAATTACGCCTCCAGGAACTCGACGAAACCGTTCAAGCGGCCAGTGAAGAAGCTGCCAGGAATGGTCTGACCGAAGAAATCCTCAACCAGATCCTTGCCGAGGTGAATCCGTCTTAGTGATCATAATCGACACTAATATTTATGTGAGTTACATACTCTACCGGTCGAGTTCACTCAGCAAAAATGTAGCTCAGGCGATGCAGAGCCACCCCTACGCATTTTCCGTAGAGACGATGCGTGAGTTGACCGAAGTCGTTATGCGCAGCAAATTTGACCGCTATCTTTCGCGCCAAATACGACACCGTATATTAAAGGGAATCGCCTTCGACGCGGAGTGGTTCACCCCCTCCGAAACAATATGTAAATGCCGCGACTCCAAGGACGACATATTCCTCGAACTCGCCGTGGCCGCAAAAGCCGACTTCTTCATCACCGGCGACGAAGATTTACTCGTCCTCGACCCATTCCGCAAAACCCGGATTCTCACGATGGCCGACTTCATTCAAACAATCAATTAATGCCTGCCAAACTCGACAACCAACATTACGAAACCGTCATCATCGGCGCGGGCATGGCCGGCCTAGCCGCTGGCATCCGGCTCGCGCTCGCGGGCAAGAATGTGATCGTACTCGAGCGCCACAATGCCTCCGGCGGACTCAATTCCTTTTACAGCCAAGACGGGCGCAAGTTCGACGTCGGCCTGCACGCTATGACGAACTACGTACCCAAAGGTACGAAGGGCACCCCGCTGACGAAGCTGCTGCGCCAGCTCCGCATCCCTTACGATGCGCTCGATCTCTGCCCGCAGAACGGCTCG
>JGI20154J14316_10000930_pt1 | contig 26297 bp, 17 predicted proteins | sample COG_04_FD_14316 | JGI IMG/M metagenome (IMG submission 14316)
CAGATCTTCACGAAAACGATTTTCAGTGACCAGTGTTTCCAAATCTTGGTGGGTGGCTGCAATAATTCGCACATCGACTTTGACTGCCGTATGCCCGCCGACGCGATAGAACTCTCCATCGGCCAAAACCCTGAGCAAGCGCGTTTGAGCCTCCGATGGCATATCACCTATCTCGTCTAAGAAAAGGGTGCCGCCATTGGCCTGCTCAAATCGGCCTTCTCTTCGCTGCGCAGCACCGGTAAATGCACCCTTCTCATGCCCAAATAATTCAGACTCAATAAGATCATGGGGAATAGCCGCCATATTTAGCGCGATAAATTTATTATTTTTTCTCGGACTATGCTTGTGCAATGCCTGAGCAACCAATTCTTTACCCGTACCAGACTCACCGTTAATTAATACTGTAATATTTGAATTAGATAGCCTGCCAATGGCGCGGAATACCTCCTGCATTGCCGGCGCTTCACCAATAATTTCACTCTGTGGTGATAGGGCTACAGCGGCAGAGGTTTTTTGCTCCTTTGCAAAGCTAATTCCCCGTCTTGCCACATCAATCAATTCTTCCAAATCAAAGGGCTTAGGCAGGTATTCAAAGGCGCCGCTTTGATAGGCTGCTACCGCACTATCAAGATCGGAATGCGCTGTTGTAATGATAATCGGCAAATTTTGATGCTCAGCATGAATGCGCTGCAATAATTCCAATCCGTCCATTCCAGGCATGCGAATATCCGAGATTATAATCTCTGGTTTTGAGTCGTTGAGCGCCTCAAGTAAGTCCTCGCCATTTTCAAAGCTGCGCACCTGCATTTCTTCTCGACGAATAGCCTTTTCCATTACCCAACGCAGTGATCGGTCATCCTCTGCTATCCAAATTTCTGATGTCATGTTCTTACTTTACCTTTATTGGTAGATAGATTGAGAAACAGGTGTTACCTGGTTTCGAGTCACATTCTATGATTCCTTGGTGCCCATTGATGGCATTTTGCGCAATGGTAAGACCAAGACCAGAGCCCTGCTTTCGCCCACTGATCATTGGGAAGAAAATTTGCTCTTTAATCTCTTCAGAAACGCCGGGACCATTGTCAATAATCTCTACTTTACAGATCATTTTGTGGCGCTCGCCAGCAATAGTGAAACTTCGACTAACCCGAGTCCTAAATATTATTTTTGGCGCGTCTTGCTTGGCATCTAGCAAAGCCTGCATAGCGTTGCGCGCCACATTAAGTACCGCTTGAATCAATTGCTCGAAGTCTCCCTCAAGAGAGGGAATACTGGGGTCATAATCACGCACAATTTCAATTTGACCCTGCAGTTCAGCCTGCAAAACGGCTACCACACGTTCGGTGACTTCGTGAATACTAATCTGCGCATAAGTGGGTACCTGATTAGGCCCTAGTAGACGATCAACGAGATTTCTTAGCCGATCGGTCTCGGTCATGATAATTTGGCAAAGCTCTCTAGTTTCTCCCTCAAGGCTTTGTTCCGCTATCTCGTTATCTAACAACTGTGCTGCACCACGAATACCGCCTAAGGGGTTTTTAATTTCATGGGCCAAGCCACGAATCAAAGTTTTTGACGTGTCCTGAACCGATAGCATCGCCTCTTCGCGGTTAATCTTTAAAAAACGATCAATGGGCTGCAATTCCATTAACAATTTTTTCTCAGAGCCGAGCTCTACGGGAATAACCGAATAATCAACCTTAATTGGCTCAGTTGAATAGCAGTCCAAAAACTCATGCCGCCGCGTGAAAGGTCTCCCAGTAGCCAAAGAGCTCTCAATGCTTTGCATCACATTACTACCGTCTCTAAATATCGCACTGGCAGGACAGCCATTTAACCTAGAACTACTAACTTTAAGTAAGGCCTCAAAGGCTGGATTCAAATATTCCACCGTCAAATCATCATTCAATAGCAAAAGCGCTGAATTGAGATTATCGATTAGAAATCTGTATAACTGAGTTGAACCCACCTGCATGTTACTCCTAACAGTTAACTTAACTTTAATGAGCTTGCAATTTGCGCGCCAATTATTTGAACCAGTGAACAAACCTTTGCCGGCTGGGTGATTCATCTTCACAGCAGCTAATAGACCATGACATAAGAAAAGGAACATCAGCACTATGCACTATAATGGTGCGTAAATCTATTATCTTACTTCTAATTTTATTCTCAGACCATGCCTACCCATGCCCCTGCATCAGCTTTGGTCAAGACAAAAAAAACCCGACGCTATTAACGTCGGGTTTTTCCAGCAGTGCTTACACACTGCTAATACATCATTAAACGCTGTAGTACATATCAAACTCAACTGGGTGAGTTGTATGCTCTACGGCATAAACCTCTTCCATTTTAAGTTCGATGTAAGCATCAATCATGTCATTAGTGAATACGCCACCTGAAGTCAGGAATTCACGATCTCCATCTAATGATTCAAGCGCTTCTCTTAGGCTGCCTGCAACCTGAGGAATTGCTGCAGCTTCTTCAGCAGGAAGATCATAAAGATCTTTATCCGCCGCATCACCTGGGTGAAGCTTATTCTTAACACCGTCGATACCCGCCATAAGCATTGATGCAAACATGAGGTATGGGTTAGCTGTTGGATCACCGAATCTTGCTTCGATACGCTTGCCTTTAGGGCTTGGCACGTAAGGGATGCGAATAGATGCTGAACGGTTGCGAGCTGAGTAAGCCAACATTACTGGTGCTTCAAAGCCTGGGATCAAACGCTTGTAAGAGTTTGTTGAAGCGTTGGCAAATGCATTAATCGCTTTTGCGTGCTTAATGATACCGCCAATATAATAAAGTGCAGTTTCACTTAAACCGGCATAGCTGTCGCCAGCAAACTGATTTTCGCCATCTTTCCAGAAAGATTGGTGACAATGCATACCTGAACCGTTATCGCCTACTAATGGCTTAGGCATAAAGGTAGCAGTCTTGCCATAGGCATGAGCTACATTGTGAACACAGTATTTAAAGATCTGAACTTCGTCAGCTTTCTTTACTAGGGTGTTAAAACGAACACCAATTTCACATTGACCCGCTGTACCCACTTCATGGTGATGTACTTCAATGTCTAGGCCCATTTGCTCCATAGCACCACACATAGCAGCACGCATATCATGCAGGCTATCAACTGGTGGTACGGGGAAATAACCGCCTTTAACGCCAGGACGGTGACCCATATTGCCATCAGGGAATTCAGCTGAAGATGACCAAGCAGCTTCTTCAGATGAAATTTTGTAGAAAGCACCACTCATATCAGCGCCCCACTTAACATCATCAAAAATGAAGAATTCAGGCTCTGGACCAAAGAATGCTGTATCACCAAGACCGGTTGTTTGCAGATACTGCTCTGCACGCTCTGCAATCGAGCGGGGATCGCGGTCATACCCTTGCATAGTAGTAGGCTCAACAATTCCACAACGGATGATAATAGTCGTCTCATCAGTGAAAGGATCTAGAACAGCTGTACTGTCATCAGGCATAAGAATCATGTCTGATTCGTTAATACCCTTCCAGCCAGCAATCGATGAACCGTCAAACATTTTACCTTCAACGAAAAATTCATCATTTACTTCAGAAACAGGTATAGAAACATGTTGCTCTTTACCTTTTGTATCGGTGAAACGAAGATCAACCCAACGGGCTTCACTTTCTTTAATAAGATTTAAAGTCTTCTCGGACATTTTTTCCTCCACTATGGATCTTGTGTAACTAAACTTCATTTGAAATCCGAAGCCTTACCGCCCGAATGACAAACAACAATAAACAAATAAATGTGATTTAAACAAAGCAATTTCTGTGCCAATAGTACGAATACCGCAAATCCATCTAAAGATTCAGCGCTAAGGCTTCCCGCTAAGTATTTATACAATTTCAAGCAGGAGTTTTGACATTAAACAACAAAATATTGCTTTAATTTGGTGCAATATACCTGATATCGCACCAAATAAGTGCTTATACGGTGATTTATTACCGATTAAGCCGAAACCGCCCCAGTATAAAGCATAACTTAGTTAAATATCTCATCTATATTCAAGATATGGGGTTATTCGCTGGTAAGGCTAATAATTTGTTACAAGAATTCTAGCAATCTAGTGTAATTACCCCAAAACCCGCCTTATTTGACCCCGATTTGAAAACTTTATATAGCAGTTCCCTGAAATTCTCGTATAATCGCGACTTTTTCGCACCTTACGGCCAACATCAGGTATCTCCATGTCTATTGAAAATTTACGTAATATTGCCATTATCGCCCACGTAGACCACGGTAAAACAACGCTCGTGGACAAACTTTTGAGCCAATCAGGGACTCTCGACCGCAAAGATGTTGGTTCTGAGAGACTGATGGATTCAAATGATCAGGAAAAAGAACGCGGTATTACTATTCTCGCTAAGAACACTGCGATCAAATGGAATGACTATCGCATCAATATCGTAGACACCCCAGGACACGCCGATTTCGGTGGAGAGGTAGAGCGTGTTCTATCCATGGTCGACTCGGTACTGCTTCTGGTTGATGCGGTTGATGGCCCTATGCCACAAACACGATTTGTTACCTCTAAGGCGTTTGAACAGGGTCTTCGCCCTATTGTTGTTATTAACAAGGTAGATCGCCCTGGTGCTCGCCCAGACTGGGTAATGGATCAGGTTTTTGATCTATTTGACAGCCTTGGCGCTACCGATGAACAGTTGGACTTCCCCGTTATTTATGCCTCAGCTTTGAACGGTATTGCTGGAACTGATGTTGATAACATGGCGGAAGACATGACACCTCTCTACGAAATGATCGTTGCAGATGTGCCATCCCCTAAAGTTGATATTAACGGTGCATTCCAAATGCAGATTTCAGCGCTAGCCTATGACAGCTATGTTGGTGTTATTGGTGTTGGCCGAATCACCCGAGGCAAGTTAAAACCAGGCCAGCAGGTAGTGGTAAAAGCCGCAGACGGAAGTGAGCGTAAAGGAAAGGTTTTAAATGTGAAGGGCTATCTAGGTCTTGAGCAGGTAGAAACAGAATTAGCTGAAGCTGGCGATATCGTTTGTATTAATGGTATCGACGGACTTGGTATCTCCGACACGCTGTGCGATCCAGAAACTATTGAAGCTCTGCCAGCACTCAGCGTTGATGAGCCCACAGTAAGCATGACCTTTATTGTTAACAACTCACCTTTTGCTGGCCTAGAAGGCAAGTATGTAACTACCAGAAATATTAAAGATCGTCTTGATCAAGAGTTGATTCACAACGTGGCACTGCGTGTAAAGCAGGGCGACTCTCCAGATAAATTTATTGTTTCAGGTCGTGGCGAGCTTCACCTCTCAGTGCTTATTGANACTATGCGCCGCGAAGGTTTTGAGATGGGTGTTTCTCGTCCAGAGGTAGTGACCAAAATTGTTGACGGCAGTGTTCAAGAGCCCTATGAGCAGGTTGTTATTGATGTGGAAGAGCAGCATCAGGGTTCGGTTATGGAAGAGTTGGGTATTCGTAAAGGTGAAATGACCAATATGGAGCCCGATGGAAAAGGACGTGTGCGTCTTGAATTCATGATCCCATCTCGCGGACTGATTGGCTTCCGTGGTGCCTTTCTAACCCTGACCTCTGGCTCAGGCATCATGACTAGCGTCTTTGATCATTACGGTCCATTAAAAGAGGGTGAAACCCACAGCCGTCAAAATGGTGCTTTGGTAAGTATGGTTAAAGGCAAGACGGCCGCTTTCGCGCTATTTAACATTCAAGCCCGTGGTCGTTTATTCCTAGGCCATGCGATTGACGTTTATGAAGGTCAGATTGTTGGCATTCACAGTCGTGGTAACGATCTTGTGGTCAACCCCATTAAAGGCAAGCAGCTGACCAATGTTCGTGCATCCGGTACCGATGAAGCACTAACGCTGGTGCCGCCGATCAAGCATACCCTTGAGCAAGCACTAGAATTTATTGAAGATGATGAGCTGGTTGAAGTGACGCCAATCAGTATTCGATTGCGCAAAAAATTACTTACCGAAAATCTACGCAAGCGCGCTCCTAAGTAATTCATTAACAAAACAAAAATCTGCCCAAGAGTAGACTATCCTAAGCATAATAAATGCTGGGGATAGTCTGCATGGACAGCTTACAAAAAACTCAACGCTATTTTTTGCTTTTCTGCCTGGTGGCTCATCAGTTAATCGCGATCTCATGTGCGATTTATTTTTGCTACCAAGAGCAAAGTACACAGGTTATTTTCTACATAGTCGTAACGAGCTTAATATCCTGCGCCTTAACCATTTTTTGTATTTTCCAATGCTATAAATTAGCAGCCAATATTTTTCTTAGTAGCCTAGCGGCCGGCATGCTCTTCTTAATAGTTGTATCTGATCATCAAATTTCAGCGCTATGGTGTGTGCTGACCTTGCCAGCCTTCGCTATGCTACTGGGGCATTATTCAAGCCTAATGATCATTACTGGGCTCTATTCTATAGCTATTATTATTCTGATTAGCGGCCTCTCAAATTCTGCATTAATAGCCTATGACGGCACTTTAATTATGCGTTTCTTATTTTCCTATGGACTGCTTACATCCATATCCATGACCATTGAAAACACTCGATTCGCTCTTCTTAGGCAAGATGATTCCGATGACAAAAATCTCGCTACTCAAGATTTTTTAACTCAACTTCCCAACCGTTATTTTCTCGAAGAAAAATTAGAGTACTGGTCTCAAAGATTTACCGCCGAAAACCGCAACTTTTCAATTATTTTGGCAGATCTAGACCATTGCAAGTCGATCAATGACCATCATGGTAGAAAAATTGGAGACTTGGCATTAACAAAAATGGGGCAGCTTCTTACTCAAGAGCTTCGCAGGGAAGACATAGCCGGAAGGTGGAGCGGCAATCAATTAATTATGCTGCTACCCAATGTGGCTCAAGATATAGCTACCACAATAGCCGAGAGGCTACGAAAAAAGGCCTCTGAAACAAATCTGGAATCTAACGGCGCCAACATAGAGTTAACCCTAAGCTTGGGAGTTACCTCCATGGCTCGCAATAGTGATTTAGACAACCTTTTATCCTCTGCTGAAAACTGTGTCTATCAAGCAAAACAAATGGGACGAAACCTAGTGATTAGCGCTTAACCATTGAAACAAGCATCGATATTAAAAATATACTCTACCGCCTTCTTTATCATTAACGTTTAAATTGCGTTGATTTTGACTCTATGGCAACCTAATCAAGTAGCTTTGCCCCAATAAGGAATATTCTCATGCTCGGACTTATTCAGCGCGTTTCATCCGCATCAGTTGCCATTGAAAATAGGCCGCAGGGTAATATTGATCAGGGGATTTTACTTTTACTGGGAGTCGAAAAAAACGATGACCAAGATAATGCCGATCAGCTTTTAAAAAAAATTTTAAACTACCGAATCTTTAATGATGAGCTCGGCAAAATGAATCTATCACTAAATGATATTGGTGGCGGCCTTCTGGTGGTCTCGCAATTCACTCTTGCCGCAGATACTAAAAAAGGCATGCGTCCCAGCTTCTCCTCAGCCGCACCCCCTGAGCCGGCAGAGGCACTTTATGATTACTTTTTAAAGCAAGCCCAAATAGAGTGCCAAGGTAGGGTCGCAAGCGGTGAATTTGGTGCCGATATGCAGGTATCACTCTGTAATGATGGCCCGGTAACGTTTTTATTAAGTAGCCAGTAATTACTTAAACTTATCAACCAAAAGCTGATGGAAGCCCTCAAATCCGCCATTACTCATAATAACCACATGGGTGACTTTATTGGCGGCCTGATTATCGACAATGGTTTTTTCAACCTGATTAATTAAATCTTCGATATCCATGCTAACTGAAGCAGTGGAAAGAGTTTGCTCAGCTACTTGGGAAAGATCCCAATCTACACTGGCATTTTGATACCAAAAAACTCTATCCGCCATCTCAACCGATGAACCTAATACCTGCTGATGAATACCTAATCTCATGGTCGCTGATCTTGGCTCTACTACCGCCAATATTTGAGCATCCCCAACTTTTGCTCTTAATCCATCAAGAGTGGTTTTAATCGCTGTAGGATGATGTGCAAAATCATCGTAAATGGTTAATTGCTGGTCGCTATAAATAGCTTCCATTCGCCGCTTGATGCCAACAAATTCAGACAGTGCTTGGCAGGCCTGCTGAACGCTGACCCCCACCTGACAGGCGGCAACCGTAGCGGCCATTGCGTTACATACATTATGCAGCCCTAGTTGATTCCAATTAACAGCGCCGCGCTCGCCTGTCGCATTGTTCACCAGTATAAATTGAGAACCATCATCGGCCATAAGCTGGTACTGCCAATCGGCCTGATTGGAGCCAAAGGTTTGCTTTTGGCTCCAACAACCCTGCTCAATAACCGCAGAAACTGCAGAATTATCCACGGGATAAATTATCGAGCCACTACTAGGAATAGTGCGGACACAGTGATGGAACTGACGCTGAATAGCCGCTAGATCGTCAAAAATATCGGCATGATCAAATTCTAGATTATTAATAACTAGGCTATTGCTGTGGTAATGAACAAACTTAGAGCGCTTATCAAAAAAAGCGGTGTCATATTCATCAGCCTCAATAACAAAGTATTGATTACCATCAGGTGCTGTTGCCCCAAGTTTTGCGGAAACGCCAAAGTCTTGCGGTACACCCCCAATCAAATAGCCCGTTTGATAATTGGCATAATCGAGAATTTTAGCCAGCATACTGGTTGTGGATGTTTTGCCATGAGTGCCGGCAATCGAAATAACATGCCGGTCTTTTAAAATATTGTCGCCTAACCATTGGGGGCCAGAGGTAAATGGTAATTTTTGCTCGAGCATATATTCTACGCAGGGGTTACCACGAGACAGTGCATTACCCACCACAATGAGGTCTGGTGCAGGCTGCAACTGGGCAGGGTCAAAACCCTGTATTAGCTCAATGCCTGATTTCTCAAGCTGGGTGCTCATGGGAGGATAAACATTGGCATCACAGCCAGACACCTGATGGCCTGCTGATTTAGCCAATTGGGCCAAACTGCCCATAAATGTCCCGCAGATACCTAAAAAATGCAGATGCATATTCTATCCAATATAAGTCAAAACTCTATTAGAACAATAAATTAACCACTAGGATAGTGTCCATTGCTCGCAGCGTTTGGCAATTAACTTATTTTGTAATTCTGCATATGCGGGAATTCCATTCTTAAAGGGTGGGTAATCCTCACCATTAATAAGCGGCAATAAATAATCCCGTGCCTTTTGGGTAATCCCAAAGCCGTTTTCACTAATAAATGATTTCGGCATAGGTTTTTCCTGATTGGCCACCCTATCTAAAGCCACTTCACCCAAAGTCCAGCTGTAGTTTTCACTCTTGGTCCGCTGAATACTGATCATAATGGCATTTTTTCCCTCTAGGGCTTTTTCCACCGCAATATGACCCACAGCATAGGCCTGCTCAACATCGGTTCTAGAGGCTAGATGTCGCGCTGAACGCTGCAAATAATCCGCCACGGCATAGTGGTATTTATAACCTAGAGTATTCTTGATCATACTGCACAACGCAGGGGCCACACCGCCAAGTTGTTTATGTCCAAAGGCATCTTCCACCAACGAACCTGACAAAAGCCCCCCGTCCGCATAGGTCACGCCCTCAGATGCTACCACCACGCAGTAGCCACTGGACTCAACGGTTTTTTTAACCTGATCAATAAATCGATCGCGCTCAAAAGCCACCTCAGGAAACAAAATCATATGCGGCGGCTGATCCAATTTCTGCGCAGCGAGACCACTGGCTGCGGCAATCCAACCCGCATGCCTACCCATCACTTCAAGAATAAAAACTTTGGTTGAGGTAGCCGACATAGCGGCAATATCCAAACCAGCCTCTAGGGTCGATGTGGCAACATACTTAGCCACAGAGCCAAAGCCCGGTGAGCAATCGGTAAAGGGTAGATCGTTATCAATGGTTTTAGGGATATGAATCGCTTGAATAGGGTAGCCCATGGTTTTTGAAATCTGTGATACCTTTAGGCATGTATCTGCTGAATCACCCCCGCCATTATAAAAAAAGTACCCTATATTATGCGCCTTAAAAACATCGATTAAACGCTCGTACTCCAGAGGGTTTTCGTTAATATTTTTCATTTTGTAGCGACAGGAACCAAAGGCCCCGCCTGGTATATAACGCAGATCCGAGATTACTTGGTCAGACTCTTCATTGGTATCGATAAGCTCTTCTTTCAGAGCGCCGATAATACCATTTTGACCCGCATACAGCGTGCCAATTTTGTCACTATATTTCCTGCAAGCCTCAATTACACCGCAGGCAGAGGCATTAATAACCGATGTAACACCCCCAGATTGCGCATAGAATGCATTTTTAATTGCCATATAATTTAACCCTCCTTTTGATTTTTACTTTGATAAACCCTGCTACTCTAAGTGTAGATTAGTCATAGACTGACTTTTAAGCTTTCACCTTAGCAACTATAGCTTCATAATGTGCACCTGAACTTTTAATAAGGATAACTCTGGCATGACCCAAGCTTTGCTAGTGTTTTACCAGCGAATAATTATCGATCGCCCCTGGCAGGCCATCGCCTTTGTTTTGGCCGTCACACTATTGATGGGCATGGGTTTACCTAATTTTAAATTAGATGCCTCTGCAGACTCTTTAACCTTGGAATATGATGAAGATCTCAATTTTTTTCGCGAGGTATCTAAACGCTACGGTAGTGATAATTTTTTAATTGTTACCTTTTCACCCAAGTTCGGCGAGCTTCTAGATGACAAAAACCTAGAAACCCTTAGCTCTATTTCAAAAAATCTAAATAATATTAAAGGGGTAGATTCCACGCTATCGCTCCTTGATGCCCCACTGCTATACAGCCCAAAAATTACTGTAGGNGATTTAGAAAACCCACTCAATACAGTGCTATCTGAGGGGGTTGATAAGCAGCTAGCAAAGCAAGAATTCCTAACTAGCCCTATCTATAAAGATATGTTGCTCAGTGCTGACGGCAAGACCACCGGTATTATTGCTAAATTAAGTCTCGACCCGCAGTATTTAGAGTTAGTGAGCCAGCGCGATAATCTCCGATTAATTCGCGATACAGAAGGTCTCAACAGCCAACAACAGCTGGTGTTAGCGTCAATTAGTCAGGAATTCCTTGATTACCGCACAGCTAAGACCGCAGAGGATCACCAGCGCGTCGCCGAGGTTCGCAACCTAATGGATCAGTATCGTGATCAGGCAACCATCTATCTCGGGGGTCCAGATATGATCACCGCGGATATGGTGGACTTTATCAAAAGTGACCTTGCTGTTTTTGGCATTGGTATTCTAGTGTTCATGATCGCCACACTGAGCTTTATTTTTCGCTCAATACGCTGGGTTATTTTACCTGTAGCAACCTGCGCCCTGTGTCTCATTATTGTGCTTGGATTACTCAGTTGGTTAGATTGGCGGCTGACTGTTATTTCATCAAACTTTGTATCACTTTTGTTAATCATTACCCTAGCACTAACCATCCACCTAATCGTCCGCTATCGAGAGCTTTTTGCCACCAAGCCAAAAGCTGAGCAGCGCATGCTTGTCACAGAGACCGTTCAGTCGATGGCTAAGCCCTGCCTATACACAGTGCTTACAACCATCGTCGCCTTTAGCTCTCTCGTGGTGAGTAATATTCGCCCTGTGATTGATTTTGGCTGGATGATGACTCTGGGAATTATTATCGCCCTAGGCGTTTCATTTATTATCTTGCCTGCGGGCATGATGATCCTTGGCAAGGATAAAAATACCGCCAAAAAAGACCGCAGCGGTGTCATTACTGCGCAATTTGCCCAGTTTACCCAGCAGCGTGGCTCCCTTGTTTTACTATTTGCCCTAGCGCTAGCATTGCTGTCCGCTCTAGGGATTTCACGCCTTGAAGTCGACAATCGTTTTATTGATTACTTTAAGAGTGATACTGAAATTTATCGCGGTATGGAAGTTATAGATACAGCCCTGGGTGGCACCACACCACTGGATATTATCTTGCAGGCTCCTGCTTACGCTCCACCTGTCGTCATTATTAATGAAAACGATGCTGATTTTGACGACTACGAGGGCCTTGATGAGTATGNGGATTTTGATGAATACGAAGATCTTGATGAGTATGAGGGTTTTGAAACTGAGATTTCGTCCAGCTCAAATCAAGAAAGCTATTGGTTTTCATCAACCGGATTAGCGGAACTGGCAAAATTAACCCAATACCTTGATGCTCAGCCAGAGATTGGCAAAGTAAGCTCGCTGGTTCAGCTCGACCAGGTAGCCGCCGATCTTATGGGGCATAAACTCAATGACTTTGAAATTGCATTTATGCGACAAAGCCTAAGCCCAGAGATCTATCAGCAACTAGTAGCACCTTATCTAATTGAAGAGCTTGATGAGACGCGCATTCAATTAAGAGCTATGGAAACCGCTGGGCTAAAACGCGCTGAATTACTCGCTAAAATTAAACAATTTGCAATTAATGAAGTCGGTATCGCAGAAGAGAATATTCGTTTTACCGGCCTATTAGTGCTTTATAACAATATGCTTCAAAGTCTATTTAAATCACAGATAATGACTATAGGCGCAGTATTTATTGGCATTATGCTAATGTTTTTAGTGCTATTTAGATCACTTAAACTTTCGTTTATCGCTGTTATTCCTAATTTTCTTGCCGCCGCCGTGGTATTGGGTGGGATGGGTTTACTGAAGATACCTCTCGATATGATGACTATCACCATTGCCGCAATTACTGTGGGGATTGGTGTGGATCACAGCATCCACTATATCACTCGATTTAAACGCGAATTTTCGAAAGATGGCGACTACATCGCCACCATGCATCGTGCTCATAATAGTATCGGGCAGGCGCTGTTTTATACCGCAATAACTATTATTATTGGGTTTTCCGTTTTAACCCTTTCTAATTTTATTCCTTCCATCTACTTTGGATTACTGACCAGCGTAGCAATGATTGCCGCGCTTCTGGGATCGATGACACTGTTGCCAAAGTTAATTCTTATGATCAAACCACTAGGGAAATAATCGACAACCCGCTATGGCACTAGTTACCTTACAAGATATCTATTTAAGCTACGGACAACCTGCTCTTATTGATGGCATAAGTCTGTCAATTGAGCGTGGTGAACGCGTCTGTCTTATCGGTCGCAATGGCGCCGGAAAATCCACATTACTAAATATTTTAACGGGGAAAATTATCCCTGATGATGGACTAGTAAAAACCACTGATGGCGTCAAAATAGCCCAGTTAGAACAGGCTGTACCCACAGATACTCAGGGAAGCGTTTACGAGGTAATCGCCAACGGCCTTGGCAAGGAGGGCGCATTAGCTCAAAGCTATTACCGACTGAGTGCAGAAGTAGCCACTCAGCCAACCAAGAAAAATATGGCGGAACTCGAGGCCTGTCAGGAAGAGCTTGACCAGGTAGGTGGCTGGGATGTGAACTCAAGAGTCGATGCGATTATCACCAAGATGGGACTTAATGCTAACACTGATATTGCCGATCTTTCTGGTGGCTACAAGCGACGGGTGCTATTGGCTCGCGCGCTGGTTAGCGACCCAGATTTACTTATTCTCGATGAGCCTACCAACCACTTAGACATTGAGGCTATACAGTGGCTTGAGTCCTTTCTTAAGAAGTGGGAAGCTGCGCTATTATTTATAAGCCATGACCGCGAGTTTATGGATAATCTGGCTACCCGATTTATTGAAATAGATCGCGGCAAAGTGATGGAATTTAACTGTAATTACAACACTTACCTCAAGCGCAAAAAAGATATGCTTGAAACTGAAGATAAGCATAATGCGCTATTTGATAAGCGGCTTTCACAGGAAGAGGCATGGATTCGAGAGGGCATTAAAGCTCGCCGAACCCGCAATGAGGGACGCGTGCGTGCACTTGAAGCTATGCGAGTTGAACTTTCAGAGCGACGCAAGCATCAGGGCAAAGCCAAGCTCAACGTTGTGCAGGCAGAAAAATCGGGGAAAATCGTAGTTGAAGCCAGAGATATTAATTTTGTATTCGAGGGCGACCCAGAGCAAAAAGCCGTTGTAAAAGGCTTTTCCACATTGATTCAGCGCGGCGACAAAATTGGCCTTATTGGTGGCAATGGCTCAGGTAAAACCACACTTATAAAATTACTTCAGGGTGAACTTGCACCCAGCACAGGTAAAATTAACATAGGCACCAACCTCAATATTGCCTACTTTGATCAGTACAGAAGCGCTCTGAATGAAGAAAAAACAGTACAGGATAATGTGTCTGGTGGCCGTGATATGATAGACGTTGGCGGTAAATCGCGACACGTTGTCAGCTATTTACGTGATTTTCTATTTGCGCCAGAGCGCTGTCGTCAACCGGTTAAAGTACTCTCTGGCGGAGAGCGTAATCGCCTGCTTTTGGCTAAGCTATTCACCCAGCCATCCAACATGCTAATTCTTGATGAGCCGACCAATGATCTAGATATTGACACCCTAGATCTATTGGAGGAGCTACTCATTGACTACAAGGGTACTATTATCCTAGTTAGTCACGATCGTGCCTTTATTAACAATGTAGTCACCAGCACCCTAGCCTTCGAGGGCAATGGTGCATTCAACAGCTATGTGGGCGGCTATAACGATTGGTTGCGCCAGCGCACTCAGCAATTAAACCAGAGCAGTAAGCCGAAAAAAACTGATACCCGAAATAAGAAAAAAACCGCTAAAATATCTTATAAGGATCAGCGTGAATTAGACGCATTACCAGGCCAAATCGAAAAGCTTGAAATAGACATTGCCGAGATCTCACAGCTAATGAGTGACCCCGACTTCTTTAAAAGCGCACGTGATCAGGTTCAAAAAACAGAAAATCGGCTATCAGAACTGCAAAAAAAGCTAAGCCAATGCTATGAACGCTGGGAAATACTCGAAAATCAGTAATATTTAACGATCGGCATAGCGAAAGCATCCACAACGCTTTAAAATTAACCCTATATTCATTCTGTGCGTAAAAAGATTATGAGCTCCAAAAAATCACCAAAAGTATTAATTATTGTCGACGGATTTGGCTACAGTGATAGCGGGAAATACAACGCGATCTCTGCTGCTAACGCCCCCTACTGGCGTAATTTATGGGAAAACAATCCCAAAACATTAATTAGCACCTCAGGTTTGGCCGTGGGATTACCCGAAGGACAGATGGGCAACTCGGAAGTTGGCCACATGACATTAGGCGCTGGGCGCGTGGTGTATCAAAACTTTACGCGCATCAATAAAGCGATTGCCGACGGCGACTTCTTCACTAATCCCGTATTTTGCGATGCCATTGATGGCGCTATAGCCAATGATAAAGCTGTTCACATTGTTGGCCTGCTTTCTCCGGGCGGGGTTCACAGCCATGAAGACCATATCAATGCCATGCTTGAAATGGCCGTTCAACGCGGCGCCAATAAAGTTTATATTCATGCCTCTCTTGATGGCCGCGACTGCCCGCCGCGAAGTGCTAAGCCCTCATTAGAAAAAACACAGGCCCTGTGCGAAAAGCTAGGCACAGGTAAAATAGCCACCATAATTGGCCGTTTCTTCTCTATGGACCGTGACAATCGCTGGGATCGAGTTGAACAGGCCTATCGTCTAATGATCGAAGGTCATGCCAGCCATACAGCCGCCACTGCTGTGGAAGGCTTAGAAGCTGCCTACAGTCGCGATGAAAATGACGAATTTGTTCAAGCAACGGCAATTATTGCGCCAGGAGAAACCGCTATCGCCATTGAAGACGGCGATGCCATCATTTCTATGAACTTTCGCCCTGACCGCGCCCGTGAAATCACCCACGCCTTGGTTGACGAACAGTTTGACGGTTTCGAGCGACACAAAGTGGTCAACTTATCCAGCTTTGTTATGACCACTGAGTATGAAGCTACACTGGACTTACCCTGCGCCTACCCGCCAGAAAAGTTGGTAAATTCACTTGGGGAATTTCTCTCCAACCAAGGCAAACAGCAATTACGTATTGCCGAAACTGAGAAATACGCCCATGTGACGTTTTTCTTTAGTGGGGGTCGCGAAGCCCTCTATGACGGCGAAGAACGTACACTTATTCCATCGCCAGATGTAGAAACCTATGATCAAAAGCCAGAAATGAGCGCCTTTGAGGTAACAGAAAAACTGGTTGAAGCTATTGATTCTGGGCGTTTTGATACCATTATCTGTAACTATGCCAATTGCGATCAAGTGGGTCATACCGGCAACTTTGATGCCTCTGTTAAAGCCGTTGAAACTATAGATACCTGCCTTCAGCGAGTTATAGAAGCTGCGGCAAAGCAGGACGGAGAGGTACTCATTACCGCCGACCATGGCAATGTTGAAGAGATGTTCGACGAGGTTAGCAATCAGCCCCATACTCAACATACCACATTACCAGTCCCGCTAGTTTATGCAGGACCACGTCAGATTTCTCTTGATTCTGGTGGCTCTCTAGCTGATATAGCGCCAACTATTTTGGATATGATGGGGCTAGAAAAGCCCGCCGAAATGTCTGGCCGATCACTTATTATCTAATGCACAAGCTTGCTTCAGATAGGCTATTAGCATCTCGCATACCTATCTGGAGTGTTCTGCTTGCGACTTTTATTTGCCTGGGATTTAGCCTTGGCGCCTCGGCTGATAATCATCAGAAAAAAGAACTTAAACAGCTAAAAACCAGCATCTCTAGCCTTGAGAAAAAATTGCGCAACCAGCGCAAAGAAAAAAACTCTCTGCAGCAGCAGCTTGAAACAATCGAACGAGACATTAGAGATCTCAATAAAAAAAATCGTAATATTGGCAAAAAAATAACGGAAAATGAGCGCAATTTATCGCTACTCACAAGTAAGAAAAACAATCTTGAACAGCGAATCGAAAACCAACGCTCGACAATTGCCAAACAAATACAAGCGGCCTATAAAACAGGTAATGAAGAACCGGTAAAATTACTACTCAACCAAGAAAATCCTGAACAGCTATCCAGAATACTGAAATATTATGACTACCTTTTAGAGGCTCGATCTAAGAAAATCGATCAGTTCACTGCGGATATTGAAAGCTTAAAAATAACCCTTTCGAAGATTCAATCCATTAAACAATCACTGGCTGGCTCAAGAAAAGAGCTAGAGCAAGACAAGCAGAAACTTGCGGGCAACCTGAGCAAGCGCAAAACAACACTCAAAAAGCTAAGCAAGTCGCTACTATCTAATAATAATCAACTCAATCAATACAAGAAACAACGGGATGAACTCGAAACCGTCATCCAGACAGTCGAAAAAGCGGCTAAAGCCATTGCTCCCGCGCAAGATTATCCCTCTTTTGCACTGAGCAAGGGTAAACTTAATTGGCCAGTGCGCGGTAAATTAACCGCCAGCTATGGAAGTAAACGCAGTGAATATTTACGCTGGCAAGGCTTTCTTGTTAGCGCTAAAGAGGGCGCTAATATTCAATCGGTACACCATGGACGTGTGGTTTTTTCCGACTATCTAAGAGGGTTTGGTTTATTGGTAATCATTGACCATGGCGACGGTTATATGACGCTTTATGCCCATAACAATGAATTACTAAGAGAAACAGGTGACTGGGTTCAAAGTGGAGAAATTGTCGCGCGCGCAGGTAATACAGGCGGCTTAACCCATACTGCACTATACTTTGAGGTACGAGAGAATGGTAAGCCCGTGAATCCTAGAATTTGGCTGAGTAAACGCTAACGGAACCCTAAGCGTATAATGACTATGAAGTTACCCAATAAAATCCATACCGCTTTTTTTGCAATTATCTTATGTCTCTGCTCTGTCAGTGGGCTGGCCAACATCGATACGCCAGAAAATGCCAACGAGGAACAGCTATTTTCGGCGGTATTAGATAAGGTGCGCGCAGAATATGTAGAGGTGCCCTCAGATACCCAGCTAGCCGAAAGTTCTATCGAAGATCTGCTTAACAATTTGGATCCTCATTCCACCTATCTCGATAAAGATGATTATGAAGCGCTGCAGGGGAAAACATCCGGCGATCCTGGCGGCTTGGGGATTGATATCAATATTAATCAGGGTGCAGTGGAAGTTATCGCAACCCTCGACGGCAGCCCAGCAAGGAAAGCCGGCATTCAGACGGGCGATAAGATTACTTCCATTGACTACCAACCAACCACAGATATGGCCTTAGACGAGGTCATACAAACATTGCGTGGGGCACAGGGATCAGAGATTGTTCTGGGCGTTGTTAGAGACCCGTTACAACATCTAGAATTTAATCTTCAGCGTGAGGAACCGGCAAAGAGTTCGGTGCGCAGCCTAATACTTGATGAGGGTATAGGCTATGTCCGTATCTCAACCTTTCAGGCCGAAACCAGCCAAGAATTTATTTCTGCTATTAATAAATTGCAAAACGAAGAACCTCTTGAGGGCCTAGTATTAGACCTTAGAAATAACCCTGGGGGTCTAATGCCGGTTTCAGTTGAAGTGGCTGATAGCCTTATTGACCAGGGTCTTTTATTGTATACCGAGGGTCGTAAACCCAGAGCGAATCAGCAATACTATGCCACCTATGGCGACCTAATTAATGGCGCTCCGATAGTGGTACTGATAAATGGCGGTAGCGCCTCAGCCTCAGAAATAGTCGCAGGCGCACTTCAGGATCAAGAGCGCGCAACCATCATAGGCACACAAAGTTTTGGTAAAGGCTCGGTGCAGTCGGTTATTCCCCTCGGCGATGGACGAGGTATAAAATTAACCACGGCGCATTATTTAACTCCAAGTGGGCGATTTATCCATGGGCAGGGAATTGAGCCGGATATTATTATCGAGCAAGTAGAGCAACAACCTGGCAGTAACGACAACCAAATAACTCGCGCCGTGCAGCTATTAAAAAAATCTTAATATTTTGTTCTTTACTCTGCTTTTAAGCGATCCACTTTTTGGAATCCACGGGGCAGTTTATGCCCGCGGCGTCCGCGCTCACCCCGATAATGCTCTAAGTCTTTAGACTTCATCACCAGATAACGCTTACCCGAGTGAACCACCAGAGAACCGCCCTCTGGAATCACTGCAAAGTCGACCACAAACTCTTCACGAGCCTGTAATCTGGAGCTCGGAACATTAATAATTTTATTACCCTTACCTCTGGATAACTCAGGTAAATCACTCAGCGGGAAGGCAAGAAGTCTACCCTCATTACTGACTGCCGCAATCAGCAGGTTCTCGTCGGAAACTAATTTGGGACTCAGTATTTTTCCGCCTTTTGGAATGGATACCACGGCTTTACCGGCTTTATTCTTGGTAAATAGATCGCCAATTTTAGCCACAAAGCCATAACCCGCATCTGTACCTAACAGAATCTTTTGTGAATCATCGCCCATTACCAAATGTGTGAATAACGAACCTGAGGGTGGGTTGAGCCTACCCGTAGCCGGTTCTCCCTGACCTCGTGCCGAGGGCAATGTATGGGCCGAGAGCGCATAAAACCGACCGGTAGTGTCTTGAAGGAATACATTCTGGTTACTACGACCCAGAGCGGAGGATAGGAATTTATCCCCTGCCTTATAGTTTAAGCTAGTAGGGTCAATATCATGGCCCTTGGCGGCTCTAAGCCAACCCTTATCCGATAGCACAACGGTCACAGGCTCTGCGGTCAGCAAATCTTTCTCGCTAAAGGCCTGAGCTTCAGTGCGCTCTGTTAATGCTGAGCGACGCTCATCACCGTATTCATCGGCACTGGCTTTTAGCTCTTTCTTGACCAGGGTTTTGAGTCGAGCGTCAGAACTTAATAATTCTAGTTCAGCTTTTTCTTTAGCCAGCTCTTCTTGCTCAGCACGAATTCTAACTTCTTCTAAACGCGCCAACTGACGTAATTTAGTATCAAGAATATAGTCTGCTTGCAGGTCGGACAGCCCATATTTTTGCATCAATGCAGGCTTTGGGTGGTCCTCGGTACGAATAATATGAATGACATCATCAATATTCAAAAAGGCAATTAACAAGCCGTCTAATAGGTGCAGCCGCTTTTCAACTTTTTGTAGCCTGTAATCCAAACGGCGGCGAGTTACATCAATTCTAAAGCTTAACCATTCTTTTAAAATACGCTTTAAATTCATTACCGCCGGCTTACCATCGACCCCAATAATATTGAGATTAATTCTGTAGCTACGCTCTAAATCCGTCGTTGCGAATAGATGATCCATTAAAATTGCTAAATCCACGCGATTGGATTTTGGCGTGATCACCAAGCGTGTTGGGTTTTCATGGTCTGATTCGTCGCGAAGATCGGCCACCATAGGCAATTTTTTATTGCGCATCTGGGTAGCAATTTGCTCCAACACCTTGGAACCCGATGATTGAAATGGCAGTGCAGTAACAATCACATCACCATCTTCTTTATTCCATACAGCGCGCATCTTTACCGAGCCGCGACCGGTTTCATAAAATGCCTGAATATCGGCTTTAGGCGTGATAATTTCCGCGTCCGTCGGAAAATCGGGCGCTTTAATAAAGTTCATGAGCTCGGGGATATCCGCCTTGGGGTTATCCAGTAAATGTAAGGTAGCACTAACCACCTCATTGAGATTATGCGGCGGGATATCTGTCGCCATACCCACAGCAATACCGGTTGTACCATTAAGTAAAATACTCGGCACACGGGCGGGTAATATCTCGGGTTCTTCTAGGGAGGCGTCAAAATTGGGGCGCCAGTTACTGGTACCCTGACCTAATTCAGCCAGTAATAATTCTGCATATTTTGAGAGTTTAGATTCGGTATAACGCATTGCGGCGAAAGACTTAGGATCGTCTTGAGAACCCCAGTTGCCCTGACCATCCACTAGCGGATAACGATAGGAAAAAGGCTGCGCCATCAAAACCATAGCTTCATAGGCGGCACTGTCACCATGGGGATGGAATTTACCAATCACATCACCCACAGTTCTGGCTGATTTCTTATATTTAGCCGTGGCTTTTAAGCCTAACTCACTCATGGCGTAAACAATGCGTCGTTGCACTGGCTTAAGACCGTCGCCAATATGCGGCAGGGCGCGATCGAGAATCACATACATTGAATAATCAAGGTATGCCTGCTCGGTGTAGCTACTCAGTGATCGGCTCTCTTGCCCCTGATCATTAAAGGTTACTGTATCGTTCATTACCCTTCCTTTGTCATATTCTGTTTACAGATTGCCGGTATCGGCCAAATTACCCTTGGTTTCTAACCATTGACGTCTGTCTGGCGAGCGCTTTTTTGCCAACAACATATCAAGCACTGAATTAGTATCGTCGCCCGGCTCTAGGGTCAGCTGTACTAGACGTCTTGTATCGGGATCCATAGTGGTCTCTCGTAGCTGAGGTGGATTCATTTCACCCAAACCTTTAAAGCGCTGAACATTCACCTTGCCGCGTTTTCCTTCGGACTCTATTCGATCGAGGATGCTCTGCCTCTCGGCTTCATCAAGCGCGTAATACACCTCTTTACCCACATCAATTCTAAACAGGGGCGGCATGGCCACATACACATGACCACTGGCGACCAGTGGGCGAAAGTGACGTACAAATAGCGCGCAGAGCAGGGTGGCAATATGCAGTCCATCGGAATCCGCATCGGCAAGAATACACACCTTGTGATAACGTAAATCCTCTACAGCCTCTAGCCCGGGGTCCACCCCCAAAGCGACAGAGATATCATGTACCTCTTGAGAACCAAGAATCTCCTGAGATTCCACTTCCCAAGTATTAAGTATCTTGCCACGCAATGGCATGATTGCCTGATTTTCTCGATTGCGCGCCTGCTTAGCAGACCCCCCCGCCGAATCACCCTCAACCAAAAATATTTCACACTGTTCGGGCTCGTCGCTAGAGCAATCCGCTAATTTACCCGGCAGTGCTGGTCCCTGTGTAATCTTTTTGCGCACCACTTTCTTGCTGGCACGCATCCGTCGTTGAGCATGCAAAATACAGAGTTCAGCAAGTCTTTCTGCTTCTTCGGTATGCTGGTTAAGCCATAAACTGAAGGCATCTTTAATCACGCCGGTAATAAATGCCGCGACTTCTCGTGAAGATAAACGATCTTTGGTTTGTCCGGAGAACTGTGGATCCGCCATTTTTGATGACAACACAAAACTACAGCGATCCCAGATATCATCTGGCGTAAGCTTGACACCTCGGGGCAGAAGATTGCGAAATTCACAAAATTCTCGCATGGCTTCTAAAAGGCCGGTACGCAATCCATTAACATGGGTTCCGCCCTGTGGCGTTGGAATTAAATTAACATAACTTTCTTGAACGACTTCGCCGCCATCAGGAAGCCATTGCACCGCCCAGTCCACCGCTTCATTTTCTGCGGAAAATGCACCGATAAAGGGCTCTAGGGGTAATACTTCCCAACCATGCAATGCATCTGCAATATAATCTTTTAGGCCGTCCTCGTAATACCACTCTAAGCTTTCGCTGGTATTTTCATCATAAAAGCTCATGGTAAGGCCACTGCATAGCACTGCCTTAGCTCTTAACACATGGCGAAGTCTTGAAACGCTAAATTTAACCGAATCAAAATATTCCGGATTAGGCCAGAAACGCAAAATTGTGCCTGTATTACGCTGACCACAGGTATCTATTAGTTTTAAGTCAGAGGTCTTATCGCCGTTGGCAAACTGTATTTGATGAATCTTGCCGCCGCGCTTTACAGTGACATCCAACCGATCGGATAGGGCGTTAACTACGGATACACCTACACCATGAAGACCGCCAGAAAACTGGTAATTGTTATTAGAGAACTTTCCGCCCGCATGTAATGTAGAAAGAATAACCTCTACCCCAGGCAAACCCTGTTCTGGATGGATATCTACCGGCATACCGCGACCATCGTCACAGACAGACAGTGAGCCATCTTTATGCAGAGTGACATCCACACGGCGCGCATGACCGGCCAAGGCCTCATCAACACTGTTGTCGATAACCTCTTGAGCCAAATGATTAGGGCGACTGGTGTCCGTATACATACCGGGACGTTTCTTGACTGGATCTAGCCCCGTGAGTACTTCAATATCTTCTGCGTTATAGTTGCTCATTATTTAAGAGTACTTTTTCAGTTATTAGTTTTTATGCGCGTTAAGTAAAAATTCCATATTTGCTGGCAAATGTCGCTGATAGTCCACAAAACTATGGTCGCCTCCATCCTCTGTCTCAATATGACAACCCTGATAACGATGCTGTGCCAGACGGTAATCTAATACCTCGTCACCTGTTTGCAATAGCAGCTTATAATTTTGCTTTCGCTCAATTTTCTCTGGATTCAAACTCACATATTCTTCAATATGCTCAGGCTCAAAAATCCAGCGCTCGCCCGTCATAAAGTTCTCGTTTTCTCCCAACCAAGAGTGTAACCCAGAACCTGGGTTGACGGCAGGATTTATCAGCACAGCTGGCAGGTTATATTGNTCTGCTAAACAGGTGGCGAAAAAACCGCCCATCGAACTGCCCNCCAAAAAAATTGGTTGAGGAAGATAAGCTTCAACTATCAGTCTAAGCTCACTCATAACATCAGAAGCATAGGGAGAAAGTTGCGGGCAAATAAACTTTATAGCGGGAGTATTTTTGACCATCCATCGCTGAGTTTCAATCGCTTTTTTGGACTGCGGTGAACTATTGAAACCATGCAAATAAAGGAGCATAGACATAGGATTATCAGACAATTGAGTTAGCCAATATTATAGTGCATATACGCCTATTGTCAGCGTCAAATTAACCATGATTATTTGCTTGGGTAATCTACTCGATTAATACCGGTTTCAATATGACCATCTGGCTGTAAATCTAACCATCGATAAGCGGGATTTTTATCAGTAAGAGCAAACTGATCTGAATTTTCTGCAAACTGGAAACAGGTTGATGGCGTCGAGTAAACCTTAATCCCTTGCCAATCAGTTTCATGTTGCTGGTGAATATGGCCGGTTATTACCGCTTTCACATTGCCATTGGCAACTAACAGGCTATGCAGTTTTTGATGATTAGATATTCGGTGCTCATCAAGCCACTGGCTATTCAACGACACTGGACTATGATGCATGGCAACCAACAGATATTTATCTTTTAATCGCTCAAGTTGCTCTTCCAACTGCTGTAACTGTTGGTTTGATATTTTCCCTCCAGCTTGACCTGGGACCGAGCTATCTATCATTAATACAGCCCAATGCTCATGCTCATAGACTGGCAGATAGGGATAATCTGATAAACCCTCCTGCATCAGTGATAGACGGTCATGATTGCCTGGAAGCCAAATTGCCCGTTTTTTGTTTTGTATCAAAATTTTATTTAACTGCTGGTAGGCCCCTGGCTGTGCGTCACTGGCGAGATCCCCAGTAAACACTAGCATTTCTTCGCCGTGACTGTTTGATTCAAAGGCTTCCAATACTGTTTTAAAAGAATCTAATGTATTGAATCCCCTGCATTGATAATCTGCGGTTGGCCCTAGATGAAGATCCGTCATCTGAATTAATTTTAAAATGCTCAAGATCTAACTACTTTTTGCTTTTGCAATTCGTTTGTGACGAAGCGCCTGATATAAAAGCTCCCCTAAGAACACATTCCACTGCCATTTTTCATCTCTAGACTGAGGACCTTTGCGCTCAACCAACGCCCAAGGAATAAAACTGTCCGAGCACCATTCAATCACCTCAGCCATTCTGGCATCGCGATAAATGCGCACTTTCATTTCAATACTTGGTAACCATTGAAGCGTATCGGCTATAATTTTAATCGCTAAGGTAGTCGTAAATCTCGCCGAATCAATCACCTCAAATTGGATCTGTGACTGATCATTTTTAGCCACACAGAACGAACTCCCCAAATCAGGTTGGGACCCAACAAGGCGGACAATTCGGCTAAAGTTGAGCTCGCATTCTTTGTGCAAACAAGCCAAACTAAAATTCTGTCTCTGCATAAGAAAACACATTTAAAAGTTTTGAAAAATATACCCGAAATTCACTTATCATGCCATTAGATCGAGTGAGTAAAAGGCTTTAATGTCATACAGTTGATGATAAAATACTCACTTCCTTACGGCACTTGTTATTATTATTGATCATTATCAGCAAGCAAAACGTAAATTTAGTTTGAAATAACGCATCACAGCTGATCAAAATAATTTAAACTTATTACATTAGTTAACCCCATAAATTAGGGCCATGATATCTGTCATATAACCCACGGAGAAAGCATGCTAGCAACCGTTAGAGCCATCTTAATACTGACCATACTCACAGGCCTAAACGTCTCAGTCAACGCTGAAACTTTATCGGATATATATAAGATAGCTGTTAAAAATGATCCTGTTATTCTTGCGGCCAAAGCCAACTACAATGCAGATAAAGAGACGCTAAAGCAGGGGAGAGCTGTTCTTCTCCCTCAGCTTGCAGGCTCAGCAAATAAGCTCGAACCTCAAGACCCCACTAGTACAAACCCAGATAAAACAACCTATTCAGCCAGCCTAAGTCAATCGCTATTTAATGTGCCCGCCTGGTTTCAGTTCAAAAGTGCTAAGAACATGGATCAAGTGGCTGAAGCTACCTTTGCCGCCAATCAGCAGGATCTGATTATTCGAGTGAGCGAAACTTATTTCAATGTGCTTCGTGCATATGAAAACAAACAAACCAGAGAAGCAGAACTATCGGCCATTTCTCGACAGCTCGAACAGACTCAAGAGCGTTTTGAAGTAGGCCTTCTGCCCATTACTGATGTCTATGAAATTCAAGCTATATTTGATGAGGCAACCGCAAACAATCTTGAAGCCAGTGGTTCCCTAGACATTGCTTTTGAAAAACTACAGTCTCTCACCGGTCAGAGTCATGATGAGTTGTCAGGTTTAAAGGATAGCTTTATCGCTACATCACCAGATCCCATTGACGTGGACTCCTGGGTAGAATTTTCTCTTGCTAATAATTTCACACTGAAAGCAAGCCAACTAGCTCAGCAAGCAGCCAATGCGACAGCTACAGCCGCCAAAGCTCAGCATCTACCCAAAATTACAATATCCACTGACTATAGCAAACGAGATCTCAAGCCTACCCTCACTTATGACGGGATTATGACCGAGCAAACATCGGTTAATCTAAACCTGACAATGCCTATTTTCTCAGGTGGCTTAACCAGCTCACAGGCACGCCAATCCTCTTTCAAAGCAAAGGCTGCCAAACATAATTTCATTGCTGCCAAGCGCAACACCGTCCAAGCAGCACGCTCGACCCATCAGCAAGTCATGACCAA
>JGI20154J14316_10000931_pt1 | contig 26283 bp, 20 predicted proteins | sample COG_04_FD_14316 | JGI IMG/M metagenome (IMG submission 14316)
CCAGCCGCATCGAGCGCTTCTTTGCGGTTGTATTTCCCGAGGAAGTAGAGGCTCACCTCGTCTCTATTCAGTTGCGTAAGGCTTTGAGGCTCGAGCAGGTATTCCAGATAGAGGGCGGTCGGGTTTTGTGCTTCGGTGATCAAGTCTTGATAGGCGTGTAGCGAAGTCTTTGCGCTGGCTTTTTCGCCCACNGTNTAGGCTAGAAGGGCGTGCAGCAGTTGCAGGCCAGCTTGGCCTTTCAGTTGCTTGGCGGCCTCGCTCATCGTGACTTCGGCTTCGGCGATACGGCCGAGCTGTAGGTAGACCAGTCCCAAGGCGTAGCGGATGGAAGGGTTGTCGGGTGAGAGGCGCAGGGCAGCCTTATAGTCGGCGAGAGCGCCCTCCAGGTCGCCGATCTTTCGGAGGAGGGAGGCGCGCAGGGCGCGGTTTTCTGATTGCTCGGGCGCGATGCGGAGAGCTTCGTTGAAGGCGCTCAAGGCCAGTGCGGGCGTATCCGAGGTGAGGTGCGCCCGGCCGAGCATCGCCCAGATGTCAGCACCGGGATCGATCCGATTGAGAGTGATCGCTTCGAGGATGGGGATCGCTTCTGCGGCGCGCTCGGCGCGCAGCAAAGTGCGGCTGGCAATCAGGGCTTCTTCGCGTGTTTCGGGGCGGAAGCCGGCGTCGATAGCGCGGAGGATTTCCGTATCGGCTTCGTCTTGCCGCCCGAGTTGCTGCAGGCAGATGCCTCGGTAGAAAAAGAGCGATCGGCGCAGGAGCTTTGCTTCTTTCGGGAGCGACCCGATCGCGGCCTCAAATTTGGCGCGGGCGGTGCCCACACGGTTTTTAGCCAGTGCGGCGCGCCCTTCTAGGTAGAGCGCCACATCTTGCAACTCGGGGCGCTCGGCGATGGGCTTAATGAGCGCTTCGAGTGAGTCCCAGCGTTCAACGCTGGCGTAGAGTGAGGCCAAGGTGATGAGGGCATCGAAGTTTTCGGGCTGTTGTCCGGTGAGGATCTGCAGGTCTTGGATCGCAGCTTCAAGGCGGCCCAGTTGTGCGAGCAGGCGGGCCCGCATCAGGCGCAACGCCGTGCGCTGCTGCAGACTCTTCTGGCCTGTCTGCTGGCTGTAGACCGCGATCGCCTGATCGATCGCGGCGAGGGCCTTGTCTGGTTCGCCCGCGGTCAAAGCGGCGCGGGCTTTTTCGAGGTAGGCTTCGCTGCTCAGTCGCAGGCTGGTGCGCTCGCTCGTTGGATCTACCTGGTAGATTTCTTTAAAAACTTGGGCCGCCTGATCCCACTCGCGCTCTGCCATCAGTAAGAGGCCGAGGAGCTGGTGCGCGGCACGGGCATCGTCACTTTCTGGTGGTGCTTGCGCGATCACTTTTTGGATGCATGCGCTCGCCTCGTCGTGTCGTTCCATTTGGCCGAGGATCCGTGCTTTGAGCAGGTGATACTCCAGAATGTCCGGGGCGAGAGCGAGGGCACGTTCGGTGGCTTCGAGTGCGGCTTCAGGGCGCTTATTATCAAGCATGACCCTGGCTTTCAGCGTGAGTGCCGGGATGTAGTCAGGGTCGATGCGGAGTATTTGCTCGATCCCTCGCTCGGCCCCGCCGAGGTCACCGACGAGATAATTGCCCTCTGCAATCCCGAAATAGAATTCGATACGTTCGGTTTGAGGTGCTCCATCGAGGCAGCTGAGGCAAAGCAAGAGGCTGGTGACTAGGGTGCGGACACGCATACAGTGTAGTTGCTGGAAAAAAAGACAAAGGACGATTGGAAAATTCTGAAACTCTGATTTAGCTAGTTGTCATGAGCCAGCCAACAAAGCGTAAACGTTCCGCTACAGATTTGTTTTTCGATGCAATGGGCGCGGTCGTGCCTAGTTGCGGTCCCGCTCTACGCATGGTTGAGCTCGGTCAAGAGCGCCCCTTGAAACTGGGTGAGCGCTTCGTGCTTATCTACAACACGCCGCTCTGCCTACACTGCAATTGCAACCGCGCGAAGTTTAAAGAAGAGCGCGCGAAGATGCGCAAGGTCCGCAGCCTGAATAAAGGGTAGCTAACTGGTCGAGAGGCTCTCCTTCGTTTAGCGTTTCTTCGTTTAGCTGTCGTCGCTTTCCAGTTCGGCGTAGCGCATGACTTCCTCGAAGGTCGTCGTGCCATTTTTGATGTGCGCCCAACCGCTTTGCATGAGCGTCCGCATGTCTTGGGAGACAGCGGTCTGGCGAATGAGACGGGCCGAGTCGCGCTTCACGATATGCTCGTGAATCTCATCGCTCATGCGGAGAATTTCAAACATGGCGACGCGTCCACGGAAGCCGAGTTTCCGGCAGCGTTCACAGCCGATAGGGCTTTTGGCGAGATGGCCGTGGACCGCCTCGCCGGGGTCGATCCGCATGGTGGTGAGAAAGCTGGCGATCTGGCGATCTTCGTAGTGCGCCGGCTGCGCGCAGTTCGGGCAGAGGCGTCGCACGAGGCGTTGGGCGATAATCATCTCGACTGAGGAAGCGATGAGGAAAGGCTCGATATCCATGTCGACCAAACGTGTGAGCGCACCCGGGGCGTCGTTTGTGTGGAGGGTGCTCAGCACGAGGTGACCGGTCAGCGACGCGCGGATGGCGATATCGGCAGTTTCGCGGTCACGAATCTCGCCGACCATGATCACGTCGGGGTCTTGGCGTAGCACCGCGCGGAGCGATTGGGCAAAGGTTAGCCCGATCTCGGGGTGGACCTGTGTCTGGTTGACGCCGGGCACTTCGTATTCGACGGGGTCTTCGACGGTGATGATGCGCCGCTCGGGCTTATTAATCAGTCGGATAAAAGCGGTCAGTGATGTGGACTTACCCGAACCGGTGGGGCCCGTCACCAGGATGATGCCGTGCGGCGTGGAGAGCGCGTGGGTGAGCTTCTTTTCCTCGTCGTCGGCCAGACCGAGTTCACGCATGGAGAGGGGCTTTGATTTCTGGTTCAGGAGACGCAGGCTGACGCTCTCGCCATACATGGTGGGAAAAGTAGATATACGGATGTCCAGCTCGGAGTCGCCCGCGCCGAAGGAGATCCGACCGTCCTGTGGGCGGCGCTTCTCTGAAATGTTGAGTTTGGCCATGATTTTGAGGCGCGAAATGATGGCACCCTGGAAACGAATTAAATTATCCGGCACACGCACGGTGACGAGTTCGCCGTCGATCCGGTAGCGGATCTGTAGCTCGTCGCGGTGTGGCTCGAAATGGATATCGGTTGCGCGGTCGCTGACGGCCTTTTGCACGACTTCGTTGACGAAGCGGATCACGGCGGCGTCTTCATCCTCCGCTTCTTCGGCCTCGGAGATATCATTCACCAAGTCGGATTCGTCGAGGCTACCCGCACCGACCCCGAAGTGTTGAGTGATCGTCTCGGTGATTTGTTCCGGGTCGCCCATATACCAGTGGGCTTTGCGTCCGCTGACTGCATAAATCCAGCGATCCATCATCTCGTCCGGTGGCCAGAGGGTGGCCAGCGCGATCGGTGCACCGGCGGCCGTTTCTTCGTCGATGCGAATGGGGACACACTGATACTCGTGGATCAAGCGAAGCGGCACAGTGGCAGTAGGATTTTCGATCAATTCAATGTAGTGGACCACTGGGATGCTGGCCAGTCCCGCGAGTTCGGCCATCAGCTCACGGGTGGGGCGGTTGCGCAGGGAGGCCAGTTCGATCAACCGGTCACTACGGTCCATGGCTGACACGGCACTGCGTTGCTCTTCGTCGAGTCCAGAATAGATGGGGTCGATATTCATAATGTATTCACTGAGAGTATGGTGGAGGCAGAGAGTTCCAAGTTCAACTACGAAGCGTGCCGCCCACTCTGGCTTGAGCCAGCTCAGACTCGAATGATTCGTGATGTGAAAGTAGCGTTCACAAACCCAGTAAGCGCATCCCCGAGCTGATCCACAGTGGGATCGTGGCAAAGCTGACCAAGGTTGTGGCCAGCACTGCTTTGAGCGCGATCTCCGGCGAGCCGTCAAAGTGACGTGCGAGCACGATGGGGAAGACCGCACAGGGCATTGCGGCTTGCACGATCATGACTTGCTTGAGCTCGATCGAAAAAGGAAACAGCCACGCGAAGAAAACAAATGCGGCAGGGAAGATCCCGAGGCGCAGGATGCAGGCGTAGGCGGGGATATGCATGCCTTGGACCCTCTGCGCACCCTTCGACAGATCGGCAAAAGTCGCACCGATCAAAATCAGACCAATCGGGATGGCGCACTGCCCGAGCATGTCGATCGATTCGAAGGCGAAATTTGGCAGATGCTCATCGAGGCCGAACCAGTTCATGGGCACGGCGATAAGGATGGAAATCACGGGGCCGCTGAAAATGCGTCGCCAGATCGATTTTGGGTCGTTGGCGGAGAGGATGAAGCCGACACCGAGCGCCCACATCGCAATCTCGACGCCGACGTTGTGCACCAGTAGAACGCCCGCCGTCTCGCGGTCGAAGAGTAGGGCGACAATGGGAATGGGGAAGTAGCCGTAATTATACATACCCACGCTAAAGGCGAAGGTGCGACATTCGCGCTGGTTGCCGATGCGGAGCTTTCGCGCGAGAAGCATGCAGAGGGCGAATCCGGCGAGGATCGTGGTGAAACCGACCAAAGGCGGCAGCACGAGATTGCTCGGGTGGCGGAGGGCGTCATTACCGAGGATGTAGGCAAAGATCAGCGCAGGGTAGAGCAGGTTGAGGACTAGGGTCATCAGGCTGTGGTCCGCCTCCTCGGTTAGCCAACCGACGCGACGCGCCAAAAAGCCGGCGCTGATAACGAGGAAGATCGGGATGATCGCTGCGAAAATAAGGGTGCTGGTTTCCATTAGTTAATGATGCGCCGCATCGCCTCGTCGGAGACCCGTTGGTAGCTGCGGTAGGCCTCTTTCGCGGAGCTGAGGACGAATTCAAATTGCGCGTGTCCCTCGACCGAATCGAACTCGAAGCCGAGCAGCGCCCGGCCGACACGCTCGCCGGAATAGACGTAGTTGAAATAGCAGAGGTTGGAGTGGGGGCTGACTGCCCGGAGAAATTCGGCCAGCGCGCCGGGGCGCTCGTGGAATTCCAGGGTGATGAAGATCGGGTGTCGCAGCAGCTTCGACTCGTAGTGAATGAGCCGGAAACTGACATCCGTTTCCGAGGTCACTTCGTCATATGCGTAGCCGCCAGCGTCGAGTGCTTGGCAGAGGGATTTAAATTCGATGGGCAGGACGTCGAAGCCGATCACCGGGCTGGCCGCTTCGGCATTGGTTTTGCCGTATTGAAAGTCCATAATGTTGACCGTATCGGGCAGCGATTGGAGCAGGCCATGCATGGCGCCGGGCTTTTCCGGAATCTGGATTTTGAGGTAGTGACGACGGGCAGCACCGACGGCGGCGCGGCGGGCGATCGAGGCGAGTTGCTCGAAGTCCATATTGGCGCCGCAGAGGACGGTCAGCACGCGTTGGCCAGCGAGAGCGGCGCGCTGTTTGAGTACGGCTGCCACGCCCATCGCGCCGGAGGGCTCAGGGATGCAGCGCAGCTCTTCCCATAGGAATTGGATGGCGGCAGAGACCTCGTCGTTCGTCACGGTCATCCATTCGTCCACTAAGTCGGCGCAGATTCGGTGGGTCAGCGTGCCGACTTTACGCACCGCGGTGCCATCGCAGAAGACATCGACTTGGTCGAGCGCGACCGGGTGGCCGGCTTTGACCGCCGCGGCCATTGAGGCTTGTTCCACTCCTTCGACGCCGACGATACGAATATCGGGGAAATTCATTTTCAGCCAAGTGGCCGTCGCCGCAGCCATGCCCCCGCCGCCGACTTGCAGGTAGACCACATCAAAGGGTCCTTTGCCTGACATCACGATTTCGTCCGCCAGCGTGCCTTGGCCACCCATCACAGCGAGGTCATCGTAGGCGTGGATATAAGTGAGGCCGTCTGTGTCCGCGCATTGGTGAGCCGCCGCGCTCGCGCTGTCGTAGCTATCGCCAAGAAGGCGGATTTCGACTTGCTCTCCACCGTGTCGCTGGACCGCGACTTGCTTCATGCGGGGCGTGGAGAGCGGCATGTAAATAATTGCCCGGGTGCCCAGTTTGCACGCTGCCAGCGCGACGCCTTGTGCGTGGTTACCCGCCGATGCAGTCACCACGCCACGGCTCAATTCGTCCTCAGTCAGCTGCGTCATGCGGTTGTAGGCACCACGCCACTTGTAGGCGTGGATGGGTGAGATGTCCTCGCGTTTGACGAAGAGTTCGATTGCCGGATTGCGCACGATGATTGAATCCAATGGCGTCGCTTCGCCCACCTCGTAGATGCGGCGACGTGCATGTAAGATCTCCTGCCGGAGACTGCGCTGGAGGGGTTCGCTATCCATTTGATAGAGTGCACAGTGTTTTTCGGATGGGCTCAAGGTCGATTGTCTTCTCTGTCGCATCCATTGGCGATATTCAAAAAAAAGTGTGTTGACGTATTTGTTGACAAAAGGCACACAAGAGTTACCTTGTTCATATGTTCGATTGGTCGGATGAAAAAGATGAATTATTGAGAAAAGAGAGGGACGTTGGTTTCGAAGATATACTTTTTCATATTCAATCCGGCGATTTGTTGCTGACGGCGCCTCATCCAAACTGCGAAAAGTATCCGAATCAAAAAATAATGTACGTAAAGGTGGATGATTACGTCTATATGGTCCCATTTGTAGCAGGGAGAAAAACGAAATTTTTAAAGACGATCATACCAAGCCGAAAGGCCACGAAAGACTTACTGGGAGGTGAATTATGAAAATGGACGCATACGAAAAGGAGCTTATAGCGCTCGAGAAAGAAGGCTTGATCGAAGTTTCCAAGCCGGGTTCAGCGGAACGTAGAGCTTTGATGGCTGCCGCGAAGGAGACCTTGCAGAAAGATAAAAGGATCAATATCCGAATTTCGAACCGGGATTTGGTTTCCTTGAAAAGAAAAGCCAATCGTGTCGGTATGCCATACCAGACGTTGATCTCGAGTGTTTTGCATCAGTATGTCTCCGGGGATATCAAGGTGGAGAGCTAGTGGTACACTGCTATATAAACAACGGCGGAATGGCTTCCCATTAGCCGCGCATTGCATTGAACGTTGAAAATTAGGCGTTGAACGTAGAGTGTTCGGGTTTTCGCATCTATGCCCACCGCCCCCAACAACCTCCCGATTTACGATGTGGCCGATGCCTTACTCGATGGCGTCGCATCGACCGGGCGCGTCGTGCTCTCCGCGCCGACGGGGTCGGGTAAGTCGACGCAGGTGCCCCAGATTCTACTCGACCGGGCTGGCATTAACGGGGAAATCGTCGTTCTGCAGCCTCGGCGTTTGGCAGCGCGGCTGCTGGCCAAGCGGGTGGCTTCGGAGCGGGGCGTCGCCTTGGGCGAGGAGGTCGGCTACCAGATCCGTTTTGAAAACAAAGTCAGTGCGCGCACCCGTATCCGCTTTGTGACTGAAGCGATCCTGCTGCGGCAAATCCTGCAAGATCCCGCGCTCAAGGGCGTCGGCGCGGTGCTCTTTGATGAATTTCACGAGCGTCATTTGACCAGTGACTTGAGTCTGGCCTGCGCCTTGCAAAGCGTAGGCGAGGCGCGTCCTGACCTGAAACTGGTCGTCATGTCGGCCACGCTTGATATCGATACACTCGAAAGTTTTCTCAAGCCCTGCGCCCGCGTCGAGGCCTCGGGCCGCATGTACCCGGTCGAGGTTAGCTATGCAGGTGCCGCGCTCGGACGCAACGCGGCACCGGTCTGGGAGCGGGCGGCGCAGGCGTTTAAAAAGTCCGCCGCCGGACAACCGGGTGATGTGCTCGTCTTTATGCCAGGGGCATTTGAGATCCGAAAGACGATTGACTCGATCCAGAGCTTGCCCGAAGCCAGGGGCTACGAAGTGCTGCCCCTGCACGGGGAACTGTCGCCGGAGGCGCAGGACCGCGCGGTGACCCGCGGCGACCGCCCGAAGGTGATTGTTTCGACTAATGTGGCCGAGACTTCAATCACGATCGAGGGTGTGCGCACCGTGATTGACGGAGGCTTGGCGCGTGTGGCCCGCTATGATCCGCGGCGGGGGATTAATTCCATCCTTGTCGAAGGCATCAGCCGTGCCTCAGCCGAGCAACGCGCCGGACGCGCTGGGCGCACCGGCCCGGGCCAATGCATTCGACTGTGGAGCGAGGCCGAGCACCAAGCCCGGTCTGAGCGCGACGAGGCCGAGGTGAAACGCATCGATCTCTCCGAGACGGTTTTGATGCTGATGGCCGCCGGCATGGATCCGCTCACCAGTGGAATGTTTCCTTGGTATGAAGCCCCGATGCCTGAGTCCTTGCACCGCGCCGAAGTCCTACTCCGGGATCTGGGTGCTCTCAAAACGGCCGTCGACGCTGCCCATTCGGCGGGCTCAGGATCATTGACTAGCGCAGCATCGCTACATTCTGGTAGCGACGCGATGCCAATCGCGTCGATGTCCGAAGTCTCGCCGAAGTCGCGATCGTCCATCACCGAGCTCGGTCGCAAGATGGCCGACTTCCCTCTGCACCCGCGCTACGCGCGTTTCCTGATTGAGGGTGATCGTCTTGGGGTTTTGCCGGATGTGGCACTGATCGCCGCGCTCAGCCAGGGACGGCCGATCTACCGCGCCGCGCGTGAAGAACGCGTCCGCCGTGAGCAGATCCGGCAGATCGAAGACCACGCCGATGCCCGCTCCGACTTTTTCGTGCAGATCCGTGCCTACGAGTTAGCGCAAGCCGCCAAGTTCAACCCCAATGCCTGCGCCGCGCTCGGCATCCATGGCGGTGCCTCCCGGCAAGCCGGTGCCATCGCGCAGCAGCTCCTCGGCCTAGCGCAAGGTGCGGGGCTGGATACACGTGCGGCCGCCTTGCCGGACTTGGCAGAGCGTATTTGTCGCTGCCTGCTCGTCGCCTTCAGCGACCACCTCTGTTTGCGCAATGACCGTGGCACACGCCGCTGCCGTATGGTGCACGGGCGGTGTGGGGAACTGCGCCGCGAGAGTATTGTTGAGAGCGAACTCTTTGTCGCTGCCGAATTGGAAGAGCGCGAGTTGTGCGGGGATGTCACCGTCCTGCTCGGATTGTCCACCGCTGTAGAGCCCGCTTGGTTGGAAGCGGCCTTTCCAAGTGATTTCTCCGACGCCGCCGAAACGGTTTACGACCCCGTCGCTCGCCGTGTGCAAAGCCGTCGCGAGCGGCGCTTCCGCGATCTTGTCTTGCAATCCAAAGACCAGGGCGAGCCGGACACTGATCAAGCGGCCGAGCTTTTGGCCGCTGAGGTCATTGCCGGCAACCTCAAGCTTAAACAATGGGACGCCGTCGTGGAAAACTGGATACAACGCGTCAACTTTGTTGCCCAGCACTGCCCGGAGACCGAACTTGCTCCGATCGATGACGAAGCCCGCGCTTTGATCATCGGGCAGATCTGCCACGGGGCGCTCAGCTACAAGGAGATCAAAGACCGCCCTGTTTTGCCTGCGGTCAAAGAATGGATCCGCTCCGAGCAACTGTATTATATCGACACCTACGCCCCCGCCGAGTTCACGCTTCCCGATCGGAGTCGCCCATCGCGAATCCGCTACGAGCCTGACGGTCGCGCCATCATCGCCTCGAAGCTTCAGGATTTCTATGACGTTCCCGGTAGCCAGCTCCGCGTGGCCAATGGCAAGGTGCCCCTCCTTATCGAGCTACTTGCTCCAAACCAAAGACCCGCACATCTGACCGACGATCTCGACGGCTTTTGGGGCGGTGCCTACCAGCATGTCAGGAAGGAACTAGCGGGAAGGTATCCGAAGCACGAGTGGCGGTAGCGTCGCGCTCCGTGCGCGATGGCGATTGGCGTGATCAATATCTAGGAGCCAGTTTACCTATTTGAGTCCAAAGGCACCAAGCACAAGCCCCTGCGGACGCCGTAGGTGTTAATGGCGAAGGTTTATATTGTTAGAGGACCTTCCTTCGGGCGTGGATGATTAAAAAAAAGACCACTCTCTAGGTGGCTTCTCAAGAAAACTTGATAAAGTCGGACTAGTTCACCGAACGGCGGCGGAGCATGATGGAGGCTAGTGCGCAGATGCCAGAGAGTAGCGCGTAGGCGTTGGGCTCGGGGACGACGGTTAAACCCATTTGTCCAAGGTAAAAAGCGCCGTTGTCGAAGGTAATCGTGAAAGCGTCACCTGCCGATACTGCTATGTTCATAGTCGCGGGGTTAGTGCTAGTGAAGTCTGTATTGCCGATTACGGTTCCTTCGCCGAAGGTTCCAATGCTTGTTGCACCTACACTGAGAGTTACGCTATCGCTTCCGAGGGATGTGAAGCTGACCCAATCGAGTGAGGTGATAATCACATCTGTATCAAATAAGAAGCTAGTACCCTCACCAGCGCCGTTATAGCCAGAGGCCCCATCCTGTAAGCCGCTTCCTGTAACGTTGAGATCATCGATTAATGCAGTCGCGGTTACACCTAGAGTTCCAATAGTAGCAATATTCTGTATTTGGAATAACGCAGAACTTTGTTCGTCAAACCGGTCTCCGGTAAAGTCGTCGACTGCATCAGTTCCTGCAGTTTGGATGACGAGGTCTCCTCCAGTTACAAGGTTGTTCTCAAAATCCAGAGTGATTGATTGGGCGCTGAGAATTACGGCTGTTCCGGCCAGCGAAGCTGTGACCGTAAGAATTTGGGCAATTTTCATAGTCAGAGTCAGGTTGATTAAATTAGGTGATTTGATTATGCAAGAATGATTCCAGTTGGCAGAATCTGAATAATATGCCCCCCATGGTCCAGTTTTATGGTCAAAACCGTGACGTTTGCGTGAATCTTCTGGTGCCGTGCTCCGCTCAACTGTCCAAATTAAACCAGTCCCAGCACCATTTTCCCTTCTTCGGTGATCATATCCTGATTCCAGGGGGGATCCCAGACGATATTGACTTCCGCTTCGCTTACGCCGGGGACCCGTTCCAGCTGGCCTTTGGCATCTTCGGCGATGGCGGGCCCCATGCCGCAGCCGGGGGCGGTCAGGGTCATATCCATGTCGATTTTGTAGCCGCCTTCGAGGCGTTCCTTCGTTTCGAGTGAGTAGACGAGCCCGAGGTCGACGATGTTGACCGGAATTTCGGGGTCGAAAACTTTTTTCAAGGCCTCCCAGAGCGCATCCTGCTCGGGGGGACCGTCGTGGTTATCGTCGGTCGCTGCGGCTTCAGAGACTTCTTCGCCGAGGGCATCGGCGTCGGTGCCCTTGATGCGGAACATACCGTTATACGTCATCACGGTAAAATTGCCGCCGAGGCGGTGGGTGATGGTCACGGTTTCGCCTTCGGGCAGGCTCATCGGTGTGCCCTGCGGGATGAGGGTGACTTCGACTTCGCGGGTGAGTGTTCTTGTGTCGTCCATGGTGGAGATGATTGATGACTGATGATTGATGACTGATGATTGATGACTGAAGATTCATCAATCACCGCCTAAGCCTTCGGCTTTAGGCGATTTTCGCGTCGAATTTTTTGTGGATCAGATCGCGGAGGTTGTCAGCCAGTTCATCGTTTTCGATTTTTTCGATGACCTCTTCGAAGAAGCCGAAGACCATGAGTTGCATGGCGACGCGGCGGGGGATGCCACGCTGCATCATATAGAAGAGTTCGGCTTCATCGACGTTCCCTGTGGTGGCGCCGTGGGAGCAGCGCACGTCGTTGGCTAGGATCTCCAGACCGGGCAGGGCGTTGGCCTCGGCGGTCGGGTCGAGGAGCAGGTTACGATTGGTTTGGTAGGCGTCGGTTTGTTGGGCGCCTTCGGCCACTTTGATCAGGCCGGAGAAGATCGTGCGGCTGTTGTCGAGCAGCGCGTTTTTGTAGAGCAGGTCGGACACGGCGTTGGGCGCGTTGTGCGTCTGGAAGGTGCGCTGGTCGAACTCCTGCGTCTCTTCCGCCACGGTCAGGGAATACATCTTCACGTCCGCGCCGGCGCCTTCAATGCGGGTCTGGCTTTCGAAGCGGGCACGCTGGGCGCCGATGTTGACGGCGATATTTTTCACCTGTGCATCGCGCTCGGCCACAATGGTATCGAGCTGAAAGGAAACAGTCTTTTCGTTCCAGTCTTGGACGATCTTGCGGAAGACATGAGCGCCCGCGCCGGCGTGGATGTTGGAGACGGAGACGTTGAGCGCCTCGTTGGCCTCGGTCTCGGAAAAGAAGAGGTCGACCACGGAGACGTTCGCGTTGTCTTCGGCGATGATCAGGGTGTGGGGGAAGACGGCTGCGCGTTCAGCGCTTGTCCAGTAGTAGTTGACGATCGGGTTGGCGATCTGGACACCCTTGGGCACGTAGAGCAGAGTGCCCGCCTTGACGGTGGCGGCGTGCAGACCGAAGAACTTCTTCGAGCCGAGCTCGGTCGATTCTTGGAGGAAGTATTGCTCCATCAGTTCGGGGTGCTGCTCGATGGCCTCGGCGATCGGCAAGTAGATGACGCCTTGAGCGATGAGCTCAGCGCTCACACCCTCGAACCGGGCCGGTGCGTCGTCCACAAAGACGGCACGTCCTGCGCGGGCGGTGACAAGGACAGAGCGCTCGGTGAGCGCGTCGAGCGTCGTTGTGGCGGGTGTTTCGACAGGGTTGAAGTCGTCGATACTCAGCTTGCCCACGCTGGCGAAGCGCCAGGCTTCATCCCGAGCGGTCGGCAGAGGCAGGTTGTTGAATTGATCCAGCCCGGCGGCGCGGCGCTTGGCCAGCCATGTCGGTTCTTGGGCAGAAATGGTTGCAGTTGGATTTTCCAAAGTGGTGGTCATTATAAAGTTTTTTGAGATGCTGTTCTAATAATCTAAGCAGGTCTTGTGATCATTACCTGATCCGCACCTAAAGGAGCGGACATACGTATGCGGCTTCGTTTCTTGTCCTCCATAGCCTTGCAGAGCGGGCGATGCAGGCGACAGCGGAAAGTGGCCGTGTTTCATAACGGACTAACCAACGGATCCTTCCATTTCCATGTCGATCAGGCGCTTCAGTTCCACCGAGTATTCCATGGGGAAGGCCTTCATTAGGTCGTTGACGAATCCGTTCACGGCAAGGCTCATCGCTTCGCCCTCGGAGAGGCCGCGCTGCATCATGTAGAAGATCTGCTCGGCGCTGACTTTGGAGACGCTGGCCTCATGCTGCACGGTATTATTCTGGCCGCGTGTGGTGATCGCGGGGTAGGTATCCGTCCGGCTGTTGGTGTTGATCAAGAGGGCGTCACATTCAGTATTGTTTTTGCAATTTTTGAGATGCTTGGGCATGTGGACTTGGCCACGGTAGGTGGAGCGTCCTTTACCGATTGAGATCGACTTGGAGATGATGTTGCTCGTGGTGTTGTCCGCGAGGTGCATCATCTTCGCGCCGGTGTCCTGATGCTGGCCGTCGTTGGCAAGAGCGATGGAGAGCACTTCGCCACGGGCGCCTTTACCCTTCAGCACGACGCCCGGATACTTCATGGTCAGGCGGGAGCCGATGTTGCAGTCGATCCACTTCACTTCAGCGCCTTCGTCGGCCATGCCGCGCTTAGTCACGAGGTTAAAGACATTGGACGACCAATTTTGCACGGTGATGTATTGGATCTTGGCGTTCTTCAGTGCGACCAGCTCGACCACTGCGCTGTGGAGCGTAGCGGTTTCGAACTTAGGCGCAGTGCAGCCTTCCATGTAGGTGATCTCGGAGTCTTCGTCGGCGATAATGAGCGTGCGCTCGAACTGTCCGAAGTTTTCTGCGTTGATCCGGAAGTAAGCTTGCAGGGGCTGCTTGAGCTTCACGCCCTTGGGCACGTAGATGAAGCTGCCGCCCGAGAAAGTGGCGCTATTCAGCGCAGAGAATTTGTTGTCGGCGGTCGGGATCACTTTGCCGAAGTAGGGGCGGAAGATCTCCGGGTATTTGGCGAGGCCCTCGGTCGAACCGACGAAGATGACGCCCTCCTTTTCGAGGTCTTCCTTCATCCGGGAGTAGGAGGCTTCGGAGTCGAACTGCGCTTCCACGCCGGCGAGGAACTTACGCTCCTGCTCGGGGATGCCGAGACGCTCGAACGTTTCCTTCACATCGTCGGGCACATCGTCCCAGGAGCGGGCGGGCACCTGCCCTTTGGAGAGGTAATAGCGGATCTTGTCGAAATCGATATTCTCCAGGTCCGAGTCCGCCCAGTTGGTCGGCATCGGCTTTTTCTTGAAAACCTCGAGCGCCTTGAGTCGGAATTCGCGCACCCAGTCGTCGTCGTTCTTAACATCAGAAATGTATTTGATCGTGTCCTCGGTCAGACCGACGCCGGCATCGAATTCGTAGTTTTCGGGATACTTAAAGTTTCCCTTCTCGGTATCGACGCGTATGGCTTCGTCTTGTAAATCTGTTTCGCTCATAATGATTGATGAATGATGATTGATGAATGATGATTGATGAATGATAGCGGAGTCGGCGCTTAGGCGTTTGCCGGGGCACCCGCGAACTCATCTTTGATCCAGTCGTAGCCCTTGCTTTCAAGTTCCTTGGCCAGTTCTTTGTCGCCGCTATGGACGATACGGCCGTCAAACATCACGTGGACGACGTCCGGCACGATATAGTCGAGCAGGCGTTGGTAGTGGGTGATAACGAGGAAGCCACGCTCTGGGCTGCGCATGTGATTGACACCATCCGAAACGATACGGAGCGCGTCGATATCGAGTCCGGAGTCGGTCTCGTCCATCACGCAATACTTCGGATCCAGCATCGACATTTGCAGGATTTCGCATCGCTTTTTTTCGCCGCCGGAGAAGCCTTCATTGAGCGAACGCGCAGTGAATTTACGGTCCATCTTGAGCGCGTCCATCTTCGCGTAGAGGTCTTTGTAATATTCGACCGCGTTGATGTCCTCACCCTCGGGCAGGCGCGCTTGGCGAGCGGCACGGATGAAGTTAGCGATGCTCACGCCGGGGATCTCCATCGGATATTGAAAGGCGAGGAAGAGCCCTGCGTGGGAAATTTCGTCCGGCTCCTTGCCGAGGATGCTCTCACCGTCGAGCAGGATCTCGCCGCCCTCCACAGTGTAGTCTTCGTGCCCGGCCATGACTTTGGCCAGGGTGCTCTTACCCGTGCCGTTGGGCCCCATCAGTGCGTGCACCTCACCCTTTGGGATCGTCAGGTTGAAGTCTTTAAGGATGGCTTGGCCATCGATGGAAACATTGAGATTCTTGATTTCGAGTGTGTTGTTCATAGTGAGTCGCGTTGTCGGATACGAGATCCGGGATGCGTGATCCGTGGTTCGGGATCCGGGTGATGAGTTTTAGTTTTAAGTTTTGAGTTTAGGTTTAAATGAATGTTTTAGTAATTAGCATTGTCCCGGTTCGCTTCGCGCCCCGTCTTCTCGCATCGCTCGGAACAGCTTTTCTCAACTGCCAGCTTGTTACGAACAGCAGTTACATTTGCCGTCGTAGGCGATGTCGATGTGCTGCGCGGAAAAGCCCTTTGGGAGGACTTTCATCAGCTCGTCGACCAGTTGGTCGGACAGTTCGATATCGACGATTTCGCCGCTTTCGCGGCAGTAGAAGTGGGCGTGTTGCGTGAGGTTGGGGCAGTAGCGGGTCGGCTCGCGCTCGAAATTGACCTGCCGGATGAGCTTCGTTTCGACGAGAGTTTCCAGGCAGTTATAGACCGTGGCCAAGGAGATGGTCGGCATATCCGCCCGGGCGCGGGCATAGACTTCGTCCGCCGTCGGGTGGTCGCGCTTTTCCAGCAGCAGGGCGAAAATATGCTCCCGCTGCTTCGTCGCGCGCTGCCCGCTACCTTCTAAGGCGTTGTTAAGCAGCTTTTTATATTGTGGTTCTAGTCGCATGTTGAAGGGTAGGTGGTCGTGTGTAGAATGATTCTAATTATCGAGTATAATGAGACTGAGTAGCAATAGAGTGTGAAACATAGCAGATTCAAGCCATAATTGGAATAATTCTAATTTTTGTCACTGAGCGAGTCGCGACATGGATTTCAAAGCCCGGCCGCTGGGCTCGACGGCCTGTCGTTGACGGCTGGCATCCAGGCAGCGGCGTATAGCTGCGAGGTTGGCTTCGAAGCCAGTGGCATCGGAAAAGGTTTGGGGACGTAGCCCGCAGCTTCAGCAAGGGTTCGTTGCGGTTCGCCTCATCGACGCGCTTGGAGTGCTTGCTAAAGCAGCGCTCTTACGGATCAGGCCAATCGACCACTGTCATGGTTCAACGCTTGTCCGGCGGTGTGAGGAGGACGCGTGTTTGCAGGCCGGCGAGGTATTCGGAGAACTCTTCGCCTTCGGGGGTATTGCGGAGGACGCGTTGGACCATGCCCATTTTAGCGTCGAGGTTGTCGATCATGGAGACGAAGACGGCTTCTGGGGTGGCGGCCATAGCGGCGGCGCCCCATTCTTTTTCGCCTTGGTGACTGAGAATAATGTGTTCGAGGCGCTCGGTCAGATCGGCGTTGAGTTTAGATTGGATCGCGGCTTTGCGGGCGGTGCGGAAGCCGAGTACGACGTGGCCCTGCAGGGTGCCGATGCGGCTGACCTTGGCGGCGAAATCTCCCTGATACTCTTCGAGCTTACCGATGTCGTGGAGGAGAATGCCGGCGATGGCAAGGTCGGCATCGACCTGCGGGTAGAGGGGGAGCAGGGCCCGCGCGGCACGCACCATGTGGGTGGTGTGTTCGAGCAGGCCGTGCCGGTAGGCGTGGTGCATGCTGATCGCGGCGGTACTAGTACGGAACTCCGCCCCCATTTCGTCCATCACGCGCTGCACGGTCTCGCGCAGCTGTGCATGCTCGATCGCGGCGATGGCTTCTTCGATGTGGGCCCAGAGTTCCCCTTCGGATTCCGGTGGGACTTCGACGAGTTGATGGAGCACGCCCTCGGCTTCCGCTTCGGCCGCGTCGACTTCTTCGGCGGCTTGGAGACGCGGGGAGAAGCGATCCTGGTAATATTCCGTCTTGCCAGCGAGGCGGATAATGGCGCCTTCGGCTACGCTTTCGAGTGCGGCGAAGACAGCCGAGTCGCCGAAGGCATTGGCCGTGAAGCTGCCGCCGCTGTCGCCCAGTTCGACGCTGAGGAAAGGGTTGCCGTTCTTCGCGGTTTTCACCGTCTTGCGACGCAGAATAAGAATACTGCGGAAAGGTGCCGCGATGGCGGGATCGAGCTGCTTGAGTTCTTGGACGGTTTTGAATTCGCTCATGGTTAGAAGTTAGAAGTTAGAAGTTAGAAGTTGGAAGTTAGAAAGATCCTGAATTCTAACTTCTGCGGATGCGCAGCATTCGCCGCCTAGTGTCCCGCCTTGGCGATATTTGCGCCCTTGGGCTGGCCGATCGCTTCGAGGAGCTCTTCGAACCAGGGGGTGTCAATGTTGAAGGGCTTGCCGCCGGCGATGCGGGGGAACTCGATGGCACGGAGAATGTTGCGGTCGTCCTCATCATGGCCGATCACGCCACTCTCCCGGACGACGGCGCAGTCGACGGCGAGGTCGGTGCAGCTCTTGATCAGGCGGATGTCTTCGACGTTGGCCGGGGCGGCGCGGGCGAAGTAGCCGCTCTTCTGCACGAGCACTTTCTCGGCATCGAGCATCTTGGCGAATTGCTTGCCAAACCACTTGCCGGGGTTGACGGCGTCGAGTTTGACGTGGCCAAAGGCGTCGCGGGGCACGTCTTCGCCGGCCGCTTCCATTTCCTTGATGATGGTTTCCACACCGGCTCCTTCGGAGATGAAGATGTTGACGTTGTCGTGCTCGTCCATAACTGCCTTGAGCCGATTGGCCTCAGCCTGGATGTCGACATCCATTTCCGGGATGAAGATGGCGTGGACGTCTTTGCGGATTTCTGAGAGGCCGATTTCTTCGGCCCATTCAAAGCGCTCAAGGCGCTTGCGATAGACGTCGGCCGTGGCGGCGGTGAGCCAGCCGCAGTTACGTCCCATGACTTCGTGGATGATGAGCATGCGCGGATTGGCGTTGTGCTCGGCGACTACGTTCTCGAAAAACTTCGCGCCCTCTTCGGCTGCCGTCCAGGCACCCAGGCTTTGGGCGATGGGAAAGACGTCGTTATCGATCGTCTTGGGCAGGCCGACGACGGTCAGGTCGTAATCGTTCTCGGCGAGGAAGGTGGCGAGGTCGGCGGCGGTTGTGTTGGTGTCGTCGCCCCCGATCGTATGGAGCACGTCGACATTGTCTTTGGTCAATTGGTCGGCGGCGACTTTGAGGGGATCTTCGCCTTCCTGCACGAGACCCCGCTTCACGCAGTCCTTAACATTGGTCAGTTTGACGCGGCTATTGCCGATGGGGCTGCCGCCGTGAGCGTGGAGTGTGCCTGCGGTGGCGCGGATCGCTTCGGTCACAGGAATGCTGTCCCCTAGGAGTAAGCCCTTGTAGCCGCTTCGGTAGCAAATGATCTCGATATCCGGATAGAGCTCGGTGTAGCGTTCGACCAAGCCCCCAACAGCGGAGGAGAGGCAGGGCGCGAGGCCTCCGGCGGTGAGAATGGCGACTTTTTGGACAGGTTTGGCTTCAGGCATGATTGATTTCGGATTGAATTAAAATGGAAGCCAAAGCTTTTGCCGGTTTCCGTCGGCCTTGCAAACCTGAAAGCGGGAGTGAAGAATGGAATTGCTGCGTGTTTTAGGTGGCCGCTTGTCTTTAATGCTGATTCTCGAATGTTGGTTGCCATATCGGTTTTCTACTTTCTGACTCTATTCCACTACATGCAGCCGAAGACGACAGACCTCGAACAAACCGCCTGGCGCAACGTGCGCTGCTTTACGCTTTTCCGGATGTTTTTCTCTGCGCGGTTTTACTACCCGGTCTATGCGCTGCTTTTCCTGGACTATGGCCTAACGCTCGGGCAGTTTGGTATCTTGAACGGCATTTGGGCGGTGACTATCGTTCTATTGGAAGTGCCTTCGGGCGCACTGGCCGACACGATCGGGCGGCGCCGACTGCTCGTCGTGGCGGGGCTCTGTATGCTCTTCGAAATGGCTCTACTCTTGGTCGCGCCGATCGGCGGCGGCTGGCTCTTCGCGCTCTTCGCCCTAAATCGGGTGCTGAGTGGTGCGGCTGAGGCGGCCGCGAGCGGTGCGGACGAGGCCTTGGCCTATGATTCACTTAAGGCGGCCGGATTGGAAGACCAATGGGGTAAAGTGCTCGAACGCGTGCAGCGCGATACCTCGCTGGCTTTCTTCTTTGCCATGATGATCGGAGCGGCTGTCTATGACCCGCGCATGGTCAACGCGGTGCTGCAATTCCTCGGGGCCTCCTTCACAGTGGAGCAGGCGCAGTTGATTAAGCTGCCGATTCTACTGACCTTTTTGTCGGCGGTTGTTGTATTCTGTATGTCGCTCCGGATGAAGGAGACCCCCTCCGGGACAGAGCGCAGCGTCGGGGAAACGTTGAGTCAGAGCTGGCGGCAGACCGGCGCAGCAGCGCGTTGGATTTGGGCGACACCCTTGCCCTTCGGCATCATCCTCGCAGCGATGGTCCTGGACAGCGTCGTCCGGCAGTTCCTCACGCTGGCCAGCGAATACTGGAATGTGATCGACCTCCCCATCGCCAGCTATGGCCTGATCGGCTCAGGTATGGCGCTGATGGGGCTCTTCGTGCCACGGGTCGCCCGGATTCTGGCTGAGAAAAGCACGCCGCTGAAGAACTTCCTACTCACTTCAAGCGCGGTCTTAATAGGCCTGATCGGCCTCGGCTTCGCGATCCCGATCTGGGGCATCGTTCCAGCGGTCTTTCTCTATGCCTCGATCCAACTGACGGGGTTCTTTGTCAGCCGCTACCTGAACGAAGCCGCGCCCTCCGAGCAACGTGCGACGGTGCTGAGCTTTCGCGGGCTGAGCACGAACTTCAGCTATGGCGCTGTCTCGCTTATGTATTCCGGTCTGATTGTTTGGATCAAAGCCCAGCAGAGCGGCGAAATCGTGGGCACCGCCGCGGAGCACTCGGTCTTCGTCGAATCACTGCAGTCCTTTGCCTGGTATTTCGCCTTTACCGTGTTGATGGTGTTCTTTATCCATCGGCTGCGTTTCGATAAGAAGGCTTGACATTATTTGTATATTTGAGAAATATACAGTGTGTTTGATGGGTTGACTGGATTTGATTGGGATGAGGGCAATTTTCTCAAAAACTGGGAAAAGCACGGTGTCTCGCATTTAGAAGCGGAGCAGGTTTTTTTTAACGAGCCGCTTTTATTATATGAGGATCGAAAGCATTCCGAATTGGAGAGTCGCTGGTTTGTCTTGGGGCGAACTGACCAGTCGCGTGAACTCATGCTGGTTTTTACGGTTCGTGCCGATAAAATAAGAATAATATCGGCGAGACCGATGAGTCGAAAGGAGAGGGAAATTTATGAAAAAGCCTAGTAAAAAGAAGCTACCAAAGTTTAAAAACGAAGAATCGGAGAGAGTCTTTTGGCAGCAGGCGGACAGCACAGAATATTTGGACTGGAGCCAAGCCGAGAGGGCTAGTTTTCCAGCACTAAAGCCGAGCCTGAAATCGATCTCGATACGTCTGCCTGAAAGTATGGTCGAACAGTTGAAGACCATCGCTAATAAACGCGATGTGCCTTACCAGTCGCTGATGAAGATGTATCTCTCGGAGAAAGTCCGGGACGAACTGAATCACGTGTAGCGTGACGCTCCAGCGGATGTGCATTCTGTAAGGCCTTCCCGGTCAGAGAGCCGCTCGCTGTCTTCGACCAGGCTCAGGCCGGGAGCGCATCGCGCTACTTAAACAAAGGGCACGTGCGCAAACTTTTCGCCGAGGATTTGGGCGGAGTCGGCTTCGAGCCACTTGTCGAGCACGCTGCTATAGATGCCGCGGAAGTCGGTGGAGAATTTAAGGTCTTCCTTCTCGCTGATGCCAAGGTCAGGGGCATTGCCGAGGAGGCCTCCATTGACTTTGGATCCCATGACGAAGAGCGGAGCGGCAGTGCCGTGGTCGGTGCCGTGGCTGCCGTTTTCAGCCGGACGGCGACCGAATTCGGAGAAGGTCATGGTCAGCACCTGGTCGTCCTTTTTGTGGGCATCGAGGTCGCTTTGGAAGGCGCCCATAGCGGCGGAAAGCTCGCCCAGTAGGCGGTCGTGATTGACCAGTTGGTTGGCGTGGGTGTCGTAGCCACCTTGTGAGACGTAGTAGACACGGGTCTCCATATTGGCATGGATGAGGGCGGCGACACGTTTGAGCGATTGCGCGAGGCTGGTGCCGGGGTAGTTGGCCTGTGCCTTATATTTAGCGATGATTTGCTCGACACGGCGCTCGGTGACGAGGGTATTCATCATGGTCTGCTGGAGGTAGGTGGCGTTGCCCTCGATATGATCGGCTTGGAGTAACTTTTCGTAGGCGCGATCGGCGGGGTCGTTGCCTCGGTCGAATCGGCCGCGCGGTTTCATACCGAAGAGGGAGTGCGATTGCTCGGAGAGGAAGCTTTGCGGGATCATGTCGCCCACATGGACAGCGGCGGGGTCCTGATTATTCTTGTCTTCCTCTGGGCTGCCCGCGCAGGCGTTGTCCAGATAGCTACCGAGCCAGCCTTCGCGCTTGAAAGACTCGCTGTCGCTGGCCGTCTCCCAGATCTCGGTCGAGCGGAAGTGGCTCCGGTTCGGGTTGGGGTAGCCGACGTTCTGGATGATGGAAAGATTGCCGTTATCGTAAAGCCGGTGGAGTTCTTTGCAGGCGGGGTGGAGGGCAAGGTCGTCGTTGAGGCGCAGCAAGCCCTCGCGCAGGCCGAGGCTGGGGCGGAGATTGTAGTAGCGGTCGTCGGTGTGAGGCACGACGGTATTGAGCCCATCATTGCCGCCCGCCAGTTGAATGATGACGAGGATGCTGCGGTCGCGCTCGGGGCCGGGCGCTTGCGCCATCGCGCTTTGAGCAAGGAAGGAAGGCGCGAAACTATTGAAGGCGAGGAAGCCGAGGCCGCCCCCGGCACTGCGACGAATGAATTCACGGCGAGTCAATGGTAAGGTATTCATGGCAGGCGGGTGGCAGTTAGTGGTTCGTCGGTGGTGGAAGCTTGTGGCTACGGTTTAGCACAAATTATAGGCGGGGGATTGGAGGAGGGCGATCATGGCGTTGCGGATGCGCTGGGTGGCACCATCGGAGTGAGTGTCGCCGAGTATAGTTTTGAGTGCTTCGCGGTAGGTCTCGCGGGAGGGCGCGGTGATGAAGTAGGTCGTGAAGTGTTGTGCGAGATCATCGGCTGCGGTGCCCAGCACTTGCTGGAGGCGTTCCTGAGTGACGAGAAAATTGCCCCGGCCTACTTTTCGGGCCCGTTCCAGATCGCGTTTTTCGTTGCCATTGAGCTTTTCTTCGTTGAGGGGCGTGAAGAGGAAGTCGACGACTTGGCGGCGGCCACTAATCGTCGTGGAATTGATCCAGTGCTCGCCGTAGAGCCAGCCGCGCACATTGGGCGGATCGTAGAAGGACTGCCCCATCACTTGCATGCTGCGGAGCACGCGGCTGTCGAATGGAGCGACGTCGAGCCGAAGATCCTGACAGAGACCGAGGTAGAAATGGATCGGGCTTTTGACCAGATTCCCCCGATAGGCAGGATGGAAGAAAAGGCGGCTCTGGAAAAAGGTCTCGGTGAGGTAGCTCAAGCTGAAACCGTGATCCGCCCATTGTTCGCCGAGGGCTTCGATATAGGCTTCGGGGACGGCCTCCTCGGTTAGGTAAAACTTGATCAGCTCCCGAATGAGAAAGGTCTTGGCGGCGGGCTGCTTGAAGGCGAGGTCGATGACGTCGTCACCATCCCAGTTCCCCTCTTCCCCGAAGACAGTTTTCGGCTTTTTGTCGTGCAGATTCTTTTGGAAGAAAAAATCGGTTCGGTCTTTGATGCGGTAGCCGGTGAAGGCGCGGGACGCTTCTTTGATGTCGGCCTCAGTGTAGTGGCCCTCGCCCAGGGTAAAAAGTTCGAAGAGTTCGCGGGCGAAATTCTCGTTCGGCTTGCGAGCAGTGTTTTGAACGAGGTCGAGGTAGCGCACCATGGCGGGCTGCTTGCTGACCTGCTTACACAGTTCCGGGTAGTCCAGCGTGGTGCCTGCGCGGAGGGTTTGTTCTAAGTTGTGGAGCGCGTAGGTTTCTTTCACTTTGGAGCGTTCCACGACGAAGATGTCTTGCAGAAAGAGCACGAACTTTTCGCGGGCGCTGCACTCCGGTTCACGTGCGTAGAAAAACCAGTCCATGGCATATTCACGGAAAAGTTCGCCGTCTTCTTTTTGGAGTTCCCGGCGGATTCGGCGTTTTTCCTCAAAATCGGCATCGCTCTGATACAAGCTTCGATAGCGCTCATGGACCGTAGCTTCAAATTCGGCCAAGGCAGCAGACTTTGGCAGGACCGCACCCGGCTGAAAGGCTTCCTGCACAGAGTGCCTCGGCGATTTGCGCAGTGCGGCGGTTACGGCCTCGGGTGTGGCGGAAAACCCCATGCGGCGGAGCAGGTGCTGCGCGGTATCGATCTGCCAGAAAGCCATAGGGAGCGGCAGCCAGGCATCTTTGAGGGGAAAGTTTTCTGGGGTGGGGGCGGGGTATGGCATGATTTAGGTGCGTTAAACTACATCGTTTCACAGCTATGTGAAGTTTCAAAAAAAATCTGAAGTCGTTGAAATTCACCGAAAAAGCGTTGAACAAAGCCCCCCGCGGGGTTTCGTAGGGGCACGCATGCGACGCCCACTCACTAACCGCCTAACTTTTTTTGCGCTTCTTGCCGTCGCGCTGGGTTTTTTGAGCGGTTGTGGGCAACCGCCCCGCATCGAGCGGGGACAAGCTCCGTTGCCCGAGGATGTTTTGATTACCGAGTCCGAGCCGGGTCAATACGGGGGCATTTTCGTGCTGAACGAGACGACCCAACCGACGACCTTCAACCCGCAGGTGCCGAACAATCTGACGACGAGCCTGATTCTCACGCGGATTCTTTCCGGTCTCATCGATTTCGATCCGAGGACGGAGCAGTTCGTGCCTGCGCTGGCCAAGTCCTGGGAGGTGGGGGAGGATAATAGGTCGTACACCTTCCATCTGCGCAAAGGCGTGCGCTGGAGCGATGGCCGAGACTTCACGGCCGATGATGTGATTTTCACCTTCGATACGATTTTGGCCGAGGTCGAAGACCCCGAGACGGGGCAGCGGCGGCCTAAGTATCCTTCACGTTATTATCAGCAGTATCATATCAACGGCGAGAAGCTGCGCTATACGAAGCTGGACGACTACACAGTACGCTTTGACTTACCGACCGTGTATGCGCCTTTTCTCTATGACATCGGTCAGCCGATTCTGCCGAAACACAAGCTGGAGGCAGCCTTTGAGGATGGCAGTTTTACCAAGCAATGGTCGACGCAAACGGCGATCGAATCGCCCGCCGACATCGTGGGCACTGGCCCTTTCACCGTCTATTCCTACAAGCCCGGTGAGCGTCTCGTGCTGACGCCGAACCCACACTACTGGAAGGCTGACCGCGACGGCCAGCGCCTGCCTTATCTGGATTACCTGATTCTGAAATTCGTTGCCGAGTCGAACACCGCCGTGGCTCATTTTGCCACCGGTAAGAGCGACGCTTCGGGCATCGGCGCGGACGATTACGAATGGGTGAAGCAAGCGGCCGAGACCTACGACTTTACGATTTTTGAGCGCGGTCCCTCGGCCAGCGTGAACTTTTTTTGGTTCAACCAGCACCGGGGTATGAACGATAAGGGCGAGCCCTATGTGCCGCCGCACAAGTTGCGCTGGTTTACGGACAAGCGCTTCCGCCAAGCTGTCCTCCATGGGCTCAATCGGCAGGGTATGATCAACGCGCTCCTCTTCGGTAAGGGCGAGCCACTGACCTCGATCATCCCCCCTGCCCAGGGTAAATGGCATCACCCGAATCTACCGCGTTATGAATACGACCCCGAACGCGCTCGCGAGTTGCTGCGCGAAGCCGGCTTTTATTGGAACGACAAAGGTCGCCTGATTGACAGCGAGGGCCTCCCGGTGGAATTCACACTCCTGCTGGTCGAGAGTGCGTCCTACGATAAAATCGGCGTGACCTTCGTCGAAAACATGAAAGAGCTCGGCATGTTCGTGAAAATGGAGCGCGCCGATTTCGCCACGCTCTTGCGCCGCACGGACGATACTTTCAACTACGACATCACGATGCTCGGTTGGGGTTCCAGCAGTGCCGCCTACGATCCCTCCGGAAGCAAGGCGCTCTATCTCAGCAGCGGTCAGTATCACCAGTGGCACCCCGAGCAAATCGAGCCCGCCACTGAATGGGAGGCCCGGATCGACGAGCTGATCGGTTTGCAAGAGCGCACCCTCGATATGGATCAGCGTATCGCCTACATGCACGAGGTCCAGGCAATCATGGCCGAGCAGTTGCCCTTGCTCTACGGCTTCACGCCCTATGGGTATGTCGGTGTAAAAAACAAGTGGCGTAACATCTACGTGCCCGCCGCCGGCACCAGCCTTTGGAATATCGAAGAGATTTGGACGCCCGAGCCGGAACTATAAACCATGTTTGCCTTCATCCTCAGACGTTTGTTTTCACTCGTTCCCTTGCTCTTAGGAGTCAGCCTGCTCGTCTCCTTGCTCATGTATCTGTCGCCGGGTGATTTCCTGACGCAGGCGCGCGCCGCCAAGGATATCGACCCCGAGGTCATTCAGCAGCAGGAGCGCCAACTCGGGCTGGTCGACGCGGAGGGCGAACCGACTGCCTGGTATGTCCGCTACGGACACTGGATGGCCAATATCTCGCCCGTCAAATACGGTCCCTGGGTGGGGGAGCCGGAGGCCGGGCTCGGTTTCGGTTGGCCTTACTTCGGTGAATCATGGACCTATAAGGTGGAGGTGCTCACGCTCCTGAAGCAACGCGTGCCCGCGACCTTTATCCTCTCGCTCAGTTCCATTTTATTCGCCTGGTGTGTCGCCATCCCGCTCGGCGTGTTGGCGGCGATCTACAAAGACTCGATCTTCGATCGCATCAGTGGCCTCTTGGCCTATGCCGCGCTTTCGATCCCCGAATTTTTTCTAGCCATCCTCGCGGTCTACTTCGCGGCGATCACCGGAATCTTCCCTGAGGGCGGGCGCTCTTCGGTCGAGAGCGAGTTCTACACACTCGGACCGCGCCTGCTGGATTATGCCTACCACTTAATTTTGCCGACCATTGTGCTCGGTATCGGCAGCGTGGCTGGTATGATGCGAATCATGCGGGCGAACTTCATCGACTACATGCAGGCCGAGTTCGCCACCACCGCTCGGGCCAAGGGCCTGCGTGAGCGCGTTATCATGTTTAAGCACGTGCTGCGCAACGCGATCAACCCGCTGATTACCTCCTTCGGCTATTCCTTC
>JGI20154J14316_10000941_pt1 | contig 26101 bp, 28 predicted proteins | sample COG_04_FD_14316 | JGI IMG/M metagenome (IMG submission 14316)
TGGTCTGCGATTAATACAATAGATTTCGATGAAGGCTCACAAACCGCCATTACATTAANCTATGATATGGATTGTGGTGGAATAACTAATGCTTCTGGATATTGTAGTGGTGTTTGTATTCAATAACGCTGTATGCAAAAAACGAAAAATTAAACCAGAGGGATATCTTCTTCAGTCAGTTTAAGTAAAAACTAAAACATTTATGTGTTTATTACAAATATAAAAACAGATACTTATACGTCACTTTTATTTATAACTTTAAATTAGAGCTATTATTAAAAAAATAATTCTAATATTATGAAAAAAGTTACTTATCACAAAGGCTGGCTTACTGCAATTCTAAGTATTATTCCATTCTTTATTTTTGCAATTCTTTTTCAAGGGATTGGGCTAGGGTTTACATCTGCTTTAGGTAAATATGGAATTATCGAATTTGATTTTGACACATATTTAGAGGCTGAGGATGTAATGCGAGATTATTTAGCTGCTGATACAATTATTCAATATTTTGATTTAATTGGCATATTTCTCCTGCTTTGGATTTTAATGAAGTTTGTACATAAGGAACCATTTATAAACTTAGGGTTTAGCATAAAGGGTAAAATGAAAGATATTATTTTGGGGATGGCATTAGGCCTTCTTTTAATGGCTGTTGGATACTCAACATTGATATTTTTAGGTGAAATCAAATTTGTCTCATTTAACTACGATTTAAAAAGTATAATGCTTCTTTTCCTTTTATTTATAGGGGTTTCTGTAGTTGAAGAAACGTACGTCAGAGGTTATGTTTTAAAGAATCTTTTGAAATCATTCAATCCAGTTGTTTCTTTAATTATTTCTTCTGCAATTTTTTCACTTCTACATTTTTTTAATCCTAATGTAAATTATATAGCCCTTACGGAGCTTTTCATCGCAGGAATTTTATTAGGTATCTCCTATGTATACACTAAAAATTTATGGTTCCCTATCGCACTTCACCTGAGCTGGAATTTCTTTCAAGTTATGTTTGGATTTAATGTAAGTGGAATGGATACATATTCACTTATTGAGTTTGAAATATTGGAAAACAATAATATTAATGGTGGCGATTTTGGTTTTGAAGGATCATATTTATCAATTTTATTTTCTTTAATAATGATATATTTTTTATGGAGATATTATAAAAAATTTGCTGAATAAAACTTTAATATGAAAGACTTTAAATACACTAGCTTTAGGCTTTACTTACTTACTTACTTAGTGGTCATTATTTTATCGATATTTAAAGAAGGAAGCTTATCGGATAAAGTGCTAAAAATTCCACTAGAGTACCACTTTTTAATATTCATATTATTGACTATTTTATCTGTTCACACTATTGTAATTAACAGAAAAGAGATTATCGCTCAGCTCTATTTTATGCCCTTTATTAAATACAGACGTAAAACATGGAGAGAAATTAAACACTACGCAAATGTGAAAGAAATGTATATTCAATGGGGAACATACAATACAAATAAGTCCCCGACAAAAACAATTTGGTTTATAGATTATAATGACAAGGTCTGTTTTAGAGTTAAAAAAAGCTCAATACTAAAATTTAACTCAAGTGATTTTCTATACAATGTAGACAGGTTTGAAGATAAGCTATTAGAAGAAATAGAGTTTGACCAGCCTTATTTTATGAGCTATGGTTTAACAAAAGTAAATTATCCTGTAAAAAAAGAAGGTTCAGAAAAACAAGAAAAAGTACAATTAAAGCCCTAATTAACCTTCTTATCAACTCAACAGTATAAATTTCATATATTAGCTTATTAATTAATCTGTTATGTCATTTAAATTCAAACATCCGATTGTTATTATTACAATCACATTATTCTCTTTGTTAAGTATCCAAGCTCAAAAAGGTTTTGATTTGTCATCGGTAAATTATACCAACATGACTAACAATCAATTACAACAATTATTTCAAGAAGCTTCTTCAAAAGGGTACAATTATAATGATATTTTAAAAGCTGCCGAAGCACAAGGGCTTACTGCAGAAGAAATTGATACACTTGATAAGCGTTTTAATTCGTTAAATACAAGGGCATCTAAAAACAGCAATATTCCAAATCAAGAATCAAGGTTACGAAATACTAATTACAGTGATATTTCACTTCAAGAGTCACAATTAGGCAACCTTAATAATGATGGGGTAGAATATCCAAAAATGAAAAGTGATCTTTTCGGTTTTGACGTTTTTAAAGGAAACAGTTTACTTACTTTTCAATCCAATTTAAATATCCCGACTCCTGCAGGTTATATTTTAGGTTCTGGAGATAAATTATTCATTGATATTTATGGCCAATCGGAAGCTTATTATCAAATAGAAATTAGTCCAGAAGGAACGATAATTTTAGAAAATTTTGGCCCAATTCATCTTTCTGGTCTTACAGTTGAAAATGCGACTAAACGTATTGAAAATAGGTTATCTAAAGTATATTTAGGTATTAATGGGGATAAAAAAAATACATTTGTCAACGTGTCTGTTGGAAAATCACGGACCATTAAAGTAAATATTGTTGGCGAAGTAGATGTGCCAGGTTCTTATACTCTAAGTGCTTTTAATACCGTTTACAACGCCTTGTATGTTGCGGGAGGCATTACAGAAAATGCCACTTTAAGAGATGTCAAAGTTTATCGAAACAATAAACTTATAAGTAAAGTTGATATTTATAAATATTTAACTGCGGGTGACGCTTCTGGAGATATAGCTTTAGAAAACAATGATCTTATTTTGGTAAAACCCTATACTAACCGTGTCACTTTAAATGGAGCTGTTAAAATAGAAGGTCGTTTTGAATTGCTTAAAAATGAAAGTTTACAAGACTTGTTAAATTATGCAAGTGGCTTTAATGAACAGGCCTACACTAAAACTATAAAAGTAAAACGTGTTTCAGATGGGGAACATATTGTGGCAGATATCAATAAAGATCAATTTGAAATATTCACTCCAAAATCTGGGGATGTTTTTCAAGTAGATAAAGTATTAGATCGCTACAAGAACCGCGTAATTGTAAATGGAGCTGTTTACAGACCAGGTGTTTATGCAATAACAAAAGGTTTAGGAGTTAAAGGGTTACTGGCCAAGACAGAAGGATTAAAACAAGATGCCTTAACAACAACAGCAAATATTATTAGAACAAATGAAGATTTATCAACCAGCTCTATAACCTTTAATTTAAGGGATGTTTTATCAGGAAAAGATCAAGATATTTTGCTTCAAAAAGAAGATGTACTTACTATTACATCAAAAAATGAAATTAAAGAAGATGATTATGTAGAAATTGCTGGAGCCGTCAATCAACCTGGGATTTACACTTATTCTAAAGGAATGAAATTAAAAGATTTAATCCTAAAGGCTAGAGGTTTTGATAAAACTGCGGCAGAAACTAGAGTTGAAATTTCTAGAAAATTAAAAGATAGTAATGCTGATAACTCTAAATTATCACAAGTAATTGTAGTTGATATTTCTAAAGAGTTTGATGATTTAGAAAATGAAAACAATATTATGTTAAGCCCTTTTGATCATATTACAGTGAGGACTAATCCAAATTTTAAAGAAAAGCAATTTGTTTATGTTGACGGACAGGTTAATTATCCGGGGCTATATGCAATCGAATCAAAAAGCGAAAGAGTATCTGATTTATTAAAACGTTCAGGTGGAGTTAATGAGTTCGCTTATCCTAATGGAGCAACTTTGATAAGGAAAACAGAGTACTATAAAAAAGAAACAGAATTCGATAAGCAGCAAACAACTTTATTAGCGCTTAAAGAGAACTTAATAACTGAAACAGATTCATTGTCTGAATTTGATTCAGGTTTATTAAAAAGAATAAATAGTGATTTAGATAAGTTAAGTTTGCTAACTCAAGAAGAAAAAAATATCTTAAACAAATCAACTAATTTTACTATTTCTGCAAAGAAAGATTCATTACAACCCTATTTATTACCAAAAGAAGAGTTATTCAATACAACTGAATCAATTGCTATAGATTTATCAGAAATTATAAAAAATAATGGTTCTATTTCAGATCTACTCGTTCAGTCTGGTGATACTCTATTTGTTCCTAAAAAACTAGAAACTGTGCGTTTGAGAGGGGAATTGTTAAATCCAACAACAGTGAGACACCAAAATAACAAAACAACAAAATATTATATAAATAATGCTGGTGGGTTTAAATCTCGCGCAGATAAAAGTAAAACGTATGTAATTTACCCGAATGGACTAGCACGTGCAACAAAAAAGTTTTTATTTTTTAATATTTACCCTAAAGTAGTAGCCGGCTCTGAGATTATAGTGCCCCAAAAATTAGAAAAAAAATCTTCATTAGGGATTGGAAATCTTACAGGTATTTTTACAACAGTAGCCACGCTGGTTTTAGCTATTACTCAAATCAAATAGTGAAATCCAGTTTTAAAGAATAGATAAAATAAATAATTAAAAATGCAATCAGAAAGTAATATGCCAAACGAAGAAAAAATTTCTTTAAAAAACTTGTTTCAAGGCTTTAAGCAGTGGTTGGTGTTTATAATGGGTAAACGCAAAACAATTGTGTATGGCACTTTAATAACTTTAGTATTACCCCTTTCTTACAATTATTTGAAATCACCAGTATATTATGCTAATACATCTTTTGTGTTAGAAAATGATGCTTCAGCTAGTTTAGGCGGTTTATCTTCTTTAGCGTCCATTTCGGGGATTAATACCTCAAGTCTTATGAGTGCTAGTAATTTATTTCAAATTGATAATATACAAGAGCTTTATAGATCCAATAATATGTTAAGGCAAACTCTGTTAGAGGATGTCACTATTAATGGAAAATCTCAAAAATTGATTGATTATTTCGCTAAAGCACAAATATTAGAAAAAAAATGGGTCAAGAAAAAAGTCTATCTAAAAGATTTTTATAAGCATGAAAAACTATACAGTAGAGCTCAAGATAGTGTTTTAAAAGAGGCTATAAAATTGATTAAAAAAGAATTTTTAATTGTAGGAAAGCCAAATAGAAACACCTCCATTTTAAATGTTGGTTTTAAACATAAAGATGAGGTTTTTACTAAAATTTTTAATGAAGTTTTGGTTAATAAGGTCAATAGCTTTTATTACAAAACCCAAACTAAGAAAACAGCTTTCAATTTAAAAGTATTACAAGTTCAAACAGATAGTGTTAAACGTCTTTTAGATATGTCTTTTTTAGCGCTTGCCGAAATAGACCAAAATATACCAAATATAAATCCTTTGGTAAAAACAGCGAAAGTTCCTTATCAAAAAGCCATGGCCAACCTGCAAGCCAACCAGGCTATTTATTTGGAAGTTGTAAAACAACTAGAATTGGCAAAAGTTACTCACAGAAATAAAACCCCTCTTATCCAAATTATTGACAAACCCTCATTCCCTTTAGAAAACAACCGCTGGAAATTTTTAAATATACTTATTTTAGGAACATTTGGAGGCGGCGCGTTAATAGTCTTGTTATTGTCGCTACAACGTATCACCAGACAAGCATTGGAAGAGTAATAGTCAAGATTTAAAAATAAGAATTATTTAAATCTTAAGATATCACTAAAATAAAATACTATTGTTTAAAGGCATTTTTATTAAAAATTTTTTCAATTTAATTATTAATCAATGCATTAATATTTTTATTGCTTTATTAGCAACTCGTGTTTTATTTAGCACATTAGGAGAAGCTCAGTTTGGACTTGTCAATCTAGCCCTTTCGGTTGTTTTATTATCAAGTATCGCCGTTAGTTATGGCTATCATCTAAATGGCCCCAAACGCATCGCTTTGTTTAGAGATCAATCTGCAAAAAAGCAAAGTTTAATCAATGAGATTATATTAACCAGAATAATAATAGCCACTGGTATGGCAATAATTTTATTTTGCTTGACTTATTTTTTTGGTTTTTTTAAATCTTATGCAGCCCTATTATATTATTCCTTAATTCTGTTGTTTAGTCAAGCTTTGTTTCCGATGTTTTATTTTCAAGGAAATGATAAAATTGCATGGGCATCATTAGTGAATGCTTTTGCAAAAGGAGCTTACTTGCTTCTAATTATATTATTTATAAAAACACCAGAAGACGCGACTTATGTCAACTTCTTATTTGGGCTTAGTGCTCTTGTGGTTTACATCGTTTTCTGGATTATTATTTATAAGAAAGAAAAAATAAAGTGGGTTTGGGTAAGTATTTATAATATAAAAAATAGATTTATTGAAAACTTTCAATTTTTTATATCCTCAATAGCAGGTCATGTATCTATTCACGGAGGCTTAATTATTTTAGCGAATTTTGTCAATAATACTGTTTTAGGAGAGTTTGCTTTGGCTCAAAAAATTGCACTGTTAATGCGTATGGTGCCTATTTTTTTTACACAAGCTATCTTGCAAAAAGCCTCTATTCTATTTAAAAGTGATAAGATTGAATTTAACAGCTATGTTAATCGAATTTTTATAATTGGATTGACAATTACCTTTGCAATGGGGTTGATTGTAATCATTTTTTCTAAATGGATAATATTTTTATTGGCAGGTTCTCATGTAATTTATAGCGACACTATTTTAAAAATTCTAGCTTTTATTCCCTTTTTTAGTATGTTAAATTTTAATAATATGATTAAAATTTTAGTAGATGAAAAAAAACATTTACTCACTAAAGCGACCTGGATAACAGCTATTATCATGTTAATTTTAGCAACAACTGGTAGTTATTATTATGGTGGGTACGGACTCTCTATTGCACTTGTTCTTACGGAAATTGTGAGTTTTATTGTACATTCAGTACTCTTGATAAAAAATAAAAATGAAAGAGTCTAAAATAGCCATCATCATTATTAATTGGAATACCTATCAGCTGACTTTCAATTGTCTTACAAGCTTAGAGGCGTGTAGTTATAAAAATAAAAAAGTTTTTTTTGTAGATAATGGTTCAACAGATGCTTCCGGTGATAAAATAGCGTTAGAATTTCCTGAAATGAATTATATAAAAAATGAAAAAAATGAAGGTTTTACAGGCGCCAACAATAAAGCTTTAAAAGTTATTTTAAAACAGGATTTTGAATACGTTTTATTACTTAATAATGATACAGAAGTAAATCCAAATTTTTTATCTCTTCTTGAGACCAGAATGAAATCTGATAAAAATTTAGCTGCAACACAGCCTCTGATATTAGATCTTCCACATAAAAAAACTGTCTGGAATGCCGGAGGTTCGTTTAACACCTTTTTGGGCTTGTCTAAAACCAGATGTAAAGGTGTAATTTATAAGCCAAAACTTAAAATTCAAACATTCACAGAATGGATTAGTGGCTGCTGTATTTTGGTAAAGATACAGGCCATTAAAGAAGTTGGTTTACTGGATAATCGTTTTTTTGCTTATTTTGAAGATGTGGATTGGTCTATAAGAATGAAAAATCAAGGTTATAAATTGGGCGTGGTCCCCAAAAGTATTATTTACCACCAGTCCTCTGGAAGTACAAAGAAGAACAACACTTCTAATGAAGGAAATTTATCCCCTTATGCTCATTATTTAAACGTACGAAATCACATTTATTTAATAAATAAACACACTTTTTTTTTTAATAGCATAGGGTCTAGTATATATCAAATTCTCAAAATAACTTCTTATTCAATTTATTTTATTTTAAGAGGTAGATTTAAAAAATTAAAAATGGTCTGGCGCGGTTTGCTGGACGGAACAAAAATGAAAAACATAAAACACACAGTTTGATTATAGTTGCAACAATATTATTGATTTTATATATTGGATTTATTGGTTTTGTATTAAAAAAAATCTTTAAAGGGGATGCCTATTATCTATTACTCTATATCTTATTTACACTCCCTTTCTACACCACTTTTCAACTTATTGTTTTTAAAGGATTTGACTTGTCGGCTCTAGTTGATGTCTTTAAATACAGTAAAGATTTTGTTTTCTTTACAGCTTTTTTTGTCTTTATTTTTGGCAAAAAAGAATCATTTATTGAACAAAAATGGCAACTTACTTTATTAGATAAATTGTTTTTGGGGTTTATGACCCTGACCCTTATATATACGCTTATCCCTTTAGGAGATATTTCTTTTTTTTCAAAAATAATTTATGCAAAAAACACATTTTTAATTGGCATCGTTTATTTTTTAGGCCGCCACACTAATATTGATAAACAAAGGTGGCGTTTTATCGTAAAAGTTCTAATTTATTTAACAGTTGGCTCTTTTTTATTTGCATTGTCTGAAAAAATATTCGGAACACACCTACAAAGTATTTTAGATTACGGAAGATTCAATTTAGTAATAAATGACATGTTTCCAACGGGAAATTATGGCTTGAGTTGGACTTTTGAAAGGCAAGGCGGATTTCCACGTTATGCAGCCTTCTTTTCAAACCCTTTAGAATTTGCAGCTTCATTATTGTTGTTTTTATCTTTGGGTCTTCATTATTTACTTCACTCAAAATACAATATTAATCGTTTGGCTTACCTATGCTTGTTGCTGATGGTGACATTATCTTTCTTCTTTTCTTATTCAAGAGGCGCAATCATTGCAAGTGGAATTATAGTATTCTTCACTTTGTTTTTAGAAAAAAAGTATCACTTAGTACGAATTGTTTTGACTTTAGTTATTGCGACAATAATATATATCTCTTACTTTTCTTCAAAAGAATTACAATACTTTGTTTTAGATACTTTGAGTTTTCAAAATACTTCAAGTTTAGGACATCTTCTTGAATGGATAGAAGGGGTAAATTCCATGATTCAAAATCCAATGGGTATTGGTATAGCCATGAGTGGTAACGCCAATGGTGTTGATCAAGCTTTAAAAATTGGTGGTGAAAATCAATTTTTAATTTATGGTGTTCAGATGGGGCTTCTAGGACTTTTAATATATGTATCAATGTTGATAAATGGAATAAAGGATAGTTTAAAAGTATTTAAGCTTTCCAGTAAACATCATGTAAAATCTATTTCTTTTGTGGCTGCTACGACAAAAATAGGTTTACTTATACCTTTGTTTACGGCCAATGCAGAATTGTATCTTTTTGTGGCTTTTATTTCTTGGTTTTTAATTGGTTTTATTGAAACGTATTATTTAAAGAATATTTTAAATAGAAACATCCAATGAGTATCTTTACCCTATTCATTTAACTAAAACAAAGAGAATATTTTGGCTCAAAAAATCAAAGTTTTTATAGACACTTTTTATTATCAGGCTGCATTGTCTGGAATAAGAACCTATATTAATGAGCTAGTTTCAGGAGCTAAAAATTCAAAAGATAAAAATATTGAATACCTTTTTTCACACGACATTAATCACTGGGACCAAAACCATAAATTTTTAAATCCAAAAAACAGGTTATCTAGATTGTGTTTTCATATTTATTATTTTTTTTGGAAACAAATTATATTGCCATTTAAAATATTAAAGCACAAACCAAATGTGCTTATTTGTCCTGATTATGTAGCGCCCATGTGGCGCTTACAAATATGCAAGCTTTGTGTTATTCACGATACACTATTTTGGGATTATCCTAAAAATTACAACCCACTATGGCGTAAATATTATATAAAACTTATAAGTTTAGGATTACGAGGAAATACATCTGTAATAACTACAAGTAATTATGTTAAAAGTAACTTAGAAAGTTTATTTTCAAAACAGAACTTTTCAACTAAAGTTATATATCAAAGTTTTTTAAAATCAAAAATAGACGATGATAGAATTTTAAAAACTTTAAATTTAGAAGACAGTAATTTTTTATTACATGTAGGCTCTTTTGACAAACGAAAAGATTTAATCACACTTGTCAAAGCTTTTAAATTATTAAAAGAAGATAGAAAAAATAAACATTTAAAATTAGTGCTTGCAGGACAAAAAATCCTTAATGGCAATCTAGATGTGTTAAACGAATTGGAGAGCTATATTTTTACAAACAATTTATCAAAAAGTATTTTGATGACAGGTTATTTGTCAGGTGCAGAAATATGCTCCTTATATAAAAAGGCTTTGATATATGTATTTCCCTCAATTGAAGAGGGGTTTGGTATTCCTGTTTTAGAAGCTTTTGCTATGAAAACTCCAGTTGTATCATCTAACGCGGCCGCAATGGTAGAAATTGCAAAGGGTGCAGCACAACATTATAACAAAGGAGATCATACGGAATTATTTAAAACACTTAATAAATTAATAATTTCAAAACCTAAAAGAATTCATTTGATTGAAAAAGGATCAGATAGGTTAAAGGCCTTTTCTAGAGAAAAGTTTATTAAAGATTACGAACAATTTATTTTAAATAGCGTTACGAATTAAATGAAACAACTAGCTAAAAGAGTACTTGTATTACACAGCTCTAATGATATGTATGGCGCCAGTAGAATTGTGTTACAAGTAATAGATATCTTAATCAAAGCTAAATATGAAGTGCATGTTATTTTACCTTATAAAGGAGTTTTAAATAAGATAATTACAGATAAAGGAGCATCATGTAGCACATGTAATTTAGGGGTTTTTAGAAAAAAGTACTTGAATTTAAAAGGCTTATATAATCGATTTTTAAAAATTAAAAAAGCCAAAAATCATATCTCAAATTATATCGATAAACACCACATAGATTTATTGTACACCAGCACATCAGTAATTATTTCTGGAGCATTAGCGGCTAAAAAAAGTAGCATTCCTAATATATCTCATATCCATGAAATACCAACTGCCAATAAATCTTACGAAATATTTATTGGTTTGTTTGTGCGATATTTTTCAAAAAAAGTTATTGTGGTTTCAAATAGTGTTGCAAAACACTGGCAAGCTTACCTTAAAAAAAACCAACTTCTTAAAGTTTATAACGGAATTATTTTTCCACTCTTAAAAACTCCTGATACTACAAAAAAGAAAATTGATCAAGACATCATTATTACATCAATAGGGAGATTGATCCCAGGCAAAGGGCATAAATACTTTATAGAAGCTGCAAAAGAGTTATTAAGACTAAATATTCAGTATCAATTTTTAATTGTTGGAGATACTTTTCCAGGTTACGAATCTTACGAACAAGAACTAAAAACATTAGTTATTGATAATGATTTAAATGAAAAGATACATTTTTTAGGATACAGAACAGATATTGAAGCTATATTGGCCAAATCCGATTTAGTTTTTCATTCATCTATAACACCAGACTCTTTACCTACAGTAATCTTTGAAGCAATTAAAATGAGAGTGCCTGTAGCTGCTACCGAATTAGCAGGCGCAGTAGAAATTTTAGATAATGGCAATTGCGGTTTATTGGTGCCACTCAATAATGCAAAAAAAACAGCAGAATTGATAAATGATTATATTAAGGATAAAAAATTGAAAATGTCAAATATTGAAAAAGCAATTGAATATACCAATCAACATTTCTCACCTACACAATTCGAAAAAAATATTTTAGACATCTTTAAAAATACTTTTACATCAAAATGACTCAATTAAAAAGCAATACAAATCCTTTAAAAATTGCCATTATTGGCTCTAGAGGATATCCGTATGTTTATAGTGGTTATGAAACCTTAATTAAAGAATTAAGTGAGCGTTTGGTGGAAAAGGACTGTGAAGTAACTGTTTATTGTCATCGCAGCTTATTTAAAGAAAAACCAGCCCTTGTAAACGGTATTAAATTGGTGTATGTACCTACTATTGAAACAAAATCGCTAAGTCAATTTATACATTCTTTTTTATCTATGTGCCATGCAGTTGTTTCTGATGCAGATGTTATTTTTGCTGTAAATGCAGCCAATGGCCCTTTTGGTTTAATATCAAAGATATTTAGAAAACCAACGGCCATAAACGTGGATGGTTTAGAATGGTTACGCCCTAAATGGAAAGGGTTAGGCGCCAGATATTTTAAAATAGCGGCACGATTGTCAACAATTTTATTTGATCAAATCATAAATGATTCCGAGGAGATGCGTAAGATATACCTAAAGATATTTAAAAAAGAATCTGAAGTAATTGCTTATGGCGCCACAATAAAAAAATCAGAAGACCCCTCTTTAATTCAACAATGGCTTATTAAATCAAAAGAATATTATTTAGTTGTTGGACGTATGATTCCAGATAATAATGCGGACATTATTGTGAAAGGTTTTTTAGCCTCAAATTCAACAAAAAAAATGGTTGTTGTGGGTGATGTCTTTTATAAAGACAGTTATGCCGATTCATTAAAAGCACTAAAAAACGAGAGACTTATTTTTACTGGCTATGTTCGTGATCCTGAAGTTTTAGCAGCTTTATACCATCATTGCTATGTATACATTCACGGACACGAGTTTGGAGGAACTAACCCAACAATGATTAAAGCAATGGCCTATGGCTGTGCTATTTTGGCTTTAAATACTGTTTTTAACAAAGAAATGTTAAACAATGATTCATACGGAATTTATTTTGAGAAAAATCAGGCAGCTGTTCGACAACAAATCGATTATGCAGACCAGCATCCTAAACAAATTAAAAAATTAAGTCAGAATTCACATCTGGGTATAACAGATAAATACAATTGGGATTGTATAACAGATCAGTATTTAAAGGTTTTTAGACGGCTTGTTAAATAGAGGAAATTTTGATAATTATTTTTTAGAATTAAAATTATAGGTAAGGTTGAGATTTACATGAAGGTTATTAACGTCTGTACCAGGATGGTAATAAGGCTCAGCAAAATCCTCTAACTCCCATTGATAGTTTAAGCTTCTTATATAAACGACATTAATGCGTCCCCAAAGGTTTTTTAGCTTTTTTTGGACACTGAAATGGACATTAAAATCTTTCCAATAACGCCTAAAGTCTTGAGCTTCTTCAAAAGCATAAATAAAAAAATCATTGTCTTGGTCTATAACCTCAAAAGCAACACTATATTTGTCTAATTTATTTCTAATAGCCAATTCAAAATACTGAGAATTACTACCCGGCCCTATACCAGCACCTAACACCTCACCATTATTAGTGTAACCATGTCTAACTTGGCTATGCCTATACCAAGACCCAGCATCTCTTATTATACGAGAAGAGGTTTGTTGCATCACCGTCTTCTCCCATGAAAATTCATATATTTTACTAGTTGAATTTTTTTGAAAAACTTTGTGAATACCTATGGTATAAGCCCTAGCGTGATCAGAATCTAGCATTAAATCTCTTAGGTTATATTTGGCATCATTATAGTTTAATTCACCATAAATTTCGGCTTTAGCATCCTGCCACACCCATCTTCCAAAAATTCCCGCTGCCTGATCTCTTTCACCTTCTAGAGAGTCAGATGTTAATCCATATCTATCATTTTTTCTAAAAATACCATCAAAAACTGGAAAATAATCCCGATTTGTTGTAGCAAATTCACTATACATTTGTACCCATCTAATAAACCCAAGTGACAGGCCCTCGACCCATTTAGGGGAATACGTAAAAGTTAAACCTTGGTAATAACGCCAATCATCTTTTTTTGGGACATACAAGTTGGTGCTTCCAAATGTTTGATCCGGGCTAGGAGGTTTAAATCCAGAACCCTCTAAACGCCCTGTTACTAATTGCCATTCAAAATTCCCTATAGCGGTTTTCATAGGTCGTGTTGTATTAAAAGTAATATGATTAAATCCCTGAGCTTGGTTACTCATCATAATACTATTTCTTACAGAGGGGCCCCACCAAATGTTTTCTGATGATAAACCTAACGAAAGACCATTATAGTTTAACCTTATACTGGATTGCCCAAATAAAGATTTTTTGTACGGGGTTTCTCCAAATCTCTCGGGAAGGTCGATTAAATTCCATAGATTATATCTTCTTGCCCAAATTACTGGATAATGGCTGTCTGGAAATCCTTTAAAATCTCTATTTTCAGCATAAACGTTTTCAGGCTTGAATTGTATAGATAAGGGACCTAACTCCGCAAAAAAACCAAAACTAGTTAGTTGTTGATAACCTCTGCTTGGAATCATACTACCATTATTTCTGCTATAAGGGTGGTGGCTACTGTATTCCGTTAAGAAATTAAGAGGTAATATTTTTAATGTACCATGCTTTCTAAAAAAAGTTTTTAGTGTAGCTCCATGTTCATTACTTCCGATAAGACTTGAATCTATTTTGACCCCTATTTTACCTGTGTGAATTGGCAATGAAGTAAATGAGAAGGAAGGATCAAATTGACCAAGTAATTGAGCTGTTCTAAGGTTTTGTTGAATAAATCTCTCATTAAGGTTTACTGTTTGTGTTTGTATCTTTTGAAAAGTACAAAAGGAAAATACAACAGACAGTATGAGTCGAAAAAAATATTTTTTCATTCGAATGTGATAACACGCACTTTTAAATTATCTAGAGACCAGCTCTCATCACACCTTTTATCAACGGCATTAGGTTGGTAAAGTTGGTCATAAAAGCGGATGAGTAAAGCGTTACCCGTATGCTCAAAACCTTTTTCTATCGTATACAAAGTAGTGCCATCGTCATTAGACGCCAAACTGCACAAGCCCGGTAATAATCTTGACGATCCTTCGCGGGGGAGGTTTTCAAACGGAAAAACTTCTGGGTAAGATTGTCTTAGGCAATAGACTGCGTTGCAAACTCCGTTAGAAAAGGAAGTTTCCCAAACATTAAAAGGAATAGTCGGATATGTGTCAATGTCAGGCCTTAATTCAATATACCAGGAATCTGGCTGATCGGGATCAATATTATTAAAATTGCCATCCCAAGAATCGTGAATATATAAGTCAAAAGATATATAAATAAAATCGTGAGGGCCAATATTATTTAGGTTAAGCGTAAACCCATCATTATTAAAATTCCCTAACACAGTAGTGTTGTTAAAAGTCATTAATTGAGCACCATCAATGGCATCTAAATCACCACTTTCAAAATCATTATTGTAAACAAGTTCATTCCGTTGTAGTTGGTCGTCTGATGTACTACATGAGAACACAGATATTAAAAGCAATAAAAATATTTTTTTAGAAATAAGTTTTAGACACATATGAATTGATAAGATTATGAACAAAATTAGGTAAAAATAATCAATATGCTTTTAGTAAGAAAATATAAATGTTTAGTTTAGCCAAAAATTCTTAGTAATCAGATTAAACACTGGATTAATTGAAACTAAAAAACAACATCACACCCCTTGATAATATTTTTAATGCCGTTTTTAAAAGGACTTTTGATATATTATTCTCTGGCTTTGTTATTGTTTTCTTTCTTTCCTGGATGTATCCATTATTTACTTTGATAATAAAGTTACAAAGTCGTGGCCCAGTAATTTATAAACAATTAAGAGAAGGAAAAGACGGAGTTTATTTCGCATGTTTTAAATTTAGAACAATGCAGCTTAATAAAGAGGCCGACTATTCATGGACAAAAGTAAATGACCCTAGGGTTACAAGATTTGGTGTGTTTTTAAGGAGAACTTCCTTAGATGAATTCCCTCAATTTTTAAATGTTTTTCTTGGAAATATGTCTATCGTAGGACCAAGGCCACATCCAATAAAATTAAATAATTTATACAGAAATCGTATAGAAAAATTCTCTTTAAGGCATCAGACTAGACCTGGCATAACAGGACTCTCTCAAATGAAAGGTTATAGAGGAAGTATTACAAACTATCATCAAATTTATTCACGTGTAAAATTAGATCGATTTTATATCCAAAATTGGACAATTTTATTTGATATTAAAATTATCTTATTAACAATTCCTGCTACTATACAGTGGGGGCTTTCAAGTAAATAGCGATTTATTTTATTAATTCCATTATGGAATACTTAACCAGACCATATTCAGCGTTAAATTTCATAACATAGCAGTATTAAACGTTCAATTTAACTATTTCCAAACACCTTAAATAGGTTAAACTAACATTTCTTATATTTGAATAATCAATTTGTTTGGTTATGAAAAAACTACTTATTCTGTCCACATTATTAATCTTTACTTGCCATGGAGGTGATGATGATATTGACGGATTAAATGATCGCTCTTTTAATCCCCCAGTTTGGATTCAAGGGGTTTGGGAGATTGATGATGTAATGGTTGATTTTAGAGAGGATGATTTTTGTATTACACAATTTGGTAGCACATCTTGTCTTAAAACTATTATTGAATTGAATTCTGATGACCCAAACTTTAACATCAATGTGTATGAAGAAATTTCTGCTACAAGGTATTATTTTGTTTTTACATATGGTCCTAACGAAATTACATCCGAATTTAAAAAGGTTTCAGATATTTCAATAAATTGTCTTCAATATCCTTTTAACAATCCAACAATTTTAAATAAGCAATAATATTTTAAACCATAAACATATCTTCCTCTTTTAAAAGTATTGTAATTTATAGGTGAAAGAACTAGTTTAACTGAAATGATTAAAGAAGAAAAGCAACTTTATTTTATGGCTTATTGTAGCTTTTACTATGGTCATGATATCATATTGGTTAAATAGATAATATTTCATTATGAAAAAGCTGTTATTTCTTTTAATTTTTATTCCATTAATCCTCTTTGGACAAAATGAAAAAAATGACACTATACATAAAAGACAAAACATTAAGCTCAATTACAAATCAGTAATAATCCCAAGTGTATTTATAGCGTACGGTTTAATAGGTATTGATAACGATGCATTAAAACGATTCAATTATGACATACAAGAAGGATTAAATGGACGCATAGATAACAATCTTAAAATAGATAATGTTTCTCAATTTGTTCCTTCCTTATCTGTATATGGTCTAAATGCAATTGGAATAAAAGGAAAAAATAATTTTAAAGACAGAACAATCATTTTGGGAACAGCATCTTTGATTATGGGCTCAACAGCTACAACAATGAAAAAGCTGACAACAATTGAGCGCCCAGATAGTTCGAATAAACTTTCATTTCCATCTGGTAGTACAGCAATAGCTTTTATGGGAGCAGAGTTTTTATATCAAGAATATAAAGAAGTATCAATTTGGTATGGGATTTCGGGATATTTAGTTGCTACTGGAACTGGTTTTTTAAGATTGCATAACAATAAACATTGGTTTACAGATGTTGTTACTGGTGCTGGAATCGGAATTTTAAGTACTAAAATTGCTTATTGGATTCATCCGCATGTAAAAAAAATTTTATTTAAAGATAAAAAGGAGATTAGTGGATTAGTTATGCCTTTTCACAATGGAAAAGAATACGGATTAGCTTTATCAATGTCTTTCTAAAGAAATAATTATACACAACACAGTATGTAATTATTTAATAAAACATAGGCATATCTTTTTCATAAAGCTGTAGTAAAAAACTAAATTTTGTAAATTTCGGTGATAAAAAAACAACTTACGTATTGAATTCAAAAGCTGTAAATATTGTTTGGCTAAAACGGGACCTTCGTTCTCAAGATCATGCACCTTTATTAAAGGCGGAATGTGCTGGGATCCCTTATATCATTATTTATCTCTTTGAACCTTCTAGAATTGAGTACCCAGATACTAGTCAAAGACATTTACAGTTTGTATANCATTCAATCTGTAATTTAGATAAAGTATTAAGTGAATTTAATAGACGAGTTGAGTTNTTTTATGGAGAGGCTATAGAGGTCTTTAATTTTTTAATTAAGGACTTTGATATCATTTCTGTNTTTAGTTATCAAGAAAGTGGAACACAAGTCTCCTGGGANCGTGATAAAANAATTAAACAGTTTTGTAAANCNAATAGCATTNCNTGGNCAGANTCACAACGAGATGGTATTTTAAGAGGCATTAAAAATAGGCAAGACTGGAATAAAAAATGGTATCTTAAAATGCATTCATCAGTGATTCAAAACAAATATACAATCTCCAAAGAACTGCGCTTAGAACACCCCTTTCAAATGCCTTTAACATTAGAGGCTCAATTAAAAGATTACCCGAATCACTATCAACCACCCGGTGAAAAAAATGCCTGGAGGTACTTAAAATCTTTCACCAGCCAACGAGGATTTAACTACCAGAGACATATATCGAAACCTATGGAAAGTAGAACGTCTTGTAGCCGCTTATCCCCTTATTTGGCATGGGGTAATATGAGTATTAAACAAGCTTTTCAGTTTATTGGAACGCATCCCAATGGTACCAAAAACAGCAAAGCCTTTTCAGCCATGCTTACCCGACTACATTGGCATTGTCATTTTATTCAAAAATTTGAAATGGAGTGTCGTTATGAAACAGAGTGTATCAATAGTGGTTATGAAATTTTACCACATGAAAAAAATGAGGCATTTATAAAAGCATGGAAAGCAGGAACTACAGGCTATCCTTTGATTGATGCTTGTATGCGAGCTGTTGAATTTACAGGTTGGATTAATTTTAGAATGCGTGCTATGGTTGTGTCTTTTTTAACTCTTAATTTAGACCAAGACTGGCGTGAAGGGACCTACCATCTTGCACGTCAGTTTTTAGATTACGAACCCGGGATACACTATCCTCAGTTTCAAATGCAGGCAGGTACTACAGGTATAAATACAGTTCGTTTGTACAACCCTGTCAAAAACTCTCAAGAGCACGATCCTGAAGGGGCTTTTATAAAAAAATGGATTCCAGAGTTAGCAAACGTACCATTAGCATATATTCATGAACCTTGGACCATGACTGCTATGGAACAAACCTTTTGTGGGGTTTTGATGGGAGAGACCTATCCACTACCAATTGTGGACTTACAAGAAAGTTCTAAAGCTGCCAGAGATAAAATATGGGGACATAAAAAGCATCCTGCCGTTCAAAAAGAAAAGAAACGATTATTGAGAACGCATGTAAATTTGAGATAAATAGAGAATAGTTTTATAAACTTAAACCCAAAACATATCTTCTACTTTTAATTCAGCTATTTCTAAACTACTTAAAGAGCTTATACTTACATTTATTATATTTGAAGTATAAACCAATCTAATTATGAAAAAATTATTATTTCTTTTATCATTATCAATGACTTTTATTGCTTGTAATAATGATGTGAAATCGAAAGAACTTAAAGTTTTAGATAACTCTAACTCTTCAGAACTTACTTTTATTTTAGAATTAAATACCAAAAACAATTCAAGAGTTGATGTAGAGGAATTTACTCAATATCTTTCTAATTTTATTGTTGAAAGAGAGCCATCCTCTGTTTATGGTTATTTCATTTCAGACAACGGAAAAAAAGTAACTTTAATTGAAAGGTATAATAATAGTGAAGATGGTATCCAACACGGAATAGATTTTATCAACGGTCCAAATTTTAATAGATTTTTTGAAGTCTTTGAAATAGAATCATTTTTAACAATTGGTAATGCATCAGATGAGTTCAAAAAATTTACGAAAGAAAATGGGTTTGAAATTGAATACAGAGAATCTATTGGTGGGTATGTTAGGCGATAGATAAAAGATAGATACATCTACTGTTAGATATTTTAAATAAAAATTAAATTATTGTATTTAGGTAAATCTTTTTTTTAAATATTAATTAAAAAAAATAAAATGAAAAAATTATCAGTAATATGTACCCTTTTTTTTGTTCTAATACTAATTGTTACATCCTGTGAAAAAGTGACTAAATCCGATGCTGAAAGAGCTTGTGAGCTTGTAGCTGATATTAAACTTACTATAAGTGAGGTGAGTAATGCAATTAACGAAGGAGCTGACGATGCTGATGTAGAAGCTTTAAACGCAAAGGCTGCAGCTATTGGCGTGAGAATTAAGGAAATTCAAAAAAGGAACGAAGGTAACGAAGAGTTTATGAAACTACAGCAATCTTGCTATGAGACTATGAATAAATAATATAAAAAAAATAAAAAATGAAAAGAAAAATAAACGCAATTTGGAAAGGTGACGGTCTTGACGGTCAGGGTGTTTTAACTGCTCAAAGTGGCGCTTTTAACAACTTGCCATACAGTTTTAAGACTCGCTTTAAAAATGACGATGGCCAATTAGGTACCAATCCGGAAGAGCTTATAGCTGCTTCACTTGCAGGATGTTTTAATATGAAATTAAGTTTTGTTTTGAATGAAGCGAACTTTAACCCACAAGAATTAAATACTGAAGCATTATTAAGTTTTGTTGATGGTGAGATTACCTTAATAGAATTAAAACTTCAGGCAAAAGTAACTGGTATTTCTGAAGAAAAATTTGTTAAATTGGCAGAAGAGGCTAAAAAAACTTGTCCAATTTCTGGCGTTTTGAATTGTAAAATTATATTAAACTCACATTTAGTTTAATTAAAAATTAAAAGTTTTTTTCCAATAGTTATATATATTTTCCCGTTATCAAAAATTTTATTTTTTTACTTTAAATAAATTTAATTTTTTAAAATGATGATTATTTACTAACTAAAAAAACAATTATGAAAAACAACTTATTATTTATTTTATTATTTGCTTCAACATTTATTTTTAGTCAACACATTAATACTAGATTTATTTCTGTAGATAAAGGGGCGACTGAAAAATTTGAAAGAGGAGTTTCAAGTAAGACAAAGACTTTTAATTCAAAAGAAGGTGAAATCAGATATTACACTTTTCTAGTAAATACTGGTTCAAATATGGGCAACTATATGCGAGTTAGATATGAAGACGAAATGAAGGGTTTTGATGTAAATCCATCTAAGGAGGCTATGAAACTTTGGAATGCGGAAGTTTCAGATGTCATGACTAATATGGACGGTAGAATGCAATCTTTAGTTAAGAGCGCTTCACACGTTACTGTAAGTCCATTTTCTAAGCCATTAAGAACTGTAATGGAATATTCTTACAAAGCAGGTATGGGTGATGAGTTTTGGAAATTTAGAAATAATGTAGCTATTGCAGTTAAGGAATCCGGTGCTGATATTTTTATGGAAGTGTGGAACTGTGGATCAGGATGTGGCGGAAACTCTGTAATGGTTGTGTTTGGACACGACAACTATGAAGGTTTAGCAATTGATAATTCAACAGAGTGGGCAAAGGTTTATGACAAATACAATGAACTTAATGGAGAGGAAAGTTATGAAAAAGATATCAGTGAGTTTGGAAGCTCATTAGAAATGTATGGAAGAACTACTTATACTATGACGTTTATGCCAGAAATGAGTTCTCCTGAAGTAATGTCTATAGACAACCTATATACAAACTAAAGGATTAAAGTATTAAGCCCTTTTAACTTGGTTAAAAGGGCTTTTTTTATTTGGTCAAAACAATAATTTATCTTTTTCTGAGATCTCTTTTAATATCTTTTTTTACGGTATTTAAGTATTTTCCACGCTTTTTATCTGACACAAAAGGCACAGACCAAAATTGTTTGGTTTTAGTAAATAGGGATAAACTCCATCCAAAAACAAAAGAATAAACTCCCATCACTAATCTCAATTTTACAGAATTAAGATAAAGAGTTATTACAGGAAGTGCAGGAGCTCCGTGTGTTACATAAGTTCTAACAATTTTGTCTCCTAAAAAAGGTTTTGGATATGCATAAAGTTTTGTAATATTCACAAATTTGTATGCAAAACCAGGTTCAAAAACTTCATCAAAAAATATTTCCGTTCTTGGAGTTAATCTAAACCACCAAACGGGAGATATAAAATACATTCTTTCAGACCATGTTACTAGATCTTGATATTTCTTAATCAAATTAGTTCTAGGCCTAGTAAAGTCATCACGATATAAATCTATAATTTCTATTTCTTCATTATTCTTGCTCAATTCTTCATTGATAGTCTTAAATATTCCGTTGTAGCAAAATGATTCAATATTTGGGTGTCCAATTATAATTAGATTTCTCATGTTTTTTATTAATTTTTGCAATAATTGATTACAAAAATAGATAACCATTATTGAAATACTTATTTATACTTAAAATTTATTTTTATTTTTATTTTAACACTTAACACAATATTTATTTTTTAAATTTGTCTTTTATTTTTCTATGCAAAAACTAAATATCCATCAAGAATTACTCAAAGAAAGAGAAAAAAACACGCCCGCCAATAATTTAAGAGAAGTATTAAAAAAAATATGGGCTAAGAATGATTCAAAAACATTTTTTTTAAAAAACAGCTTAAGCTTAAAAAATGACACTAGCTTTAATAGCCTGAACTTTGAAAAAATGGATTCCAATAAAATTTTTCATGAAAAGACAATTCAAAAAATTTGTGTTGATTACAGACTTCGTTTTTTAGACACAAATTATTTTAAAGGGGAGTATCCGACTGATCTTAATCGAATTGTTTCAAATATTGAAAATGAACACAATACGGTTTTAAAAAACTATAAAATTATAGCTCCTTCTAAACTTTTTAAGTTACGTAGCCCTGACGATCCGCTTTTATTTGTTCCTATTGGAAATGGATATTATTATTTAATTCACAAATGGGGAAATGAAATGAATAGACTTAGAAAACTACTTGTTTTACCTTTTAAAAATTTAAATAATCTTTTATTTTTTGCCATTTTTATTAGCGCGTTATTTACCGCTGGAGGTAAAATGATCTTTCAAAGTATGACAGACGGAGAACTCCTTACATTGTTTTTGTTTGCTGTAAAGTCATTTGTATTTATTTTCTTTTACTTATTCTTTTTAGTTGGAAAGAATTTTAATGAAACTATTTGGAACAGTCGTTATACTTCTTTTTAATAAGCCAATAACCCTAACCCTATTATCGTTATTATAAAATATACTGCTAGAGTCATTGCTCCTGCGTAATCTTTAGCTAGACGTTGACCTACCAATAAAAATATTAGGCTTAAGGCCGAAAGCTCAACTCCTAAAATTGCCATTTCTTTTAATTCAGAGGTATATAATTGATAAACACCTATAATCATTAACACACTAGCTAAGATTTCCATAATTAATATAATTCCCAATAGCATTGGCACTGAATTTTTTAATGGGGAATTTTTAAAATGACTTTTAATAAATGATAAATTACCATTCCAGTCCAAAACTTTGTCAACTCCTGACTGTAAAAAAGTTACAATTAAAAACAATAAGATTAAAACTTCTACAGGATGATTAGAAAATATATTCATGAATAATTTATTTTTTCTTAAAGATAATATAAATCCGTCATGATGCCTTTTATCTGTTAACTTTAAAACTCATATATTTAACTTTAATACTACAAGTTATTAGCAACAAGACATTCCAATTTAAAAACTTTAGAGTTAATCAAGAAAAAACCGCTATGAAAGTTGGAACAGATGGTGTTTTATTAGGCGCTTGGTGTTCACTTGAAAGCTTACCTAAAACAATATTAGACATTGGAACAGGCACGGGAATAATTTCATTAATGCTTGCACAAAGGTCGAGTGCAATAACTATCGATGGAGTAGAGGTTGACCCATCTGCATATATGCAAACTGTAGATAATTTTGAAAACTCTGATTGGTCTGACAGACTATATTGTTATAACGCTTCTTTTCAAAAGTTTGCAGATGACACAAATAAAGAAACATATGATTTAATAGTGTCTAACCCACCTTTTTATACAGAGGATTATATAACTAAAAGCTCTTCTAGAAATAAAGCTCGTTTTACATCATCGTTGACATTTAAGGAATTAATTGGTGGGATATCAAAAATATTATCCAAATCTGGCTTTTTTTCAACAATTATTCCCTTTAAAGAGGAAAGTACATTTATCTGCTTAGCAGAGCAACATAGTTTACATTTAAATAAAATTTGTAGAGTACAAGGGAATAAGAATTCTGAAATTAAAAGAAGTTTAATGACTTTTTCTTTCAATAAAGTAAAAATTAGTGAAACTAATTTAATCATTGAAAACTCTCGTCATAAATACACAAAGGAATATGAAGAACTAACAAATAATTTTTACTTAAAAATGTAGTTAATCGATCGGATTATTTAAAAAACTGCTGTAGAAGATTATGAAGTTTAATATGGCATAAAAAGTTGCTGGTAAGATATTAATAAACTTATCTTTTATATCAATTCTCACAAAAATAGCACCAAGCATCATAATTGTTAATATTAAGGAACTAGCAGCAATTATATTTTGGTTATTAAACAGTGAATCACCATTATCAATTACTTTTAAATCAAAGAGCGACCCAAAGATTAAACCAGCTCCACCAATTAGTTGAAAGCATCCAATTAACTTACGTTGATTTCCATAACCCCATCTTTGAAATTCAGAAATCATTCTTTTCGATGTAAAAGAAGTAATGCCATAAACAATAAATGAAATACCCGAGAAAAGAGAAATAATAAAAGTTATGTTCATTCCTTAGATTACCCCATAATTAAATGCAGCAATAAATAACGAGAGAACTAGAAATATAAATGATGGTACATATTTAATCCATGGATTTTTTACTTTCACATGAGCGATTTGAGCACAAACCATAAAAAATGCCATTCCAAGAGAAGCTTCAACTAATGGTAATCCATCATAACAGATTGCTAATAGTAAAATTGTTGCCAGCGCTATTTTAGAGGCACCAACAATGTTTCTTAATAAGTCAGAAATCCCGTATTGTTTAAATTCTACTACAATATTGTCGTATCTAAATACCCATACTATAATAACTGATATAGAAACTATAAGTTGTGATAAAGTTGCTAGATTTTCCATTAATTTAATTTTAATATTATGTCTAAATATATAAATTATATATATAATATTGTAATAAAATAAATGCTAGATTTAATTTTAGTTAATATCATCTATTTATATCCCTATTTTTTATGATCACAATACACATCTACATTAATGAAATTTAAGCAAGTCACATTATTTGGAGCTACTGGGCTAATAGGAAGTTATTTACTAGAATTTCTTTTAAAAGATTCGGAGACTCATCTAATTAATGTAGTAGGACGAAATCCTTTTCATCTCCAGCATGATAAAATTAATAACATTGTTATTGACTTTCAAGATTTAAGCTCTATTTCAGATTCTATCACTGGTAGTGAAGTTGTTTTTGTATCCATTGGAACAACCATGTCTAAAGTAAATAGAGATAAACAAAAATATAAGAGTGTTGATTTTGATATAATATTTAATGTAGCAAATGCTTGTAAGCAAAAAAACATTAATCAACTGATTTATGTCTCTTCATTGGGCGCAAACTCTAACAGCTCTAATTTTTATCTTCGCTTAAAAGGAGAAATTGAAGAAGCTGTTGCAGAATTAAATTTGACTTCTACCTCAGTCTTTAGGCCATCTGTTTTGTTGGGTAAAAGAAATGAATCTAGGCCTGGAGAAAAATTATTGCAGTTTGCAATGCCACTTTTGGATTTTATGATTCCCTCAAACTCCAAAGCTATTAAAGCAAAAGATGTTGCTAAATCAATGTTTAATACTTCTAAAAATTATAAGAGTGGAGTTCGTATTTATCACTACAATGAAATTAAAGAGTTATAAGGATTCTTTTTAGTAAACTTTCTTTATTTTTGTGTTTTTAAGAATTCATGCTAAAAAGTATATTAAGTATAATATTTGTTTTTTTACTAAGCTTACCAAGTTTGATAGGTTTAGAGCATTTCTTTGATGATAATCACCACGAAGTATGTACAGAGGGCAAAGTGCATTTTCATGAAAAAGAATCGGTTTGTATTAGCTGTGAATTTATTAGAAATTTTCAGGACATCAAACTAGATCAAAATTATTTTAGTTTTATTGATAGTCAACCCTTTTCTATTGATTGTATAGATGGAAATTTAATTTATTCTTCACAATATTTTTTAATTAGTTTTTCTAGGGGCCCACCTGTAAATATTCTTATCTAAAAAATATTTACAATAAATCAACAATTTTTATTCCTGAAATAATTTATTTAATGCAACAAGGTTGCATTAAATAAATTTGTTTATGTTTGCATTCGGAATAATTTTTATAAACTAAACATTAAAATAATTAAAGATGAAATTTTTAAAATATGCCTTATTGGCAAGTACACTAATATTCGCTTCATGTAGTGATGATGATGATAACGCTCCAGATCCAGTAAACGATGAAGAAGTAATAACTACACTTACAGTAACCCTTGAAAGTGGTTCTGATACAGTAGTGATGCAATATCAAGATTTAGATGGAGACGGACCAGATGCTGCAACAGTAACGGTTTCAGGATCACTTAACGCAA
>JGI20154J14316_10000974_pt1 | contig 25738 bp, 30 predicted proteins | sample COG_04_FD_14316 | JGI IMG/M metagenome (IMG submission 14316)
AAACTTCTAGAGAACAAAAAAAATCTTAATGCGGAAAACGCCATAATTAAAAAAATTAATGCTGATTTTTTTATTAAAAATAATGCAGAGCTTTTTGATATCATTTTTTTTGATCCACCGTTCGTTCTTGATAATTCTGTTCAACTCATCGATGTTATTAGAAAGTTTTTAAAGCCTAAAGGTGTTATATATTTTGAAACTAACATTAAACTTCCAGAAAATTTTATAGAAATAATAAAAACCTCTAGAGCAGGGAAGGTATACTTCCATTTAGTACATTAAATAGATTTTTTTATGATAGTAATTTATCCAGGTTCTTTTGACCCTTTTACTTTGGGTCACGAAGATATTATAAAAAGAGCTTTATCATCATTTGATAAACTTAAGATAGCTGTATCTGAAGACAATGCAAAAACATCTGTATTTTCTTTAACAGAGAGATTAGAAATGGCTGAAATCATTGCCAAAAAATATCCGAATGTTACATTCTGCATCTTACAAAGGCTTAACGGTTGATTTTGCTAAAGCAAACGATGCTAATTTTATTCTTAGAGGCTTAAGAGGCACATCTGATTTTGATAATGAGGCTCAGCTTGCCTTAATGAATAAAACATTAAACAATTCAATTGAGACAATATTTCTCATTTCATCGAATAATGTTAGAGAAATCTCGTCAACAAACGTAAGACAAATATTATCCCTTAATGGAGATGTAACAAACTTTATCTCAAAAGAGATCAATTCATATATTAAAGCACTGAAAAGATAAATTATGGCATTAATGATTACAGATGAATGTATAAACTGCGATGTTTGTGAACCAGAATGTCCTAATACAGCAATTTATCAAGGACCCGAAATTTTTCATATTAATCCTAAATTATGTACAGAATGTGTTGGACACTTTGATGTGCCTCAATGCGTAGAAATTTGCCCAGTAAGCTGCATACCAAAGGATCCAAATAATGTTGAATCATCATCAGATCTTTTGATTAAATATGAAAAACTGGTGAATAAAGCAGAAGCATAATTTTTTAAAATAGAGGTTAAGTATGAGAATTTTGCACTCGATGATTCGAGTTAATAATTTAGAGGAATCAATTAAATTTTATACTCAAGTTTTGGGTATGAATCTTCTAAGAGAAAAAGAATATCCTGAAGGTAAATTCTCTTTGGCTTTTTTAGGTTATGGTAAAGAGACTGAAGAGACTGTTATCGAACTTACCTATAACTGGGACAAAAGTGAATATGAACATGGAAATGCATTTGGTCATATTGCCATTGAGGTTGATGATATTTATCAGTTTTGTGAAGAAATAAAAAATAAGGGGGCTAAGATTATTAGAGATCCTGGTCCTATGATGGGATCAAAATTAGTTCTAGCATTTATCGAAGACCCTAATGGTTACAAAATAGAGCTGATAGAAAAGGGTACCTTTTAAAGCCGCTTAGAAAAAATCTTTAACTTTATCTAGCCAAGTCTTTGATCTTGGGCTATGTTTGTCGCTATCTTTTTGGTTAATTACTTCAAGCTCCTCTAAAAGCTTCTTCTGACTTTCATTTAATTTGACCGGTGTTTCTACAACAACATGACAGTGTAAATCTCCATACTGACTTTGCCTTACTGGCTTTATACCTTTTCCACGTAAACGGAATACCGCGCCTGTTTGCGTTTCTGGTGCAATTTTAATTTTAGCAGTGCCATCCAAGGTTGGGATTTTAATTTCGCCACCAAGTGCTGCCGTTGAAAAGCTAATTGGCATTTCACAATGCAGATTACCACCATCTCTTTGAAAAATAGAATGCTCCTTAAGGCTAATAACAACGTACAAGTCTCCCGTCGGGCCTCCGTTAACACCTGCCTCACCCTCACCACTAAGACGTATTCTATCGCCCTCATCAACACCTGCTGGTATTTTGACAGCCAATGTCTTTGATTCTTTTACCCGTCCTGCACCATGACAATCTTGACATGGATCCTTGATGACTTTTCCAGTTCCTTGACATTCATTACAGGTTTGTTGAACGGAAAAAAAACCTTGTTGCATTCTAACTTGACCATGACCCTGACATGTTTGACAAGTGACAGGCTCTGTCCCTTTTTTTGCACCACTTCCACTACAAGTTTTACAAGTTGATAATACTGGAACTCGTATTTTGGTTTCAGTACCCTTAGCGGCATTTTCTAATGTAATTTCCATGTTATACCGAAGATCTGCTCCTCGATAGACGTTTGATCTCTGGCTTTGCTTACCACCAAAAATATCACCAAAAATATCACCAAATGCATCACCAAAGTCACCAAAACCCTGAGCTCCGCCCCCACCAACGGATTGATCTACACCCGCATGCCCAAATTGATCATAAGCAGATCTTTTTTGTGAATCAGAGAGTACCTCATAAGCCTCTTTTGCTTCTTTAAAGCTTTCTTCTGCTTTAGGGTTATCAGGGTTTCGATCGGGATGATATTTCATCGCTAGTTTCTTGAATGATTTTTTTATTTCATCATCTGATGCTTGACGACTTAATCCAAGGACTTCGTAGTAATCTTTTTTTGCCATATATAAATGTAGGACAATACTTTTTTAAAGTACTGTCCTATCTAAAAAGTGGTTTTATTTATCTTCTTTCTTGTCTTCAGCGTTATCTTCTTTCTTGTCTTCAGCTTTTACTTCTTCAAACTCAGCATCAACAACTTCAGCATCAACTGTTTTTTCTTTCTGTTCCGCTTGTTGTTCATTGCCTGGTGTCTGACCTTGTTGAGCTTGCTGGTCAGCATACACTTTTTCACCAAGTTTTTGTGAAGCTTCTGCTAAAACCTTATTTTTTGCTTCAATTTCTTCTTTATTATCAGTTTTTAATGCTTCCTCAAGCTCTTTGATAGCAGCTTCAATTTTATTTTTTTCTTCATCGGTGACCTTATCCTTATGATCGGTCATCGTCTTTTGAACTGAATGAATCATCGCTTCGGCAGAATTTTTTGTATCAACTAATTCACGAAGTTTTTGATCTTCCTCTGCATGTTTTTCAGCATCCTCTTCCATTTTTTTAATTTCTTCTTCAGATAGACCACCATTAGCTTTAATTGTGATTTTATTTTCTTTACCGGTTGCCTTATCTTTTGCGTTTACGTGAAGAATACCATTAGCATCAATGTCAAACGTCACCTCAATCTGTGGCGTTCCCCTCAGGTGCTGAAGGGATATCTGTTAGATTAAATTGGCCTAAGCTCTTGTTTCCAGATGCCATCTCACGTTCACCTTGAAGCACATGAATTGTGACAGCACTCTGATTATCCTCAGCTGTAGAGAAAACTTGAGAGGCTTTCGTTGGGATTGTTGTATTTTTCTTGATCAGTTTTGTTGAAACTGATCCTAATGTCTCAATACCTAAGCTTAGCGGTGTAACATCAAGCAATAATACATCTTTGACATCACCTTGCATCACGCCTGCTTGAATAGATGCACCCACAGCAACTGCTTCATCTGGATTCACATCTTTTCGTGCCTCAACACCAAAAATCTCTTTAACTTTGTCTTGCACTTTTGGCATTCTTGTTTGACCACCTACAAGAATTACATCTGAGATATCACCATTTGTAACACCTGCATCTTTCATTGCAGTTTGACAAGGCTCAACTGTTCTATCAATTAGATCAGCAACCAAAGATTCTAATTTTGCGCGAGTAAGTTTTACGACTAAATGTTTAGGGCCAGAAGCATCTGCAGTAATGTATGGTAGATTAACTTCAGTCTGTGAGCTGCTTGATAATTCAATTTTTGATTTTTCAGCAGCCTCTTTTAATCTTTGCTTAGCAAGCATATCTTTAGTTAAATCAACACCGTTTTCTTTTTCGAAAACCTCTGCTAAATGTTCTATGATTCTGTTATCAAAATCCTCGCCGCCCAAGAATGTATCACCATTTGTAGACAATACCTCAAATTGATGCTCACCGTCGACACTTGAAATTTCGATAATAGATACATCAAAAGTACCACCACCTAAATCATAAACAGCAATTTTTCTATCTCCTTCTTTTTTGTCCATGCCAAAAGCAAGGGCAGCTGCAGTAGGTTCATTGATAATTCTTTTCACCTCTAAGCCTGCAATCTTTCCTGCATCTTTTGTTGCTTGTCTTTGACTATCATTAAAGTAAGCAGGAACAGTGATTACCGCCTCTGTAACGGCTTCACCTAGATAGTCTTCTGCAGTTTGTTTCATTTTTCTTAAAATTTCTGCTGATATTTGAGGCGGTGCTTTTTTATCTCCCTTTATTTCAACCCAAGCATCTCCGTTATCAGCTTTTGAAATTGTATAAGGCATTAATTTAATATCTTTTTGCACCTCATCCTCTTCAAATTTTCTACCGATCAATCTTTTTACCGCATAAACAGTATCCTTTGGGTTAGTAACTGCCTGTCTCTTTGCAGGAGCTCCAACAAGAGATTCACCATTTTCTTGGTAACCAACAATTGAAGGGGTTGTTCTAGTACCTTCTGAGTTTTCTATAACTTTGGGTTTTCCACCTTCCATAACAGAAACACATGAGTTAGTTGTTCCTAAATCAATTCCAATTATTTTTCCCATTTAATTTTTTTCCTATTTTTAAATTAGTTTAATTTGTTACTTTTATTAATTTATATATTGGGTCTTTCATAAAAATTTCAACTCAATTATTTAACTTTTTTCTTTAGCTACTGTAACTAAAGCTGGTCTGAGAACTCTTTCATTCAAGGTATATCCCTTTTGCATCACTGAAATAACAGTATTTGCATCTTGATCTGACTCAACCATTGTCATTGCCTCATGAAAATTTGGATCAAAAACATCACCTTTAGGGTCAACCTCTTTAATGTTAAGTTTTTCAAAAACACTGATTAGTTGTTTGGAAGTGAGTTCTATGCCTTCCTTGTAATTTTCTATTGATGATTCATCAACCATGAGAGCTGCATCAAGACTATCTTTTACTAATAAAATTTCAGTGGCGAAGTTTTCTATTGCATATTTTCTTGCTTTATCCATTTCATCAATTGATCTTTTACGAAAGTTTTCTGTTTCAGCTTTTGCATATAAAACCGCGCTTCAAGCTCTGCAATTTTTTCTTTTAATTTATCTAATGATTCTTCTTGATCTTCATTTTTAGCTAAATCCTGTTCCTCTTTTACATTTTGTTTGCTTCATGACTAGATTTAGCTGTAGATTTTTTTTGTGATTTACTCATAAGTTTTATATAAATTGGTTTAAGTTAATTAATAACAAATTAAATATTGGGGCAGTTTAAATAAATTCAAGATATTAAATAAAATATTTTATTTTTTTTTAAAAGCAATTTGACTTACCTACATTGTTTAATTGATAATGAACGGCTGACAACAAATCGTTAAAAAAATGAAACAATCAATTATTGAGATTACTGAGCGAATAAAAGAAAAAAGTAAACCTACCAGATCTGCTTATTTAAAGCGTGTTAAAGATATGCAAAACAGAGTCAGAGGTGCTGATAGAATGGGTTGTGCAAATGTTGCGCATGCTATCGCTGCTTTACCTAAGAGCGATAAATTAAAAATTGTAGAAGAAAAAAAACCTAATTTAGGTATTGTGACTGCTATAACGATATGTTATCAGCGCATAAACCTTATGAAGATTACCCTAAAATAATTAGAAACGTTGCTGCTCATTATGGAGCTACAGCACAAGTAGCCTCTGGTGTTCCAGCAATGTGTGATGGTGTTACACAAGGCGAGCCAGGGATGGAGCTTAGTCTTTTCTCAAGAGATACAATTGCAATGTCTTCATCTATTGGGCTATCGCACGATGTATTTGATGGTGTTTTGATGCTGGGTATTTGTGACAAAATTGTACCTGGTCTATTAATATCTGCTCTTCATTTCGGGCATTTGCCTACGGTGTTTGTTCCTGCCGGCCCAATGTCAACCGGCATTGATAATACAACAAAATCAAAAGTTAGAGAAAAGTATGCACAAGGCTTAGTTGGAAGAGAAGAGCTGTTAGCTTCGGAATCAGCGGCTTATCACGGTGAAGGAACATGTACTTTTTATGGAACTGCTAATAGCAATCAAATGCTAATGGAAGCAATGGGGCTTCATGTGCCAGGGGCAGCATTTGTGCATCCTCATGACGGCATCAGGAGCTTATTAACGGATGAGGCTGTAAAGCTTCTAGTTCAAAATATTAAGAAAGATACTATACCCGTTGGCGAGATGGTTGATGAGAAAGTAATTATCAATGCAATGGCTGCATTACTCGCAACAGGAGGCTCAACAAATCACTTAATTCACTGGGTAGCAATTGCCAGAGCAGCGGGCATTATTATCGATTGGACAGACTTTCATGATTTAGCAAAATCTATCCCCTTACTTGCCAGCGTCTATCCTAACGGTAAAGCAGATGTAAATGAGTTTCAAGCTGCAGGTGGACCAGCATTTATTATAAGAGAGTTAATTGATTCTGGTTGTATGTATGCGGATGTTAAAACTGTTTCTAAAGGTGGTCTGGGAGAATATGCAAAACAGCCAGAGATTAAAGATAATAAATTAGTTTGGGCAGAACTTTCATCCAAAAGCATTGATGAATCAATCGTTAGAAAATCATCCAATCCTTTCAGTGAATCAGGAGGCTTAAGACTTTTAAAGGGAAATTTAGGAAGATCGGTGATCAAAATCTCTGCAGTTCCTAAAGAAAAACATATCATTGAAGCTCCTGCAATGATTTTTAATGGTCAAGAAGATTTACTCAATGCTTTTGATGAAGGCAAGTTAGAAAAAGACTTTATAGCAGTAGTTCGTTTTCAAGGACCAAAAGCAAATGGTATGCCAGAGCTACATAAATTAACTCCGCCTCTATCAGTAATTCAAAATATGGGGTTTACAGTAGGCATATTGTTACAGACGGGAGAATGAGTGGTGCATCAGGAAAAATACCTGCAGCAATTCACTTAAGTCCTGAAGGTGCGGCAGGTGGTTCTATTAGTAAAATTAGAGAAGGAGATATTATTCGCCTCAATGCTACAGTAGGTTCATTAAATGTAATGGTTGATGAAGAAGAGTGGCTGGAGAGAACATCTGAAAAAATGACTGAATCTCAAAAAATAAATAACGGTCACGGGATGGGAAGAGAACTCTTTGCTAGCATGAGAAATAACGTATTATCTGCAGAAGAGGGAGCCATTACATGGATAAGCTAACTAACATTGAAAGAAAAAAATTAAATGAAAACAATTGAATTGGCCAAATTTGGTCCTGTAATTCCAGTAATTGTTATTGATCGAGTCGAGGATGCAGTTCCAGTCGCATCTAGTCTGATTGAAGGAGGCGTTAAGGTTCTAGAAGTAACTCTGCGATCAAATTGTGCATTACAAGTGATTGAGGAAATAGCAAAAAAAGTGCCTGAAGCAATCATTGGGGCGGGAACCATAAGAACTCAGGCGGATTGTACAAATGCTAAGTTAGCTGGTAGTCAATTTGCTGTAAGCCCAGGCTACACAAGAGATATTGGACAAACCTGCAAAGATATAGATCTACCATTATTACCAGGTGTTTCGACAGGAACTGAGGTAATGAAAGCAAATGCCGATGGCTTTTCTTTCTTAAAATTATTTCCTGCTGTCGCTGTTGGAGGCATTAATCTATTAAAAGGATTTTCAGGCCCATTTGCTGACATTTCATTTTGTCCAACAGGCGGCATTACCATTCAAACAGCAAAAGATTTTTTGTCTCTCCCAAATGTACCCGTCTGTGGAGGTACTTGGCTTACCCCCAAAGATTTAATTCAGAATAAAAAATGGGACGAAATTACTAAACTTGCTAAAGAAGCTTCATCCATCAAAATTTAAAAGACATGATGGATCTTGATAAATATCAAACCATCATTTTTGATTGTGACGGCGTTATTCTTAATTCAAATTTTCAAAAAATTGAGGCTTATAGAAAAGCCGCTATTAGTTATGGTGCAAATGATCAACAGGCTCAAGCACTGGTTGATCATCATATCGCCCTAACTGGAATTTCTCGACACATTAAATTTAATTACTTTTTAACCGATATCATGCATGAAAGCGTCACAGAGCCTGCTATGAATCATCTTTTAAAAGCACTGAATGAACAAGTTTTAAGCTTGTTAGAAAAATGTGAGATTGCGCAAGGCCTCTTTGAGTTGAGACAAAAGACAAAAAAGGTTAAATGGATGGTTGCTTCAGGGGGTGATGAGAAGGAACTTAATCATTTATTTAAGGAAAAAAAGATAGATCAATTTTTTGATGAAGGTATTTATGGAAGTCCTGCATCAAAGCATGAAATTATTGAAAATCAACAAAAAAAACTTAATTTTTTACCAGCACTTTTTTTAGGTGATTCACTTTATGATATTCAAACTGCTCAAAAATACAATTTAGATTTTATTTTTGTATCAGGTTGGACTGATTTAGCTGATTGGAAAAAAATATGCAACGATGCCGGCATNAANACCATTAAAAAAATTAGTGATTTAACTTAAATTAAACTCTTTATTTAATTTTTTTAATTATTTTTGAGCTACTTTTCCCTGGTAAGAGAGGAACGAGGTATAGCTTACCTTTCCATTTTTTAATTTCATTTGCACCCACAACAGTTTTTGGTGTGTAATCATTACCTTTTATTAAAACATCAGGCCTTATTTCTTTTATAAGTTTGAGAGGGGTAGTCTCTTTGAAAATAATAACTGCATCGATTGATTCGAGCGCACATAAAACCCTAGCTCTATCAACCTCTCCAACTACAGGCCTATTTTTTCCTTTGATAGCTTTGATAGATGAATCTGAATTTAGGCCCAGTACTAAATAATCAACTTGAGATTTCGCTTTTTCGAGATAAGTAACATGACCAGAATGTAATATATCAAAACACCCATTGGTAAAACCAATAGTTTTATTTTTGGATCTTTGGCTATTAATTTTTGTTATCAGTTCTTTTGAGTTATAAATTTTATTTTTTTGGTCATTTAATTTATCCTCAATCTCATCAATTAACTCCGCATTACTTATAGGAGCAGTCCCAAGTTTAGAAATGACTATTCCTGCTGCCAAATTTGCTAATTTGAAGCTTTCTACAAAATCAACTTTGGCCATAATGCATGCAGCTAGTGTTGCAATCACAGTGTCACCTGCCCCAGAAACATCATAAACTTGTTTTGATAGGATGGTTGGGTAATGAGTAACTTTATTAGCAGTTATATGGCTAATCCCATCTTTTCCTTGAGTCATAACAATAGAATTTATTTTTTTTTGCTTGCTTAATTTTTTTAATTTTGTTTGGAGTAAATTATTATCGTCATTCTCAAGACCTGAAAGCTCCAATGCTTCTTTCTTGTTTGGGGTGATAAGTGTTGCTCCTGAATATTTATCAATATTATTTCCCTTAGGGTCAACTAATACAGGTATTTTCTTTTTCTTTGCCTGTTGAATAATTTTTTTTAACAAAGATGCTGAAAGAAATCCTTTATTGTAATCAGAGATGATAATAGCTGAGGGGTTTGAATTGATATGCTTCATAATCTTTTTAATATCAATAGCATTTGGGCCATCACTAATATGTTCTTCATCAATTCTTGCAATTTGATGGTGGCCAGCTACAACTCTTGTTTTTGAAGTAGTAGGCCTATTGTCTTTAATAAGTCCATTTGTGGATAAATTATGTTCTTTACATAAATTTGAGAAAACTTTTCCGTTAGTATCCTTACCGATATTTCCTACCAATAAAGATTTAACGCCTAGACCTAAAAGATTTAAAGCAACATTTCCCGCGCCACCTAGGCGATTATGTTGTTTGTTTTTTTTTATAACGGGAACTGGAGCTTCAGGAGATATGCGTTCAACATCACCAAAAATATACTGATCTAATATCAGATCTCCAATGACGAGGCACCACTTTTTTGAAACAAAGAATTTATTTTTGACTAGATTTATGAGTTGATCTGACATAGTTATGCATACCTATCTGAGGTGAGAAGATAATTTTTTAAATAATCTGTAACACCTTCGTTTAGATTTTTAAAATTATCACCGAAGCCAATAGATCTAATTTTATCTATTCTTGCTTTTGTATAGTATTGATATTTTCCTTTTAAATCGTTTGGCATATTAATGTATTTAATTTCATCAGGATTTCCTGTGTTATTTGATAAAACTGCCTCAGCTAATGCTTTAAAAGTTTCTGGATTACCCGTACCCACATTATATACACCTGAGAATTTACTGTTATTAAGGAAAAAAATTATAACTTTTACAGCATCTTTAACATAAATAAAGTCTCTTACTTGCATGCCATCTTTATAAGAAGGATGTTCACTCTTGAATAACTTGATTTGTTTACTTTCTTTATATTGATTAAATGCATGAAAAACAACACTGGCCATTCTATCTTTATGATACTCATTTGGACCGTAAACATTGAAAAACTTAAGGCCACACCACTGAGGTGGTGCAGGTTGTTTTTTCGCTAATTCAAGCTGAATCCACCGATCAAAAAAATGTTTTGAATAACCATAAGCATTTAAAGGATTGAGTTGATCAAGCTCTGATTCATTATCATTGTAATTAAAAGATCCATCACCATAAGTTGCAGCTGAACTTGCGTATATGAATGGCACTTTATTTTTTGCACACCAATGCCAAAGCTGTTGACTAAATCTGATGTTTGACTCTAGCAATCGGTTAAAATTTGACTCAGTAGTGGCGCTTATTGCGCCCATATGAATAACTGCAGAAATATTTTGTTTTTTATTTAAGTATTTTTTTAAATCATCTTTTTTAATGTATTCAACAAAGTCTCTTTTATTAAAATTATATTCTTGTTGTTCATTAACCAAATCATCAACAATAACGAAATCATTAAAATTCATTTCATTATTTAGGTGCCAAGCAACCATACTTCCTATCATTCCAGCCCCACCCGTTAAGATGATCATTTAGATTTGTCCTTAACTTTGGTGTACATTTTTTTAGTTTCAGCTGACTGGCTGTCTTGTTTTTTTTGAGTCCATTGAGGATCAACCCACCCTTCTAGATGGGGTCTAATAATTTCCTCCATAGATTCAATCCAGGCATCATTTTTATTTAAGGCAGGAATATAGTTAAAACTTTCGCCACCCCCATCCAAAAACAATGCTTTACCCTCCATATTAATTTCCTCAAGAGTTTCTAAGCAGTCACTTGAGAAACCTGGGCAGATAACGTTAATACTAGATCCGTTTTTTTTAGCTTCCTGGGCAATTACATCAGTGAAATATGGCTTCAGCCATTCTGCTTTCCCAAATCTTGATTGAAAACATACCTCATACTCGTGATCTTTTAACTTTAGAGCTTTAGCAAGTAATCTCCCAGTTTTATGGCACTCACAGTGATATGGATCCCCCTGCATTAAAGATTTTTTAGGCACTCCATGAAAACTCATAATTAATTTATTTGGCTTTTTATTTTTTTTCCAAAAATCTAAAACAGATATTTTTAATGCATTTATATAAGCAGGGTTATCATGGTAGTGACGAATAGTCCTTATTTCGGGAACATTTCTTGTTCGTATTAGTATTTTCCATAACGCATCCATAGCTGAACCAGAGGAAGAGGCAGCATATTGTGGATAAAGTGGAAAAAGTAAAATTTTTGTGCAATTTTTTTTACGCAATTCATTTAAAGCTGAATTCATCGAAGGATTGCCGTATGACATTCCCAGAGCAACCTCAATAGGTTGGCGATATTTTTTTTTCAATAATTTTTTCAATAATTTTTCCTGTAATCGGGCGTTTACTAGGAGAGGTGATCCTTTAGATGTCCATACTTGAGCATATTTTTTTGCAGATGCTTTTGGCCTAAAAACTAAAATAATAAAATGTAAAATCCAACACCAAATGAATCTTGGAATTTCCACCACTCTTCTATCCATCAAAAATTGACCTAGATATTTTCTTAATGATGAGGCATCAGGTGCATCAGGTGTTCCTAAATTTGCAAGAATAATACCTATTTTTGGTACATCACCGTGTTTATATGGTGGTTCAGGATTAAAGTAATTCATAAGTATTTATCAGGTTTATTTTATTGATTTGCTTAGCATTTTAGCAGTGATATCGACAATTGGGATGACTCTTTCATAAGCCATTCTTGTTGGTCCTATAACACCAAGTATCCCTATGACTTCTCCGTCTGATTGATATGGCGCTGTAACGATACTGCATTCATCAAGTGCTTGATAGCCAGATTCTTCTCCAATAAATATTTGCATTCCAGATGAATGATGACTTTTTTCAAGCAATTGAAGCAATGAGGTCTTTTTTTCAAAAAGCTCTATTATTTTTTTAATACTTTTTACATTTTGAGAGAGGTCAACAGTATCTAATAAATTTCTCTGGCCTGCTAAAATTAAATTTTCATCGAGCTTTGGGTTTATTGAAAGCTCTACTGCTGCACTCATAAGACTTGTCATATTTTTTTTCATAGTGGAGAGTTCTTCAATAATCTTTTCTTTAATCAAGTTTATATCTAAATCCTTATAGTGCTCGTTAAAGAAATTTGAGGCCTCTATAAGTGTGCTTTGATCATACTCTTCTTGAGTATCAAGCACTCTATTTTGAACACTACCATCACTTGTTACGATAATAACGAGAATTCTTGTTTTAGATAAATTTAAAAACTCTATATGTTTAAAACTAATTTTTTTAGCTTTAGGGAGCATCACAACACCGGCAAAGTTCGTTAAGCTCGACAATGTGTCAGCAGTAATATTTATAAGTTCTTTTGTATTAGATGTGTTGAGAGAATTCTGCAGCATATCTAGGTCTGATTTATTTGGTGACTTCATGGTGACTAAACTATCAACAAAAAAGCGATAGCCTTTTTGCGTTGGAACTCTTCCAGCTGAAGTATGCGGGCTTGAAATGAATCCAGCATCCTCAAGATCTTTCATTATATTTCTAATAGAAGCAGAGCTCAGTTCTAGCCCTGATGATGCAGTCAATGTTTTTGAACCAACCGGTTGACCATCAACAATGTGATGATTTATAAGTGTCTTGAGCAGATGTTGAGTTCTTGTATCAATTTCCATTATATTTAAGATTAATTAATTAATTTTTATTATTGCTTTAAAATAACCCTATATTAATTATTTTACTGACTCATTTACTATATAGCCAGTGTTTAAAGAGATAGAGATGAAATTTAAAAAAATAGCCATCATTGGTAAATATCCAGTAGCCACTGAATCAAATGAAATGAATTCTCAACTCATTGATTTAATCGAGCAGTTGTCAAAAAAAGATTATGAGTTAATTATAGAAGAGAAGACACAAAAAAAAATTAAAATAACTGGATATGAATCAATGCCTCTTAAAAGTATAGGAGAAGAGGTAGATATAGCAATTATTGTGGGTGGTGATGGAACGATGCTAGGAGTTGCAAGAAGTCTTTTAGACAATAGTATTCCTATGATTGGTGTCAATAGTGGGCGTTTTGGTTTTTTAGCTGACCTCAATACAGAAAATATGTTTGCTAGCATAGATCAGGTTTTAAACGGAAATTATGATGAGGATAAACGCTTACTTATTGAAACAAAAGTTTATCGTGATAAAAAAGTTATATACGAATCTTTTGCATTAAATGATGTTGTTATAAAAAGCGGAGTAAGGTTAATTGAGTTACAGGTCTCTATTAATAATAAATTTGTTCATACACAAAGATCTGATGGCATTATCGTATCTACGCCAACAGGCACAACAGCATACGCACTATCAGCAGGTGGCCCAATCCTTCATCCTCAATTAGATGCTATTTCGATTGTACCAATAAATCCGCATACCTTAAGTAATAGACCTATTGCAATTGATGCAACCAGCGAAATAGAAATTAAAATTGTCCAAATGGAGGAGGCATCCTTAAGTATCGACGGCCAAATTAAATTTCCGTTAGATATAAGAGATAAAATTCATATAACTAAAGCTAAAAGAACTATCTCAATATTGCACCCGAAAGACTATTGCTACTTTGAAATGTTAAGAAATAAATTACATTGGGGTTAAGTCGCCTATGTTAGAAAATCTACTGATAAAAAATTATGTCATTGTTGATGAACTTGATTTAAATTTTTTGTTGGGATTTTCTTCGCTTACAGGTGAGACAGGGGCGGGTAAGTCCATCCTTATTGATGCATTGTCATTAGCACTTGGAAGCAGAGGTGAGAGTGGTGTTGTTAAAATGGGTAATGAGAAAGCAGATATAACAGCAACATTTAATCTTGAAGGAAATGATGAAGCTAAAAAATGGCTATCACAAAATGAATTTGAAGAACCAGAGGATCAATTACTATTAAGAAGGGTTATTTATAAAGATGGAAAGTCTAAAGCATTTATCAATGGTATTCCATCAACTATTGGCCAACTAAAATCTATTGGTGAGAATTTAGTTGATATTTATAGTCAAAATACACACCANTCTCTTCTAAAAAAAATCATCACAAAGGGAAATATTAGATAACTTTCTGGGNTGCAAGGAGGAATTGGAAAGCTTAAATAAACTNTTTAATGAGTGGCAAAGATTATTTGGAGAGCAAGATAATTTTCTTAAAAATAAGGAAAGCTTTTTAAATGAGCTCAATGAGCTTGAGGAAAAATGCAATGAATTTTCGGTATTAAATTTTACATACAAAGAATGGCAACAACTTCAAGTCGATCAAAAATTCTTAGCAAATGGAAATGAATTAATTGCTGGAATTAATAAATGCATTTCAATGGTCGATGAAGGAGACATTTCATTAAATAATCTTTCAAGAGAAGTTCAAGCGGACCTTAAAACTCTTCTTTCACTAGATGAAAGGCTTGGAAATATAAATAAAATTATGAATTCAATTCAAGCTGAGTCAATGGAGCTGTCTCGTGAGCTAACAAACTATTTACAAAATATAGATTTAGATGAAAATTTACAAAAAAACGTTGAAGATAAAATTCAATCTATATTTAGTTTTTGTAGAAAATATAATGTTAAGCCTGAGGATTTAGAGTCAGAAAGTGAAACATGGCTCCAGCGGGTAGATACGTTAAAGATAATGTTAGGTGATAAAGACATATCATCTTTAGTAAATGAAGCAAAGGTAGCTTACGATGAAGTTGCTAGTAAGATTAGCGATAAACGTAAGAGTGTAGCTTTATCTTTGAGCAAACTAATTACTGAAAAACTCAATCAACTCTCTTTTAATAACGCAATTTTCAAAATTGAATTAATTCCTTCAGAACCATCAGTTAATGGAAACGAAAGTATTCAATTTTTAGTTTCGACTTTTAAAGGTGCTGAGCTTCAACCAATTCAAAAAGTTTTATCTGGTGGTGAATTATCAAGAATAAGTTTAGCAATAAGAGTGGCCTCTATTTCAAATGTTGAAGTCCCCACAATGATTTTTGATGAAGTGGATGTTGGTATAGGTGGAGCAGTTGCGGAAGTCGTAGGAAATTTGTTAAGTGATTTAGGTAATAAAAAAAATACACAAGCACTTGTTATTACTCACTTACCTCAAGTAGCTGCAAAATCAACTAATCATTACAAAGTATTCAAGAATGAAGTTGGAGATTCAATTACAAGTGAAATTAAACTTTTAGATGAAGAAGATCGAGTTAATGAAATAGCTAGAATGTTAGGCGGTATAAAGATCACTGATAAGACAATTGATCATGCTAAAGATATATTGGGGTAATTTATTTTTTATGTTCGCACGGTTTTTTTGTGCAATCTCCATAAATATAGAGTGAATGTTCAATAATTTTGAAACCGTGCTCATCTGCTACTTGTGTTTGTAATTTTTCAATATCTTCATTCACAAATTCAGTAACATGACCGCATTGAAGACAAACAATATGGTCATGATGACTCTTTTCATTTAATTCGAAAACAGCTTTACCACTTTCAAAGTGATGACGTATAAGTAGCCCTGCCTGTTCAAATTGGGTTAAAACTCGGTAAATCGTTGCAAGACCAACTTCCTCACCACCCCCTAACATTTCCTTGTAAATATCTTCAGCTGACAAATGTTTTTCTTTACTATTTTCAAAAATGTTAAGGACTTTTAGTCTGGGAAGCGTTACTTTTAATCCTGTTTTTTTTAAACCGTCATGCTCTTCCATAGCCTTTAACTCCTAGTATAATTTAAACCTAACCGTCATCCAAAATGTTATATTATCAATCTTTGGAACTAAAGTCTTATTAAATGCGTTTAATTTTTATTACCTTCATTTTTCTGATGATGCCGGCTTGTTCTTGGTTGGGTTCTGATTCATCTGATGAAGATAATATTCCAGCTGGACAAGAAGACGATGATACTGATATATCTGCTATTCCACTTATAAATATTGTCACTAAATTTCTTCCAGAAACATATCGACAGGATGTTTCTCAAGGTAATGAAATAACTCCAGAGATGCTATTAGAAATTAAACCAGGCTTGAATAAATCTCAAGTTAGGTTTGTTTTAGGTACCCCGTTGATTCAAGATTCATTTCATAAGGACCGCTGGGACTACATATACGTGATAAGAAAAGAAGGAAAGTTTATTGAATCAAGACATCTTGTCTTAACCTTTAAAAAAGATATGCTTGTCAACTTAACAGGGGATCTTATTGACAGGAATGAGGCTATAAAAGTTAAGGAAGCTGAAAAACCATTTGGAACAGTTAAGGAATGGGATGAAGAAACCTTGGCTGAAGAACAAAAAAAATTCGGAGATGCTGAAGGTAAAAATGAAATACTTGAAAAAAATAATAGTTCTCTTGATAATGAACAAAAACAATTAGTTGAAGAGCCTATTAAAAAGCCTATTAAAAAAAATGCGGTTGAAGAATCGGGGAGTGTTTCTCAAAGTGTAAAGGAAGACTTAAAAACTTCTTTGCCTGATAAAGAGGACCCGGGTTATTTTGAACTTCTTATGGAAAATATTGGATTTTAAAAAATGGAAAATATAAATATTATCGTNGTAGGTGCTTCAGGAAAGATGGGTCAAGCAATTATAAAAGAGATATTAGAAAGTTCTGATTTACATCTTGTNAGGGCTATTGATNTAAAATCCTCACCAAGGATTGGTCATGATGCTGGCGAACTTTTTGGNGTTCAGAGCAACATTAAAATAAGTTCAGATTTATCAATAGATGATTTAGAAGCCGATGTTTTAATTGATTTTACAAGACCNGAAGCAAGTATGAATTACATAGATTTTTGCCTAAAAAATAATTTAGGTTATGTACTTGGAACTACGGGTTTTTCAGAAAGTGAAAAAAATAAAATTTCAAATGCAGCAAAAAAAATACCAATATGCTTTGCGCCTAATATGAGTATTGGAGTTAATGTTTTAATTTCTCTTGTTGAAAAGGCAACACAATCTCTTCATGAGGAATTTGATATTGAAATTTTGGAGGCTCATCATAAGCATAAGGTTGATTCTCCCTCAGGAACAGCAATAAGGCTTGGTGAGGAGGTAGCAAAAGCCTCAAATAGAAATCTAAAAGACAATGCTGTCTATAGTCGGGAAGGCATTCAAAAAGCCCGAGAAAAGGGCGACATTGGTTTTTCAGTTATTCGTGGCGGTGACATTGTTGGTGATCATACTGTTCTTTTTGCGGGGGATGGAGAACGAATTGAATTAACGCATAAAGCGGGAAGTAGAACAACTTTCTCTAAGGGCGCTATTAAAGCTGCTAAATTTTTAAAAAAGCAAACGCATGGTCTATTCGATATGTTTGATGTATTAAATCTCAAAAAATAAGTTTAATTTGAATTTTTAAAGAAGAAGTAATTGAAGAAAGTATTAGATTAAATTATACTAGCTTGGATCGGATGTAAGAAAATTTACCCGTTCATTATCAAATAACAATTTAACCTTGGGAGTTTTTTTGGCGTCTAATTTGCCGGCCATACTTGTGCTAGCGGACGGAACAAAGTTTCGAGGATTTTCAATTGGTGTTTCAGGGCATACAGTTGGAGAAGTTGTTTTTAATACCTCGATGACAGGTTATCAAGAAATAATTTCAGATCCTTCGTATGCTGATCAAATCATATCTTTTACCTACCCTCATATTGGTAATGTTGGAATTAATGATGAGGATTTTGAATCAAATAATATTTATTCAAAAGGTATTGTCATTCGTGATTTACCCTTCCAACATTCAAACTTCAGATCCCATTGTTCTCTTTCAGATTTTTTAAAAGAAAAAAATATTGTAGCTATTGCAGGAATTGATACGAGGAGATTAACTAAGCATTTGAGGACCCATGGAGCACAACCTGGTTGTATTTTAGCAGGCGAAAATTTTGATGATGACCACGCCCTCAAAATGGCACAAGATTTTCCTGGTCTACTAGGATCAGATCTTGCAAAAAAAGTGACCTCAAAAACTCAATATATTTTTAAAGAGGGGGAATGGAAACTTGGGGATAGGTTTTGAATCCATAGTTAAACAAACCTACAATATTGTTGCTTATGACTTTGGAATAAAGAAAAATATATTGAGAATGTTTGTATCGAGAGGGTGCAAGGTGACTGTTGTTCCAGCTACAACAAGTATTGAAGATGTCCTCGCACTTAAGCCCGATGGCATATTTTTGTCAAATGGCCCAGGTGATCCTGAACCGTGTAAATATGCAATTGAAAGCATTAAAGGTCTCTTAAAAAAGAAAATTCCTATTTTTGGTATTTGTTTAGGACATCAGCTTTTGGCCTTAGCAAGTGGAGCTCAAACAGAAAAAATGAAATTTGGCCATCANGGAGCTAATCATCCAGTTCGTGATTTAGAATCAGGAAAGATATTTATAACAAGCCAAAATCATGGTTTTTCANTTAATCCAAAATCTTTACCAAAAAATTTAACAGTTACGCACTTATCATTATTTGATAAAAGTATTCAAGGGATTGAAAGAACTGATGTTCCAGCATTCGGTTTTCAAGGTCATCCCGAGGCAAGTCCAGGTCCGACAGAGATGTCCTATCTTTTTGATAAATTTATATCAACAGTTAAACAATTCAAGGATAAAAATTGAGTAAGAGGTCAGACATAAAATCAATTTTAATTATTGGAGCAGGACCGATTATTATTGGGCAAGCCTGTGAATTTGATTATTCAGGCGCACAAGCATGCAAAGCTTTAAAAGAAGAGGGCTATCGCGTTATTCTAGTAAATTCAAACCCAGCAACGATTATGACAGACCCAAATGTCGCTGATGCTACTTACATTGAGCCAATTAAATGGGAGGTAGTGAAAAAGATTATTGAAATTGAAAAGCCTGATGCTTTATTACCCACAATGGGTGGGCAAACAGCACTTAATTGTGCATTAGATCTAGATAAACATGGTGTTTTAGAGAGTTTAAATGTTGAGCTAATTGGTGCTTCAAAAGAAGCAATTGATAAAGCAGAAGATAGGCAGCTTTTTAAACAGGCAATGAGTAAGATAGGCTTATCATCGGCAAAATCTGCCATCGCACATAGCCTTGAAGAGGCCATGCAAGTTCAAGCAGGTATTGGTTATCCAGCAATTATAAGGCCATCATTTACTATGGGGGGAAGTGGCGGCGGTATTGCTTATAACAAAGAGGAATTTATCACGATTTGTGAAAGGGGTCTTGAGGCTTCACCAACGAAAGAGTTGCTTATTGAAGAATCATTACTGGGTTGGAAAGAATTTGAAATGGAGGTTGTTCGAGATTCAAAAGATAATTGCATCATTATTTGCTCAATCGAAAATCTTGATCCCATGGGTGTTCATACGGGAGATTCAATTACGGTTGCCCCCGCTCAAACGTTGACGGATAAAGAGTACCAAATTTTGAGGAATGCTTCGATTGCCGTTTTAAGAGAAATTGGTGTTGATACTGGTGGCTCAAATGTTCAGTTTGCTATTAATCCGGATGATGGTCGAATGGTAGTTATTGAAATGAATCCTCGCGTGTCAAGATCATCAGCCCTTGCGTCAAAAGCCACAGGGTTTCCTATTGCAAAGATTGCAGCTAAATTAGCGGTTGGCTATACCTTAGATGAATTGAGTAATGAGATTACAGGGCGGACTAACGCCGGCATCATTTGAACCAACAATTGATTATGTAGTAACAAAAATACCACGGTTTGCTTTTGAAAAATTCCCCAATGCAGATCCGCTTTTAACGACGCAAATGAAATCTGTTGGTGAAGTTATGGCAATTGGAAGAAGTTTTCAAGAATCCTTACAAAAAGCGTTAAGGGGACTTGAGCTTGGATACGATGGTTTAAATGAAATTTCTTCAGATAAAAAAAATATAATTAAAGAATTAAAAGAGCCTGGTTCTGACAGGTTGAGATACTTAGCCGATGCAATGAGGCTTGGGTGTAAGGTAGATGAAATATTTAGTTTTACGAAAATTGACCCTTGGTTTTTACATCAAATTCAAGATTTAATTGATAGCGAGCAAGAATTAAAAAAATCTAATCTTGCGTCACTAGACAAATCTAATCTTTATGCACTCAAACAAAAAGGATTTTCTGATCATCGCATCGGATACCTTTTAGGGGCTACCGAAAAAGATGTTCGAGATCTGAGAATTAAAAATCATATCCACCCTGTCTATAAACGTGTTGATACATGTGCCGCAGAATTTCACACTGATACTGCATATTTATATTCAACTTATGAAGAGGAATGTGAGTCTAGTCCTACGTCAAATAAAAAAATAATGATACTTGGTGGAGGGCCAAACAGAATTGGTCAAGGAATAGAATTTGATTATTGCTGCGTGCATGCTTCTCTTGCTCTTAAAGAAGCTGGCTATGAAACTATTATGGTTAATTGCAATCCAGAAACAGTGTCAACCGATTATGATATTTCTGATCGTTTGTATTTTGAATCGGTTACCTTAGAGGACGTCTTAGAGATTGTCCATAAGGAAAATCCGTTTGGTGTTGTTGTTCAGTATGGGGGACAAACACCGCTTAAGCTTGCTAAATCTTTAGCTGATGCTGGGGTGCCAATTATTGGAACATTACCTGAAGATATCGATGCAGCAGAGGATAGAGAAAAATTTCAAAAAATATTAAATGATCTTGGTTTAAAACAGCCACCTAATAGGACTGCCAGAGCCCCTGCCGAGGCTGTTAAACTTGCTGAAGAAATTGGATATCCACTGGTTGTTCGTCCAAGCTATGTGCTAGGAGGAAGGGCTATGGAAATTGTCCATGAACAAGAAGATTTAGAAAGATATATGAGGGAGGCTGTTAAAGTTTCTCATGACTCACCAGTCCTTTTAGATCGTTTTTTAAATGATGCTATCGAGGTCGATATTGATGCTATTTCGGATGGGAGTTCAGTGGTGGTAGGCGGAATAATGGAGCACATTGAACAAGCCGGAGTTCATTCAGGAGACTCTGCTTGCTCATTACCTCCGTATAGTATTGATGAAAAAAAACAAGCTGAATTGATATCTCAAACAAAAAAAATGGCATTAAAGTTGAACGTCAAGGGGCTGATGAATGTTCAATTTGCTCTGCAAGGAGATGATATTTATGTATTAGAAGTTAACCCGCGAGCTTCGAGAACAGTACCCTTTGTTTCAAAAGCTATTGGCAAGCCACTGGCAAAAATTGCTGCTAGATGTATGGCAGGTGAATCGTTAGAGGCACTGCAATTTACAGAAGAAGTTAAGCCAAAATTTTTCTCGGTGAAAGAAGCTGTGTTCCCCTTTATCAAATTTCCAGGCGTTGATGTAATTTTGGGACCGGAAATGAAATCAACTGGGGAAGTCATGGGGGTTGGTGCTTCATTTGCAGAAGCATTTATTAAATCGCAAATGGGAGCTTCAATGATTCTTCCTAAAAAAGGCACAGCTTTCATTAGTGTAAGAAAAGAAGATCATGAAAAAATAGTTGACGTTGCTCATGCGCTTAAAAAGTTAGGGTTTTCTCTTGCTGCAACAAAAGGTACAGCAAAAGTTTTAACTCAAAATAATCTTGATGTTCAGTATGTGAATAAAGTGGCGGAGGGTAGACCGCACATTGTGGATATGATTAAGAATGATGAAATAGATTTGATTGTTAATATAACTGAGGATAAACAGGCAATTAAAGATTCTTATGAAATTAGAAGAAATGCCCTTCAGAATAAAATTACCTATTACACCACTCTAGCAGGAGCAAAAGCTGCGTGCGTTGGAATGAGCTATGCAGATGAAATATCTGTGACATCATTGCAGAGCTTGCATAAAAACCTCTCTTAAAATAAACTCAAATCATTGATAATATTCAATTATAAATTTGATAAATAGGAAGTACTTTGGATAAAACACCCATCACAATCAATGGTTCAGAAAAACTTAAAGAGGAATTAAAACTCTTAAAGAGTGTAGAAAGACCAGAGGTTATACAGCCATTGCAGAGGCTAGAGCCCAGGGAGATCTTTCTGAAAACGCAGAATATGATGCTGCAAAAGAAAAACAAGGATTCATTGAGGGAAGAATTGCTGATATTGAAGCAAAGCTATCAAATTGTATTATCATTGATCCAAAAGAACTTCAAAAGGATGGCAGGTGTGTATTTGGAACAACTGTTGTCATTCAAGACCTTGATTCTGAAAGTGAGGTTACATATCAGATTGTTGGGGATGATGAAGCAGATATAAAAGAAAAAAAAATCTCTATTAGTTCTCCGCTTGCAAAAGCGCTCATTGGAAAGCAAATTGAAGATATTGTGGAGTTTGAATCTCCAGGAGGATTAAAAACGTTCGAAATTCTAAAAGTTGAATACTTGTAAATTCATATGAATTCTTTTTTAAATAAACTAAGCTTTATTTTTACAAGCCTTTGGGTAGGTGGTCTCTGGGCTATGCTCATGGTTACTTATGTAATCTTTAATATGATTCCAAGCTCCTATATTGCGGGCGTTATTGTTTCAAATTTATTTTTCTATCTTAATTTTTTTGGAATGATTACTCTTATTTTGATTTTAGGATTCGGGTTTCATAGTGAAAAAATAAAGTTCTTTAAAAAAATGCAAGCATGGTTGGCACTTTTACTGTTATTGATTCTCTCTATAAGCTTTTTTGGAATCAATCCATTACTTGAGGCTTTAAAAGTAGAGGCATTTCCAAAAGAAGTCATGGAGAGTGTTTTTGCAGATAGGTTCTCAGCGTGGCATGGAATTGCAAGTATTGCTTATTTAATTCAATGCTTTTTGGGAATATTTTTACTATTAAAAAGTAGGTAAGACTTAAGGAAGATCTATTTTTGACGGCTCACTGGGTTTAAAAACAACTATTTGCATACCAATCATATTGATTGCTTGCCCATTAATTTTTTTACATATCTCATCAAGTAAAAGTTTTCTTTTATTCTTATCTTTTTCTTGAAGTTTTATTTTAATTAACTCGTGAGCTTTTATGCTAATTTGAATTTCATTGATAACAGAATCTGTAAGCCCTTTATGACCAACTTGCACAACTGGATTCAAAGAATGTGAAAGGCTTTTTAGGTGGGCAACTTGTTTTGAATTTAACATTTAGGTAAAAAAATTTTTTAATTTTGGATATATTAACAGATGAGTAAAGCCAACAGTAGTAAAAACTGGATAAAAGGGCATGTTAAAGATCCATTCGTTATCCAAGCACAAAAAGATGGATATCGGTCAAGGGCAGCTTATAAGTTAATTGAAATTGATAAAAAATATCATATCATCAAACCTGGGATCAAAGCTGTTGACCTAGGAGCTGCGCCTGGGGGATGGTCTCAAGTGCTATCAAATAAAATAGGAGCAACTGGCAGAGTTGTTGCTGCCGACTTATTAGAGATGCCCCCAATTAAGAATATTGACTTTATTCAAGGTAATTTTGAAGAAGAAAAAGTTCTACGAGATATACAAGATAAACTAAAAAATTTGCCAGTAGACCTTGTAATTTCTGATATGGCACCCAATATTAGTGGTATTAAAATGGTAGATCAACAAAGAGCGATTTATCTAAATGAATTAGCGCTTGAGTTTGTAAAAAATAATTTGAAACAAAATGGTTTTTTTTTAGTCAAGAGTTTTGTTGGTGCTGATTTTGAAAAGTTTTTAAATGAGCTTAAGTTACATTTTAAAAAAGTGTTCAAAATAAAACCTGATTCATCTAGAAGAGAAGCTCTGAAATTTTTCTATTGGGTTATGAGTTTCAGTCAAAAGCATAAATTGTAGTTTTGATTTTTAATTAGTTATAATGATTTACGTTTTGAATTTTTAATTTTAATAAGGCCAAACATTGAATAAAAACATTCTTAAGAGTATAGGTATCTGGATTGCTATAGGCATAATTATGATGACTATATTTAATCAATTTTCTTCATCATCCAGACTTGATAACAAACTTGTTTATTCGCAATTCATGGATCAAGTGAAATCTGGAAATATTGCTAAGGTAAGGATTGATGGGCATAACATTACAGGTACTACTAATAATGGTAAAAAATTCTCTACTTACGCACCAACTGACCCTTGGTTAGTCTCTGATTTGCTGAAAAACGGTGTTGTAGTTGAAGCAAAACCTGAAGAAAAGCAATCATTTTTAATGAGTATATTCATATCCTGGTTCCCAATGATTTTATTAGTTGGCGTTTGGATATTCTTTATGAAACAAATGCAAGGTGGTGGCAAAGGTGGAGGTCCATTCTCATTTGGAAAGAGTAAGGCCAGACAACTAGATCAAACATCAAATAAAACAACATTCAAAGATGTTGCAGGCTGTGATGAAGCAAAAGAAGAAGTGACTGAAATGGTAGATTTTTTAAAAGATCCCGCAAAATTTCATAAATTAGGGGGTCGAATTCCAAGAGGAGTTCTTCTTGTAGGCCCTCCGGGTACGGGTAAAACACTGCTTGCTCGTGCAGTCGCAGGCGAAGCAAAAGTTCCATTCTTTACCATCTCGGGTTCTGATTTCGTAGAAATGTTTGTAGGTGTTGGTGCTGCAAGGGTTAGAGATATGTTTGAGCAAGCTAAGAAAAGCTCACCTGCATTATATTTATTGACGAAATTGACGCGGTAGGAAGAAGCCGTGGTGCAGGCACTGGAGGGGGAAATGATGAAAGAGAACAAACGCTTAACCAGTTACTTGTTGAGCTTGACGGTTTTGAACCAAGTTCAGGTGTCATTGTTGTTGCTGCAACGAACCGTGCTGACGTTTTAGATAAAGCTTTGCTAAGACCCGGCCGTTTTGATAGACAAATTATGGTTGGATTGCCTGACATCAAAGGTAGAGAGGAGATTCTTCATGTTCACATGAGAAAGATTCCTATTGATAACGATGTTAAAGCTGACATCATTGCGCGAGGAACGCCAGGTTTTTCAGGGGCAGATCTAGCTAATTTAGTTAATGAAGCCGCACTTTATGCTGCAAGGGGAAATAAATCCATTGTTGATATGGAAGATTTCGAACAAGCAAAAGATAAAATTTATATGGGACCAGAAAGGAAGTCATTGGTTATGCGTGAAGAAGAGCGAATGAACACCGCTTATCACGAATCTGGTCACGCAGTAGTGGCAAAATTACTGCCTAATGCTGATCCAGTTCATAANGTNACAATTATGCCAAGAGGTTATGCACTTGGCTTAACNTGGCAGCTNCCTGAATTTGATCGATTTAGTAACTTTAAGACTAAAATGTTAGAAGAAATTTCAATTTTATTTGGTGGTCGAATTGCTGAAGAAGTCTTTATGAAGCAAATGTCTACAGGTGC
>JGI20154J14316_10000976_pt1 | contig 25697 bp, 28 predicted proteins | sample COG_04_FD_14316 | JGI IMG/M metagenome (IMG submission 14316)
GTGATGGTTATACATTATTACATCATGCTTGTGAAAACCAACATAATGATATTGTTAAATTATTATTAGATAATGATGCTGATCCAAATATAAGAGATGAATCATTTCATTTAACACCATTACATTGGGCAACTGAATATGAAGATGAAGATATGATAAAATTATTAATATATAAAGGGGCAGATCCTGAATTACCAGACATTCATGGTGATAAACCTAATAATAATGAATTAACAAAAATGATTCATGAAGAATATCTTTCTGATATTTCTAAACTATTAAAAAGTGAACAAAAACTAGCATTAGCAAAAACTGATGATATTGAAGTTGACTTAATTGAAACAATAAGTAAATTAATAACATCTCCATCAAAAATAGAATTAATTCATAGATTTATAAAACAAGCCGATGAAAATCAACATAGTAATATAATAAAAATTTATAAAGAAAGATTAAATAAAGCAAATAATATATCTAATCCTCAAGAATCAGAAAAAGAAAGAATAAAAATAGTTGGACAATTTATTAATTATATCCATAGAAAAAATAGAAAAGGATCTAATAAAAAGACAAATAAAAAGAAAAAAAAGACAAATAAAAAGAAAAAAAAGGAAAAAAAGACAAATAAAAAGAAAAAAAAGGAAAAAAAGAAAAAATCTAAATCCCATGTCAAAAGAATTCAATGAATTGTCATCAATAAATATTTTAAGATCAGAATTATTTTTAAAGATAGTATGAATAGGTCTTAAATGTATAAATTATATCAGATAGGAGAAGTCATATTTAATAAATCAAAATTTAATAAATCAAAATTTAATAAATCAAAATTTAAAAGGAATTAAATAATAATGTTATTTAATAAATTTTTTTATTTAATTTACTAAATGGCAGCAAAATCAAAAATGGTAAAAAATACTCATTCAATGATTTTTTTACATGGATTCACTATGAAAGCAGAAGATATGGAATATTTTACAAAAAAAATAGATAAAATCTTACCTAAGGGTGTAGTAATGAATTATATTTTACCACAAGCACCTAAACGAAAAATAACTTGTTATAAAGGAAAGCAATATACAGCATGGTATGATTATGAAACAGAATTAGTAACAGAAGAAGAAAAAATAAGTCATAAAGATTTAAAAGAATCAAGAAAATTTATTCATAGTATTTTGGATTCAGAAATTAAATCATTAGGTGATCCTAAAAAAGTTTTTTTAGGCGGGTATTCACAAGGTTGTTGTACAATGTTGGATGCAGGATTAACATACCCACAATCATTAGGTGGTATGATAGGATTTAAAGGTCATATACCAAGTTTTACAGATAAATCTAAAACATATAAACAAAATATATGGGTTTGTCACGGAATTAAAGATGATTCAATTGGATATAAAGTTTCTAAAAGTTCATATGATAGATATATAAAAAAGGGGTATGATATAAATTTTTTATCACAAGATAAAGTAACACATGAAATGAATTCAGGTATATTAGAAGAAATAAGGGAATTAAAAACTTGGTTAATATTATCTTAGTAAATTTGATTTTTGTTGTTTAAAATATTAAACAAATAATGAAGATTACTTCAAAAAATCATATGAACAAACAAAAACAAATGTCAAAGAAGAAAAGAGATATGGAAAATTGCAAAAATCAGTTCTTAAAGAAGGGAAGAAATGAAAAGGATAAACCGAAAAGTAGGGTTTCTATGAAGAAACAGGATCATCATTTTTCAAAGAAGACAGGGACACAAACAAGAAATCATATTAATCATAAAGATCTTCTTAAGAATAAACTTCATAGAAAAGTAATAGAAAAAAATTCTAATCCTTTCATTAAATATATAGAGGAGAAAGAAAAAAAACCAAAAATTAAACTTACTAAAGAAGATTTGTTAAATCTTAAAAGAAAAGATTTGGAAGATGGTTTTAGTTATAATGATAAATACAAAACTATTATTGATAAAGGGAAAAATGATGATATTATTTTGGAACTGAATAAAGAAAGTATTCGTAAGCAAAAGATTAGAGTTCGTATACTGGCGCTTTCACTACTTAGAACAGAACTCCCTAATGATATTAATAAACAAATTATCTCTTATGGTTTGAATGGAATCTATTTAGAAACAAATATATATAAATTGCTACCAGACCTTGTTTTGAAAACTATTTATGAAATAGAGGAAGAATTACATAATAATTATGCAAAATTGGAAGTATTTAATGAATATAGGGAAACAAAACCTAATTTCTATAAATTGTTAGAAAAAATGTTTTATAGAAGATATTTTGATTCATATGTTGGAATGATTTATCAAGATATTAGATATAATCATGGAATAAATAATTTTACAATTATTTACAACAATATTTAGATAAAAAATTTTATAGTATTGTTTGATTATTATAATTTGGATTTACCTTTTTTTTTCTCATCTACACCTATTTTTTCTTTTAAAAGTCTAATGATTTCTGATTGCGCAGTATTCAATTGTTCTCTTAAACTCCTAATTTCTTCATCAACAGCAGTTCTACCTTCACGAAATCCATTATCATACATTAATTGTCCTCTATTTGCTAATGCTTCCATTTCTGTTCTATGAGTTGTCTCGTGGATTGTGCGTGCGGTTTCAAATGCTCTCATCATTAATTCTGAACAAATATCAATTTGGTGTTGGTTCATTTCTGATTCAACCATTTGCGATGTGGCACCTGGCCAATCGGATTCAACATCATTATCTTCTTCTGGTAAAGGTATGTGTTCGGAATCTAAATAGGAAAGTTCCAGAAAAGATGACCAGTATAAATCTTCGTCATTCTCAAATAATTCTTGATCATTTTCTTCATGCGACGCTTCTTCTACTGAGTGTCCGCCTTCATCTTGGGTATTTTCAGGCAAAAGTGTATTTCTACAGAGAGGACAACGTGAGGAACCCCAAGATTTTGAAGAAGATTGGAGTATGCATTTTAGGTGAAATTTGTGTTTGCATTCTGTAATACAGACATCTTGAGAATCAACGATATGTGAAAGACATATGGGACAATTTTCTTCTTCTACTTCTTCTTTTTCCTTTTCAACTTCTGTATTGTCATGGAATGACAATGGTATTTTTCTTTGAGAGATACTCCGCCACCATTTTTGAATGATCGCAGCAGAATAATGAGTGTGTGTTTCAGAGTGAATTGGCATTAGAGTTCAGTTGTCTTTATTAGAAGAAAATAATTTATTCAAATTTATTAAGATAAAGATAAAAAAAACTAACTATGGAGAGACTAATAATGAATATATGGAGAATAACTATGGAGAAACTATGACTAATGAGAGACTATATGTGTACTAATGAATCCGTCGCCACCATCTCTGAATCACAGTGGACGCTGCCTCTCGACCAGGCAATTCATCCCAGATCTTCTGAATTTCCTTCTCTCCTCTCAGAAAATACTCATATCCGAAATCTTCCTCTTCTTCTGACCCCTCCTCCTCTGAGTCAGTCGGATAGTCGATTTCGTATTCGTCGTCGTAATCCTCGTCGCTGGTGACGAAGGCGCACGGGTTTGTAGAGATCCAGCAGTTTAGGTCGCGGTTGTAGACAGGCATTGTAATAGCGTTTTGTGTTTTTAGAAGGATAGAGACAATTTCAAATTTACAAAATAAAAAGAGCAATATAACTAATAGTAAGAGCAATATTGATTTGCTGTAATAACAAGAGCAATGTAACTAATAGTAAGAGCAATATTAAAGAAGATACAATAAGAGCAATATAATTAATAAGAAGAGCAACATTCTTAAAAATTTGAAATTGGATTATACTACTTCCAAAATCCAACCTGCTATCGACTGTAAAGAGCAAATACATTCGAACTTCGCAACCTACCGACAAAATGACCCTTTTCTTGAAATTTGGTGATTCCCGCTCTGGTGCCCCTTCTCCTCCTGGTCCTGTCTATCCGGCAGGCACCATGATGGAGTATGAGGGACAAGGTGTGTACATCCCAATGCTCAATGGGCAACCTCTCCACGCGACGCAGATAGTGGAGACAAACCCTCGCCCTTTCGTGCCTTCATTGGCACCTGAGGATCTGGAAAAAGGTCACGATGTCGGTTCCCTTACGCCTCGTCGCGTTAACTCCTCGCTTGACGCCGACGCTGCGCCTTTTGTCGTGCCCAAACTTCCCTCGTGGGCTTCCAAAGCCCGCGGCACTGACGATGCTACTGCGCACGCCGCCGCGCATGAGCAACTTCTCAATGACATCGCCTTTCTTCAGCTTCAATCCGAGCACGAAGATCACGAGTCTATGATGGAAGAAGCCGCCGATTGGCTTTATTCTCAAGAGAAGATCCTCTGGTCCTTGCCTGGCGTTCCATCTGTTATCGCAGATTGTACATCTATTGCTCTCGCCGAGCGCCTGCCTAGCGTGGCGGTCCAGGAGGTGAAAATCGTCAGGGTCGAATCAACCTGGTCTTTGGCATCGATCGCCGGACAGACCAGCGTATATATTCCGTGGGGTTACGCTACTAACGTCGCGGGTCCGCCAGGCATCAAGCAACCCCTGCTCAACTGCAAACCGCTTCGTCCTCATGAGTTTGTCCTTGTGGAGATGGAGTTTCGACCTCAGGGGCGCAATCTATGGCGTGCGACTAAGATTCATCCTAAACTCCCCACCGAGCAAATGTTGACATCGATCGTTGAGTCTGTGACGGATTACGACGGCATTCAGCGTTCTGGTTTCTCCTATCAATTCGACGTTCCTCTCGATCCAGAGAACATCGGTCTGATCATCGGTGGCAACGGCAAGAATCTGAATTCGCTCATCCAAGGCATTCAGCGACAGCGCGTCAAGTCGTGGTATGGTCCGATGCCGATGCATATAGACTGCGAGAACTGTGACTTTCCTCTCCCCGAGGTGACGATCACTCCGATAGAAGGTCCGGAAAGACTTTCGGGACCTTCCGCCCACAAACCAACCAAGGCGCTCGTCTGCATCTATCTTCCCACTTGCGCCATATGGGATAAGGCAGAAGTAGTAGAACTTGTATCATATTTCCACTCTTAGGTTTAGATAGTTAGATAGTTAGATTAGATAGTTAGATAGTTAGATAGTTTAGAAACTTTTTTTATTATTTAAAAAAAAATTAATCATAAATTAATAATGAAATTAATTCAAAAGATAAATTATTCTATTATTGGTTTTCACGGTTTAACAGATTTTTTTTTACCAGATTTTTATCTGTATTATATATTTTTTCCGTTATTTTTTTTATTTTTACCAGATAATTTCATTTATTTTATTATTATTACTAAAAGTATCTTACATTTTTCATCAGACCTTATATTTTTACCTAATCCCTTATCTTATATAATATTATCAACAGGAATTATTGTTGGTTATTATAATAGAAAAAATAAGATAACATTAAATGTAGTAAAATTTTATCTTTGTTTTCATTCAGTTAATCATATAATTAAAAATGATCTTAATGAAATATTATTGTTAGTATTAGGATTTTTTTTTATCCTAAATAATTTATATTTATTGAATACTATTCATAAATTAATTTATCATATTGATGAACCAATGAATCTAGAAAAAAAATTATTTTATTCATTACTTGCAGCACATATAACTACAAATTATTAATCTTTTTTATAACCAATAACTCCGCAACAAATTCTTTTACCAGCATTACCTGTTTTAAGACTTTCTTTATGTACCTCTTCATTAATAATATTATTATTTTTATCAAGACCTCCTTTTCCGATATCATCTTCATCAAGATGAACAACAACACTTCTTCCAATGATACCATATTTACCATTTATTGATAAAGATTTATCATAAATAGTCATACTCGTTCGACCATTATTATCAGCTATTATATTTCCTAAATCTCCAAGATGTCTTTCTTTTGAATTTCTAGATCCATGAACAGAATTTGTAGGATTATAATGAGAACATAAAGAACCACACCCCTCTGATAGATCACCATATTGATGTATATGAAATCCATGAAGTCCAGGTTTCAATCCTTCCATATTAACATTTATCTGTAAACCTCTTTTTGTAGGTTTAAATACAACATTACCTTTAATATTTTTATGAGAATTATTAGTAAAAACACAAATAGCAGACATTTTATAATATTATATTATTTTAATTTTTAAATTAATTAATTATCATAGAACTGTTCTCTGATTTCTCTTAATATATGATTTCTTGTTTTTTCAGTTTGAAGTGAATAATATATTTTACTGATATTACTAGAATTAAAATGAAATGATTCATACATAGGATGATCGGGATTATTTTCCATAATATCTTCAATTTTTCTTATTTCATTATGAAAAACGATTAATGAATCTTCTATCATTCTCTTAGAATGAACTTCACCTTCGGTTGGAACAAAGATTCCTTCTTCATTTTTTTTTTGCCAGATCTTCTTTTTCAAAGAAATACATTTATATTGTCCACGATTCAAACCGTGAATCACTTTAGCAATATTGTGGTGATTCGCTGATCTTATGCAATGATGAATTAATGTTAATGTATTCCTTTCAGGTTCATATTTTTTTTTGAGAATATTAATTTGTTCTTCTAATGATTTAATTTTGTTTTCATATTTTTTTCTTTCTTCTTCTAATTCTGTATTTAATTTTTCAATGATAATTGCAAATTCAGGTAAATCTTCCATTTTATATAATTTAAAAAAATGTATTTAAATAATATTAATATCCTAAAAGTCTCCAAGGTAAAGAAACATTAGGTTTTTCAATTGGTCCTTTAAATTTATTTAGTTCATCATGAATTATAAATACTGCTTTATTAATATCATCAATTATAAAATATTCTCTTGATTCATTATAATCATTATCATTATATTGAGTGAAATTTATTTTAAATAATTCTAATAATTTTTTTTCTTTATTATCACAATTATCACAAAAAATCTCAATATATAATTTACAACCTCTATCATATCCTCGAAGTCTTTGTAGTGTATTATTCTGATTTGTTTTACCAATTTTATAAATATTTTTATTCTTTGTAACGAATTCAACTGGTTGAAGAAGATAAATATAACCCATTTATATAATTTAGTGAAATATTTTTAAATAAATTTGAAATACTATAAGGTTAGTATTAAAAAGAAGATGCCTAAAGGGGATTCACGATATGAATTATCAGAATATTTATTAAATAAATATGAAGAATTAAATGGTTTTAAAACAAAAAAAGGTCGTCTTATTAAAAGTAAAAAACTCCTAGAAATAATTATTGATCAAGATGATAAGATAAAATATGAAGAATTATTTTTAAATCAATCAAAACCCAATTTACAATCTAAAAAAGTAAATAAAAACGTTAAAAAAGTAACTGAAAAAGAAAAAATAGATGAGAAAGTAGAGGATAAAAATGAAGAAACAGAAGAAGAAAAAATAGATGAGAAAGTAGAGGATAAAAATGAAGAAACAGAAGAAGAAAATAAAGAAAAAAATGAGGAGGAAAATGAAGAAATATTAGATACAAAAATAAAAGAAGATTATCAAAATCTTTTAAATGAATATAATAAATTAAAAAAAATAATAGAATCTTTAGAAGGAAAAATGAAAGAACATGAATATTATAAACAAATATATCAATGTTGTATTTGCCATGGTAACTAATAAATTTGAAATTATTTAAACATTTTTTTAACAAATATAAAATGAGTCAAGATCCTTACAAATTTAGAATAAAAATATTAGAAGAAATTAATAATGGTATCCCATATAAGGTTTTGATTGGTTGTAAACCGGATGATACTTCATATACAGGATTTATTTTTGAAACTATATGTGATACATTGATGGCATCAAAATTTCTAATTCAATATGATAAGTATTATAAAAATCATATTAATGACTCTATTATGATAGAATTAACAAATTTTAATGATGAAAATATGTTTAATCAACCTATTAGACAACATGGTAATAAATCAGATAGAACATATGAATTAGATGGTTATATCATACCTACCAGTATTAAATATCATAATTCATATGGTGAAACTGATTTAGTAAAACTAGACAGTACTATGAAGAAAAAAGGCGGTAAATACAAATTATCTTTGATAGTAAAAGACAAAAATTTATATATAAATCATAAATTTATGCATGATAAAGATGAAGATAAACTAGCATTAGATAAAGTTATAGAAGATAATTTACTTTTAGACGAAAAAGATGTAATGATTGCATATGAAAGATTTCAAGAAAAACTTAGAAAACTAAATTTTAAAAATGTCAATGATGTGATTGAGTGGATGAATGATGAATATTTGAATAATCCCAGAAAAAATCTTATTTTGAAATTACATCAGTACCTTGCTTTTAAAATAATTATGAATAATATTTCCGATGGTGAAAATAGGCATCTTTTATCTCATAAACCAAGATCTGGCAAAACTATTACTTTATTATTTATATGTAAAGCACTCCTTAAATTTAAAAAGAAAATTTTATTAATGACATCAGTTATGCCAGAACAATTATTAAGTAGTTTTATATCTGAATTAAAAAAATATAATGAATTTAAAGGGATTAACTATAAAACTCAAAATGAATTTATGGATATTGATGATAATTTTCATGGAATAATATTTTGTAGTGTTCAATATCTTAAAAATGATGATAATGATAAAAAAATGAATAAATTAAAAGGACTAAATCCTGATGTTAATGTATTTGATGAGTGTCATTTACATTCATCAAACTCTAATACATTTCAGAAAATCATAAATATAACTAATAATGAAAGTTTGATAAATATATTTGCATCAGGTACTAGTAATAAAACTCTTGATTATTATAGAATTCCTGAAAGATGTAATTGTAAATGGGATACTATTGATGAAAGTAAAATGAAACTAATAAATGAAAATATAGAAAAAGATATTAATATTGATTTCATGAATAAACGCCATAGTAAATGTGGAATCAATAAGGATTTGTTTAAAAGAATTATTGATAAAGATACTTTAAATAAAGATTATTCTAAATGTCCAAAACAAGTATTACTTCAGCCTAAATTATCAATGAATATCATAGATAAAATTAATAAATATAATGAAAAAAATAATTATTCTAAAAAAGGTTTTAGTTTTGAATCACCATTTTCATTAAAGAAGACTGGAAAAGGATTCACTGGTAAATTTCAGTTAGAAACAACTACTGAAGGTGATGAATTTTTAGAAGATTTATTAAAATCAATTATATCAAATGATCCTAATAATGATGATACAATAATGAAAATCATAGAATCTACACAAAGTAATTATGGTATGGTAGATGAAAAATCATCTCGTGATAATCCTAAACTATTCTTAGTCTATCTTCCATATGGTCCTAATATAGGACCTATTGATTTAATTGAAAAAGCATTATATAACTATATAAAGAAAAAAGATTTATGGAAAAACTATCATATATCATATTCTTGTAGTAAAGGTAATTCTTGTGATGAAAATAAAGATTACCTTGAGTTAATACATTATTCTATGGAAGAAACTAAAAAATTTAAGAAAAGAGGTTGTATCTTATTCTTAGGAAATCAAGGTAAGGTAGGAATCACATATCACAATTGTGATGTAACTATATCTCTTGATAATGGTACTGATATAGATAGTGCTAAACAAGCATACTATAGATCTATGACTGAAAGAGAAGGTAAAACAATAGGTATTAATGTAGATTTAAATTTACAAAGGTCACTATTATATATGAATAGATTTGTAAGAGAATTCAAAGAAACTAATAATCAAACAATATCGAATAATTTAAGATATCTTTATGAACAAAATATATTCTTATTTAATCCACAAGAATTAAACTTTTATGATTGTACAGAAGAATCTAAAATAGAATATTTTGATAAACTTGAACAAGAAATTAATACTACAATAGATGAAAAATCTATTATAAATAATTTTAGATGTGAGGATTTACTTGATATTAAATCATTTAAGTTAAATTATAGTTTTAAAATAAATGATAACTTACAAGGTAAACAACAAGATTTAGAAAAAGGTGATAAGAAAAAAATACAACTAGATAAAGATTTAATCGTTAACACAGATGATAAAAAAGGTGAAGATGAAGAAGAAAAATTTACCGATGAAGAAATAATTTCAGCATTTGAATTATTTAAAATAAATAAAACAGAGGAATTTATAAAAATTTCTATTCTACCATTTTGTGCATTTATAATGAGTATAGATAAATCTGTAAAGAATATAGAAGATTATTTTAATAAAGATGATTATAAAGAATTAAATGAATATTTTATAGATATTTTAGATATTAAAGGTACAAAAATAATAATATATAATATTATTATAAAATCAATGTTACAAAATAATATTATTGTACAAGATTTAATTAATTTATATGAAAAATGTAAACCTTGTGAATATAGAATTATAATTGATAAATATATGAAATTAAGTTTATTATCATTAGAACAAAAAGAAAAAAATGCCGAAGTGCCTACACCACCACAATTATCAGATAAAATGACTTCACTTATATCATTAGAATTCTGGAAAGATATTAGAAAAGTAGGTGAATTATCTTGTGGTAAGGGGAATATAGTGTTATCTCTATTTGATAGATTCTATAATGGTTTAGAAGAAAAATATCCAGATCCTAATGAAAGATGTATTATTATAATTAGAGATTGTATTTATATATCAGATTTAGATAAAATAAATGTTTTTGTAACAAAACTATTATTATGTCTACATGCACAGTCCTATACAGGTAATTCATATAATGAATATATGAAGTATGTAAATTTCAATATTGGTGATAGTTTAGAAATAGATATTAAAGGTAAATGGAATTTAGATGGATTTGATGCATTTGTAGAAAATCCACCATATAATAAAGGTAAAAACTCTAACTTTTATGTTAAATTTATGGAATATGCTTATAATAATTTAAAAGAAAATGGATTAATATTATTTGTAATACCTAATAGATTCCTAATACCTAATCATGCCGCAAATAAATGTATCAATAAATTTAATGTAGAGTATATATATCATACAACAAATGATTTTAATGTATCAACTGATATAGGGTATTTTCTAGGAAATAAAAAAGATAATATTAATAATGAAAATGTTAAAACAATATTTAAAAATGATGAAATTAAATATATTAATTTGAATATTCCAACACCCTCCGCATCCAATGATATTATATTTAAAAATATTTCAGATAAAGTATTATATAATGAATTAAAAAAAGTTGAATTCTTGAAATTAAAAAAAGATAATTTAAATAAAAATGAATATTTATTTATCCCAAGGCACTGGAAAAGATATAGTAGTATAAAAGAAAAGGGTGGTACTCATACATTTAATTTAATTGATAAATATGGAGATGATGGTAGATATATTAAGGTTAATAATGAAATAAAATGTAATATTATTTGGTATTTATCCAAGAGTAAATTAATTAGATTTATAACATATAATTATGCGTCGACAGTATTTATACCACCATTTATATGGGATTGTATTCCAGAAATAGATTTTACAAAAAAATATAATGATAATGATTTATTTAAAATGTTTAAATTAACTGATGAAGAATGTGATGTAGTAAATAATTTAATAGATTAAATGATATTTACTATATCATCATATCTAATAATATTGCCGTCATACAAACGTTTCATAAAAGTATCATAATCTGTAATTTTTTTCTTCTTTAATAATCCTTTAATATCCTTATTACCTTCATGATGAAATAAATGGACTGAAGATAAAGCAGTTGACATATGATTAATAAACCCTGAATTCTCACCAGTTTGATATCTACCATTATCGTTAACACCTATCATCATTAATTGTTGTATGATACTATATAATTCTTGTATTTCTTCATTTTTGTATAATATAAAGTGTTTCTCGATAAACCACAAATATTTAGGTAATGTGAATGATATTTCACCAATCTTAAATTTATATGTATTATTTATTTTAGCATTATTAATAATTACTTTAAACATATTATTTATTGTTGATATTTCATACTTAGCAAGAATTTTTCCTAACTCAACTGTTACAGGTTTATTACCTGTTTTACCTTGTATAATAAAATCGGTATCATTGTTACCATTTTTTCCCCCCCTACCTTTTGAGAAATTTGTATTAGGTTCCATATCTAAACGATTTCCTATAAGTTTTCCCCCTTTAGACTTTGCTTCTTCCAATTCACGAATGTTGCTTTTTTTCATATCCATTCTGATATTAAATTTATTTAAAGCAATATTTCTATAATCAAATTTAATAATAATAAGAATTAAAAATATTAATCAGAGTCTTCTTCAGATATTTCTTCTTCATATAATGAATCATCATCATTATCACTAAATCTCGATTTTTTACAATAATAAACCAATTGATCTTTACTAACCTCCACCACTTGCTCCGCCGCCGCCTCCACTTGCTCCGCCGCCGCCACCACTTGCTCCGCCGCCGCCTCCACCACTTGCTCCTCCGCCGCCGCCTCCGCCGCCGCCCTCTGCCCAGAGAGAATCTTCTGTCCCTGTTGGTCGGCGAAAATCTAAGAAAGGTGTGCGTTCATCAAGATCTCACGGTAAAGCTGAAAGGGATCGTGTAGGATTTGGTATTCCTCGCCGACCTGCAGAAGGTGATTCTATAGATGTACGTTTTGATCGTATTTTGCAGGAAGAGAAAATACGGACAAGAAAAGCGTTGGATACATGGATGACAGAAAACAAACAAGAAAATGAGAGTGCTATTCAGCATTTATACAATATCATGAAAGTTGATTGTAGTAATCATTGGTATAGTTTCGAGCACAGAGAAAGCGCTCAATCAAGTGTGCGAGGTATTATCATCAGACGCCTAGGTAAGAAACTCCAGTAAATTCTTTATCATCAGACGCCTAGGTAAGAAACCCCAGTAAATTCTTTATTATCTTATTATAAATTTGAAACTTTTTTTTACCTTCTTATAAAGATCAACAATGGAAGTCCTCCAATTGAAACTCGCTCTCGCACAAGCACAAGTCTCTGCAGCAGAAAAAGAGGTGGAGAACATTCGTCTCCAAATTCTGCTTTTTGAACAGAAAGAAAAAGAGAAAAATCAGTCATTAAATCCTGATAATTCAGGTATACATGAAGGAGAAGAATTTGAGGTATATGACACTAATATTTGCAATGGTGATGATCGTTTGGTATTTTCTTCTACAACACCATTTTTAGAGGTAAAGAAAAGATGTATTGAGATAGGTTCACATGCTTTTGTCACAAAACCAGGATGTCAGATTTATGTTAGATCACCGCCATCAGAAAAAAATAACCGAGATTATCCAACAATGAAAAAGAATGCAGAAAAGCGTGTCAAAGAACAAAAGCATAATACCAATGGATATAAAACTTATTTGTTTGATTACTAATTTAATATATTAATTATATTTTTTTGAATAAAAGATAATTAATATTTAAAAAAAAAAGATATATTAATAATAAATGCAAATATTCGTAAAAACTCTTACTGGAAAAACAATTACATTAGAAGTTGAAGGGACTGATACTATTGAGAATGTCAAGGCGAAAATTCAAGACAAGGAAGGGATACCTCCGGATCAGCAACGATTAATATTTGCCGGCAAGCAATTAGAAGATGGTCGGACGCTTGCCGATTATAATATCCAAAAAGAATCAACACTTCATTTAGTATTAAGATAAAAAAACTAATAGTAATAGATATTAAATGTCAGAAGAACTAATGGATTTTTTTCAATTTGTCTCCATCAGAAGAAATGTATCCGGAAGCATACGCAGTCAAGTTGATCAGGAAGACAAACATCGCAGAGTAAATATCTTTGGGACAGGTGAAGTCTAAACTACATACATAACTATACCATAGGAACATGTTGATGATGTTGATGGCGATGACGGCGATGTGATTTACTACTGAAGACATAATTCTGATAGCACTTGATTTAGAGTTCTGTAAAACAAAATTCAAATTTATAAAGATAGACTGATTCTATCATTAGAAAAAATTTATTACAGAGACAGAATAAGATCTTTCTCGTAGTAAATATCTAGAGATCTCAAACAACACCTTTGATAGGTTATTGACACATCAATGTTTATTGCTCTTACTATTAATATTGCTCTTGTTATTATTATATTGCTCTTATTATTTATAAATTTGAAACTAAGATTGAATGAAACCAAAATCAAAGAGATATCAACCCGAACTATGACCTTCGTTACCGCTTTCGAAATCGTTCTGACGATCTTCCTGCTGTGTGCTATCCTCTTTTCTGTCTTGTTCGTCCGGTCACTGACCGAAAAACTGCTTGCTGCTGCTGCTGCTGCTGCTGCTGCTGCTTCGGTAGATGCCGCTTCCACCGCAAATGCTTCTGAAGATCTAGATTTAGCGCGTTGCGCTATGCGATCGGCGGAAACGCTCCGTCACCGAGCGCGCGAAGCGGAAGATTCACTGACTGCTCTCCAGAAGAAATACGATGCCCTCCGGGAGACCTCCATGGCGCGGCAGAGTCGTATTTGTGCTCTCCAGGATGCGTACCGAATTCTTGAGGCAAAATTCGAGTCTGGTGCCGAGCGGGAGAGACAGGCATGTATCCTCCACATCCAGCGACAGCGCAACAGACTCTTCTCGGAAGGTCTCAGCGAATCCATCTGTGATCCGATCGAGAAGGATCTGCCTCGGTCGGCCTGGGACTTTGGACGAGGAGCTGGTCGCCCTGCGACGACAAGCATCGGGTTGGTGGACCTGAATCCTTCTCCAGTGCCGCGCTGCCGAACCTTGACCCCGAGTCGGTAGGTACTATCATACATTCCTTAGATTAGATTAGATTAGTACATTTTTTCTATCTTAATTAATAATGTCTTAAAAATTTGAAATTAACATTTTTTACATTTTAAAACATAATTGTAACAATGGCATACAAGAACACCGAATCTACGCAGCGCATGAACATTCGTGAGAAGAAAGGCAAGCGTCCGCAAAAGGCGGACAGGTCCACTGAAATACCCTTTCCTAAGAAGAAGAAATCCTACAACACCAAACCAAAGAATCACAGAAAGATAGAATCCGTTAGTGAACGTCGTAAGTTTAATTCTGAGTAGATTACGATAGTAAGTTAATTAATAAATATTATCATTTAAAGTTTTTTTATTATTTTTATTATCTTATGGATATAGAAAAAGAATTAATTAGTTTGAGGAAATTTAAATCTGATTCAGAAGAAACTTGTTCTTCATTAGTAATCATTGATAAATTAAATGAAGAATTGGAAGAAGAAAGGAAAAAATTAAATGAAGAAATTCAAAAATGGAAACAAATTTCTGAGGATAAAGAAAATCATATAAATAATGTTTATAGTAATTTATGTTTAACTATACTTTTTTCACTTGAAACAGAACTATTAGATTATGGCGTAACAAGGTTTAATTTACATGATAAATGTGAAGAAGTTGTTTCAGCACCAGATATTATTGATTTATTAAAACAAAAACTATTAGGTTTAATGAAAGTTCATAATATAGAAAATACTAATTATACTTTTTATTATCATAAAAATGAATATGATTGGTGGTTTATAGTAGGTGACCCTATAGAGTTAATGCATTATGAAAATATGATAGATTTAGTTTGTCCGGCATTTGATATGTATTATACAGAATGTAGTTGTAATAGATGTTTAAACTATAGGAGTGGAATAGAACAAAGTTTTATAGAAGAAAATAATTTAGATAGTTCTGATTCAGAACAAGAAGAAGAAAATGAATTTGATTATTAAATTTGAATATAATAATATTTTTTTATAAAATAAATTATGAATCGTATTAAAAGGATTACAGTAAATTGGCATTTGGAGAAAGATTGTAATTATAAATGTAAATTTTGCTACGCCCATTTTTCAAAAATTAAAACAAATCTTAATTTAACAGATGGTTTTAAGTTATTAGAAGAAATAAAAAGAAATGATATTTATAAAATTAATTTTGCAGGTGGAGAACCACTTTTAAATAAAAATGTTGGAGAATATATTAAATTTTCAAAAGAAATAGGATTAAAAACATCTATAATTTCAAATGCTTCTAGAATGACAAATTCATGGTTAATGAATTATGGTAAATACTTAGATCAAATAGGTATTAGTTGTGATAGTTTAGATAATGAAACCAATACTAAAATAGGTAGAGGATTTGGGAATCATGTAGAAATAACAGAAAGGGCATTAACAAGGATTAATAAAATGAATAAAGAATTAGATTTAAATATTTACACAAAATTAAACACAGTTATTCTAAGGGATAATTATCATGAAGATTGGAATGATTTTATCGTTAACAATAATGTTAAAAGATGGAAAGTTTTTAAAATCTTAAAAATTATAGGAGAAAATGATCATGTATATGATGATTTATCTATTACTGATGATAATTTTTATAGTTTTATAAATCGTCATAAAAATTTACAAAAAAAGAATATATTGATAAAAGAAGATAATGATGATATGGAATCAAGTTATATAATGATATCACCTGATGGTAAATTTTATCAAAATCATAATAATAAATATATTTATTCTGATAATATTTTAGATATAGGATTTAAAGATGCTATTAAACAAACTGGTTTTGATTATGATAAATTTATTAATCGTGGTGGAAATTATAATTTGTAAATAAATTTGAATATTATATATTTTTTTTTTATAAATATTAAATGAAAATTTTTGACCATATTCACGGATATATTAATATCTGTAAATCTGCAAAACTAATCATTGATACTCCTGAGTTTCAGCGTCTAAGAAATGTCAAACAACTTGGATGTGTTTATTCAGTATTTCCTTCGGCATCTCATAATCGTTTTGAACATAGTCTAGGAGTTTATCACTTAACAAGATTATATATGGATATTTTAAATAAAGATATTAAATATTTTGATAAGAAACAATATGAACTAATTTCAGTTGCAGCACTTATTCATGATATAGGACATGGTCCGTTTTCACATTTGTTTGATAGTTATGTAACTGATACAGAACATGAATATAGATCTATAGAGATTTTTAAGAATATGAATGATATTTATGGTTTAGGATATACAGGAATAGAATTAGATTTTATTTATAAAGTAATTTATCCTCAAAATATTAATGATAATAAAAAATATTTGTATCAGATAGTTTCTAATAAAAATGGTATTGATACAGATCGTTTTGATTATATGTTAAGGGATATGAAAATGACAGGAATAGAAAATAAATATGATTTTAATTATAATTTTGTAGTACTGATAATGAATAATACAATTATAACAGATAAGATGTTTTACAGACAAGAAATTAAATATTTACTTGATATGTTCTTTCAGTCAAGATTTATAATTTATAAAAAAGTTTGTAATCATAAAACTGTGAAATCAATCGAACTAATGATGGGTGAAGTTTTACAAAATCTTGAACCAACATTTAATATTAATAAATCAATTAAAGAATGTGATTGGGAAAAATTCTGTACATTTTCAGATACAATAGTTCATTCATTAGATTTTATTGGAGATAATTTAGAAGAAAATAAAAAAGCATTTGATCTTTATAATCGGATAAAATCTAGGAATATTTATAAACTACTTGAAGAATATGTCCTATATAATGAAGAATCTTCAGATGAAATTATTAACGAATTACATTTAAAATACAATAAAGAAAAAGATAAATATATCATAAATAAATCAGTAATTAGATATTATAGTTATGAATATCCTATTTTAGTAGATCTAAATAATTTTATAGTATTAGAGAATTTCTTTGAGAATAAGGGTCAAGATATTTATTTAATTAAAGTTTTTGAAAAATAAAAAATCTCTTATTATTAAATACAAATTTTTTTTTATAAATAGTATATATGAGTAAAATAAAATGTCCTTTTCAGAAACCAAAGTGGGAACCTTTATTTTGGGATAATTTAAGAGAGCAAGATTTACAAATAACAAATTGTTATTCATATGCTTTTAATTTGGTTGATAAGAATCCTGATCCAGAAAATAAACATAAAATCCAACCAGGAGAGATATCAAACACAAATAAAAATAATTTAACTTGTAAGAATATAATTTATAATATAGAAAAAGATTATAATATAACTTTAAGAAAAGTATCATTAAATGAAGTTTTGCCTTGTAATCATTATCGTATTGCTATTGTTTTAGATAATAAAGGAGAACATAGAGATTATCATTTTTATCGTCAGGATATGCCAACACCAGAAGGGTATTTATGGTCTCATAAGCAAGGTAAAGGTAAAATAAAAAATTATGATGCTTCATTAAATCCTATAACAGATCCATTAACTGCAGATAGAAATTATTCAAAAGAAGAAGATAAAGCGTCAGATAAATATAATTATGAAATATTTTGTGGGTATTTTAGTGTACCTTATAATGGAGGACCTTTTTATCGTTAAGTTTCCGCGCCGGTGGCCCGGCGGAGAATTTCTAAAAAACTATTGTCTTCTTTATTCCAAAGATCTTGTAAAGTCCGTAGTATTGTTTCCTTTTCTTGTTTACTTGCGGTTTTAGGTGGTTCAGTATATTTTCCAATATCTTCATTTATTAATCCTTGTAAAACATTTGTTAAAACACCATGGACTAAGTTAACTATTTCTTTTGCTTTTTTATATTCAACAATAGCATCAGCAAGAGCAGAAATTGTAGAAGAAGAATCTGGTTCTGCTACAATTTCTGCTCTTTCAATTATATTATATAATAATCCAAATAATTGATATTGAATTTTTTTTAAATGATAAACTACATTTTTTTTACGGGTGGCGGCAGCGGTGGCAGCATCATCAGGCTTATCAAGATTATCTATTAAATCTTGTATATTAATAGGATTACATTGCTTAAATGGTGATTGTAGTAAATATTGTAAAACAAATTTATCATTTTGATCAATTGATCCAGAACTTATTGGGTGAGGAAATCTATAATGACAAATATATGGTATAAGTTTAGGGTTAGTCTTAAATGAATCAATAAGGTATGATAATATATATATACATAGTATTTGTTGGACTGGTTCTGTCATCATAGTATTAGTTCTAAATATAGGTTTAAAATCTCCTTTTATAGCAAATATACCATCATCTAATTTTGAATTATAATATTGATTATCTTTTGAATCATACATAAGGTATGGAGGACGATTAATAATTGCATCTTCTCTTTCTGCATATATATTTTCACCTTTAGCTAAATATAATGCTTTTTTGTAAAAATTAGGTCCTTTAGAAAAATCCTCGGGTTCTATAACATCTTTTGAAACTTTACCTTCATTATCAATTATTTTACCTAAACTTTGATTATAGTGAAATAAAAATGGTATTAAAGTATAAATTTTATTATCGTTCTGAATATAAATATCATAAACATTTATGTATTTAAATAATTTAGCAAATGAAAAATAATCATAGTAATCTAATAAAGGATTATGAATTTTATCTTTATTTAATCTTCTACCACCGATTAGTTTTTTTTTTATACTACCGCCAGTCATTTTACTATTAATAATATCAAAAGAAGGAATTATAGTACCTATTCCATTTACTACATGTTCTACATTATTATAATTAATTTTACAATCACAACCTGGTATTAGTTTAATTACCTCTATACCTGATTCAAATTTTTCATTATCTGTTATAACTGGTAAATTATGAATTTCTTCTAAACCGCTTATGAATAACTGATATCTTTGTTCATTATAAAGATCATTATATATACCTCCACCTTTCATATTTTGCTTATGATTATTTTTTTTTTTATTGGATTTTTTGGATCCACCAACTAAGGATGTTATTTCTTTGGTTAAATTTTCAAAATTATCTTCTAAACTTTTTTGTTTATTAGAAGGATAATCACCCGCTTTGGTTATATCTTCTTTAATAGATTTAATTTTTTTATATAATTCTCTTAATTTTTTATTAATATTACTAGTACCAGTAATCTTAGTTCTATCAGCAACAGATTTAAAATAAGTAATGCCTTTATCTTTAATCCAAGTAGTCAACCGATCAATATCTTTTATAATTTTATGATTACCTATCCTTAAACCAAATAAAAGTAATATTTCCATATCATGTAAATAATAATTTTCTGATATACTATAAGTTTTCCGTGAATCATCTTCTTGTTTAAAATCACTATCTAGATTTTGTGGATTTTGTGGAGGTCCAGTTAAAAATCCCATTTGGTCTGGTATAGTTATAACTACATCAAGAATACCAGCAAATCCACTAAAACTAGGTAAATTTAAGAATTTTAAATCTAAAGCATATAATGTAATATTATTAAATACAAGTGTTTTTCCATTATATCCAGATTCCATTAATGATAATCTTTTAATTAATCTAGGTGGATAATCTTTCATGTTGAATAATTTAAAATAATCTTCAAATATTGTTTTAAAATTTCCAATCTCCGCATGATTAAGTTTTTCGAAAGGTTTTAAGAAATTATGATAGTCACATAAACCTTTCCATTTTTTAAATAAAATTATAAATTGATCTAATAGAGTATAACCAAATCCTTCTGGTAAGGTCGGTGGTTTCTCGGGCACTGGTTCCCTGGTTATATTATGATTTATATACACAACAGCAGCATCTAGTGCTGCTGAAACTTCTGTAGAAACTTGTAAATATCGTATATATTTTGATAAATTATCTCCTAGTCCAAATATATCATATGTTACCTTAACATCTATATCAGGTGATATAGGTCTTTTATCCGCATCTGTAAGCAATCTATTAAATCCATCACCACCTGCTGCAACTACATACCATTTCCACCCACGTGTACTGGATTTTTCTTCAGCAAATTCATTTAAAAATTCTATAATACCATTAATTCCATTACGCATACAATCTGTAAATCCAGCAATGATAATTTCTTTAAAACAACCCAATTTTACATCATTATCTACACCATCTATCTTCATATTACTTTTTAAAAAAGTGTCTAAATTAGGTTCTCCATACCATTCTGGTTTTTCATCAAATTCAGGGATACTTGTTAATCTTGTTTTAAAATTACCACCTTTCATAATATTCTTTTTTTTATTACTTTTTCTTTTCTTAGTTCTTTTATTCTTTTTTTTATAATTTTTTCTAGAATATTTTTTTTTATAAGTTTTTCTAGAATATTTCTTTGATATTTTTCTAGAATATTTTCTAGAAGTTCTTTTAACCATTATAATATATAATATATAAAAATGTTCACAAATTATGATTATTCTGAATATAATGAAAAATCAATAGTTAGGGTAACATTTGGTGAAACTATAACAGATAATAATGATTTTGAATATTTCTTAAATAAATGGTTAGAATTATATGAAAATAAAAAAGATTTTATCTTTATTTTTAATTGTGAAAATGTTGGATATGTTCCAATTAAATATAGTATAAAGATGGCATTATTTATAAGAACACTTAGAAGAAAAGATTATCAGTACTTACAAAAATCTATAATTTATATTCCTAGTCCAAGAGTTAAAAGGTTATTAGATTTTATTTTTATGATACAACCTCCTGTAGCACCTGTTTATATTATAAATGATTTAAATTTAATAGATGATATTTTATTAAATAATATTATTAATGAAAATATAGAAATTATTGAACCAAGTAATTCATTTTTGAATTTACTTTAAACTTGTTTAATTTGAAGGATTTTGTAATAAATAAATAATCCATAGAAATTCTTAGCAATAATATCTAAAAAGTTATAACTTACATTTTTTGGAACAGGTCCAAATTTAGCTGAAACACCATATAGTGACCATATTACAAATATAAAAATAAATAGTTTTAAATTAGTATCATTATTATTTACATATCTTGAATATATTAATCTAAATGTCAAAAAGAAGAATATAAATCCTATAATAATTGATAAATCTTTATTCATAATATTTTTTTCTCCTAAATAACCGAATAATAACATTAATCCATTAAAAATAACTATTTGAATTATTTCAGGAATATTTTCTTGTAAAAATTCTTCAGTTTTAATACCTTTTTTATATTTTTCTTTTATAAGATTATATTCCATGAATATAATTGTTGATATTAACATTAATGGTGTTGTAATTGCCCAGTCTAAATATCTTCTATCTACCATAGTATCAAGATTAGTTATTGCAAATGAGATCCATAAATAAACAAATCCTTCAATGAACTGAACGACAGTTTCTATTTTTAATACATCTTTCAGTGAATCATCAATAGGATTTAATTTATAATTAAAACCGTCCAATGATACAGCAGTTGTTAAAACTTGCAGTATTAACGAAATATAAATAGTTTTATATACCAAATCTTTTGTTAATTTCATATTATTAATATATAAAAATATAATATAATTATTATTAATATTAAATGAAATTAGTAAATATCTTTTGTATTAGGCATGGTGAATCAACTCATAATATTTTATATCAACAATGGGGTATGAAAACATTTTTTGATAAGAATTTTTATGATACTAATTTAACTCTTAATGGAATTAATCAATCAATTGAGTTAGGTAATAAATGGGATAATAAAGATAAAATTGATTTAGTAATAGTTTCGCCTCTATCAAGAACTCTTCAAACAGCAATGAATATATTTAAAGATACTAATGTAAAAATAGTTGCATTAGAATCAGTTCGTGAATATCCTAATAGTTTACATACATGTAATAAAAGAAAAGATATTAATACTTTAAAAAAAATATTTCCAAGAGTAGATTTTAGTAATATTAAAGATAATATTGATCCATCATGGAATGATCATACAGGTGAAACAATAGAAAATTTATTACAAAGGATAAATTCATTATATGATTTTATTGATTCAAATGATTATAACAATATAGCATTAGTAGGACATAATTCTTATATTAGTATGGTTAAAGATCAAAGATTAAACCGAAATGAAGATGGAATGGAAGAATTAAAACATTGTTTTCCTTATAAAATAGAATTAAAATATAATTAAATTTGATTAAAATAAAATATTTTATTAAAAATGTTTAAAAAGGAAAACATGCCTAAAAAAATAATAATATTAAAAGATAATGATTATTTTAAATTATTTAGAAAAAAAATAGATAAATCATTATTTAATCAACTTCATCAATGGTTGGTTGGGAAGTTTCACTAGGCATACTTGGCATACCGCCTCCACCCATTTGACTTGCCATCTTTGCCATCATTTCAGGATCTAAATTACTCATATCGGGCATACCACCTGCACCAGGTTGTCCATTATTATCATATAATTTACTCATAATTGGAGAAACAGAATCTTGAAGTTCTTTCATTTTTTGTTCAACCATAGTTTTATCAGTCATTTCTTTATTAGAATTCAACCATTCTTCATGTTCATTTACAATACTTGTAACTTCTTCTTTATCTTCATCAGATAATTTTTCACTAACTTCTTTACTTTCAATAGTAGATTTTGTTTGGTAAATAAGTGCTTCATATTGGTTGAATGCTTCAACTTTTTCTCTAATAAGTTCATCTTCTTCCTTGAATTTTTCTGCTTCTTTAACCATTCTTTCAATATCTTCTTGGGTCAAACGATCACCTTCATTTTTAATAGTAATTTCTTGTTTCTTACCAGTACCCTTTTCAAGTGCTGAAACATTCATAATACCATTGGCATCAAGATCAAATGTCACTTCTATTTGAGGAACACCTCTAGGTGCAGGAGGAATTCCATCAAGGTGAAAATCACCTAAAAGATTATTATCTTTTGTCATTGCTCTTTCACCTTCATATACTTGAATATTAACACCAGATTGATTATTTTCATAAGTAGAGAAAATTTGTGATTTCTTTGTAGGGATAGTTGTATTTCTTGGGATAAGTTTTGTCATAACTCCACCAGCAGTTTCAATTCCAAGTGATAAAGGAGCAACATCTAATAGAAGTAAATCACTTGTCTTATCACCTTCTACTGTATCACCAGAAAGAATTGCTGCTTGAACAGAGGCACCAAAAGCAACAGCTTCATCAGGATTAATACTTTTACAAAGTTCTTTTCCATTAAAAAATTCAGTTAGTAATTGTTGAACCTTAGGAATACGTGTACTGCCTCCAACAAGGACAATATCATGAATATTTGTTTTAGAAATTTTTGAATCTCTCAAAACTTTTGTAACAGGTTCAATACATTTCTGAAATTGATTCATACAAAGGGATTCAAAACGGGCACGTGTAATATTTGTAAAAAAATCATTACCTTCAAACAATGAATCAAGTTCAATAGATGCTGTTTGAGAACTAGAAAGAGTTCTTTTTGCTCTTTCACATGCTGTTTTAAGTCTCCTCACAGATTTTTTAGATTCCATAAGATCACATTTAAATTTTCTCTTAAATTCTGTAGCAAAGTGATTTACAAGAATATTATCAAAATCTTCACCACCTAAGTGAGTATCACCTGCTGTTGCTTTGACTTCAAAAATTCCGTCCTCTATTGTAAGTACACTAACATCAAATGTTCCACCACCTAGATCAAAAATTAAAACATTTTGTTCTTTATCTTTTTTATCTAATCCATATGCGATTGCGGCAGCAGTAGGTTCATTAATAATTCTAAGGACATTTAGACCAGCAATTCTACCAGCATCCTTAGTAGAATTTCTTTGAGAATCATTAAAATACGCAGGTACAGTAATAACAGCATCGGTTACTGGTTGACCGATATATGCTTCTGCGATTTCTTTCATTTTAATCAAAACCATAGAAGAAATTTCTTCTGGTTTAAAAGTTTTATCTTCACCTTTGTAATTGACTTGAATATTAATAGAGTTATTATTTTCAACAAGATTAAAAGGAAATAATTTTGCTTCAGACTTAACAATAGGATCATCAAATTTTCTACCAATAAGTCTTTTAGCATCATAAACAGTGTTCTCAGGATTCATTGCTGCCTGATTCTTAGCACCATCACCAATTAGTCTTTCTTCATTCGTGAAAGCGACATAAGAAGGTGTTGTTCTATTTCCTTGATCATTTGCAATAATTTCGCATCTATTATCTTTCCACCAACCAACACAAGAATAAGTTGTTCCCAAATCAATTCCAATTGCTACCATTTTATAATTATATTTAATAATAGTTTTTTAAGTATTTTATAAATAAATTTAAAAAATAAATAAATAATAATAATATTATGGATATTATAGATATAGAACCTTTAAAAACTATAATTGATTTAACAACTGATAAAAGTGAAACTATTATGTTTTTTTTATCAACAAAATTAAAAATATTGTTAGAAGATTATGAATTCGATAAAGATAATGATTTTTATTTAAATGATTATATTGTTTTAATAAAACGAAATAATTTAACAAATGAATACAAAGGTAAAATAATTTGTATTGATGAATTATTAAATAAAATAACAATAAAAAATAATAATTATAATGTAACTATAGATCCTGAAAAATATTATATATTTATAAAACCAAATACAAGTAAAAATAATGATAGACAATTTTTTAAATCTTTATTAGAGAAATTATAAATACAAAGGTTGAAAATCTTTAATATACCCTCTACATACTGGACAATT
>JGI20154J14316_10000977_pt1 | contig 25687 bp, 16 predicted proteins | sample COG_04_FD_14316 | JGI IMG/M metagenome (IMG submission 14316)
GTGAATCGATTATCTATTGGGGTGCAGAGTTTTGCTGACCGTTTGTTGCATACGCTGGGCCGAATTCACTCCGCCGACGAGGCAATAAGCGCCATCGATATCGCCCGACAAGCGGGCTTCGACAACTTTAATATCGACCTGATGCACGGTCTGCCCGACCAGTCCGAAGCCGAGGCCTTAGCCGACCTGCACCAGGCCGTGGCATTGTCACCGACCCATATCAGCTGGTATCAATTGACCATCGAGGCGAACACCGAATTTTACCGTCAACCTCCGACCTTGCCGGCCGATGAAACCCTGTGGGACATCCAGCAGGCGGGCCAGGAGTATCTGGCCAGTCAGGGTTTTAACCAATACGAGGTCTCGGCCTATGCCCGCGATGCCGACCAGAGCCAACACAACCTAAACTATTGGCGCTATGGCGACTATTTGGGTTTGGGTCCCGGTGCCCATGGCAAGTATAGCCGTGCTCTCACTCAGGGTGGCCTCAGCATCACCCGGACGAAAAAAACTCGGTTGCCTAAGGATTATCTCAATGCCGACCGACCGCTGATGCGCCAGGAAGAGAGCATTGCGGAAGCCGACCGACCGTTCGACTATTTTATCAATGCTTTTCGACTGCGTGAGCCGGTCTCCCTGCGTCAGTTTGAGCACAGCACCGGCGTGCCAAGCGCGACGCTTGCCCCGGTGCTAAGCCTATTAGTGGCGCGCGGACTGATCCGCTGGCAGGATGATTCAGTCGCCACAACCGACCATGGCTACCTGCATTTAAACGATGTGCTGTCTTACTGGCTGGAGTAACGGATGAAAACACGCCTTGCCTTAACCGCCTATTCACTCATCTGGTCGCTGCTGCTGCCGCTGGTGCTGCTGCGACTCTGGCTAAAGGGCCGCCGACAACCGGATTACCGATTGCGCTGGCCCGAACGGATGGGCCATTGGCCGCTTTATCCTCAGGGCTGCCTGTGGATTCATGCCGTCAGTGTCGGTGAAACCATCGCCGCCAAACCCTTGGTGGAGCAATGGCAGCAACGTCACCCGGATATTCCCATTCTGCTTACCACCATGACGCCGACCGGTTCGGCTACGGTGCGCAAGCTGTTTGGCACCACGGTTCATCACGCCTATCTGCCTTGGGATATGCCCGGCCTGCAACGCAAGCTGGTTAAACGGTTACAGCCCAGACTGTTGGTGATTATGGAAACCGAGCTCTGGCCCAATCTGATCCATGCCTGTCGACGGGCGGAAGTACCAGTATTGCTGGCCAATGCTCGGCTATCCGAGCAATCCCAGCGCGGTTATCAACGGGTCCGGGCCCTGACTAGGCCGATGCTCAGAAGTCTCAGCGGTATTGCCGCGCAACACACCCCCGATGCCGATCGTTTCGCCGCCTTGGGGGTCGACGAGCGCAAATTGCAGGTCACCGGGTCGATTAAGTTCGATATCACACTGGACACCCGAACCCGCGATCTCAGCAAACAGTTGTCGAAAGCCATCGGTAAGCGGCCGATCTGGATTGCCGCCAGTACCCATGAGGGCGAGGACGAAGTGCTGCTCAAGGCGCACGGCAAGTTGAAGATTAAGTTACCCGACGCCCTATTGATCTTAGTCCCGCGCCACCCGGAGCGCGCCGACCGGATCGCCGGCCTGCTCTATAAACAACATTTTCAGTTTGCTCGACGCTCGCTCGATCAGGTGCCGAACGCCGATCAGTCGGTGTTTTTAATCGATAGCCTGGGCGAACTGATGACCTTCTTTGGCTTGGCCCAGGCTGCTTTTATCGGCAACAGCCTGAACGGTGGCGGTGGCCACAATCCCATCGAACCGGCTAGCGTGGGCGTGCCGGTGCTGATCGGACCGAGTTACACCAACTTCCAAACCATTATCGAGGCGATGCGTGCCGAACAGGCGGTGGTGATGGTGCACTCGGTCGATGAGCTGCGCGATCGCCTACTCGGCTTGCTGCAGTCCAAAGATTTGCGCGACACCTATGGCCAGCGCGCTTACCTGTTTTACCAGCAACAACAGGGGGCCTTGAAACGCCTAATGGGTTGGATCGAAAATCTGCTCAATCGAAACCCTGAGCTGGCCGACCCGCTGCGCCAACCCACCCAACCGGAGCCGGTGGATGAGAAGAACGGAAACTCTTGAGTCGTGGCGTAATAGTTGTATTCTGGCCGCCATTGAATAGGGTTCGAAACGCATGAAGACAGTGTTAGGCTTTGCTCTGCTTGCTAACCTTGGGGCTGCAGGCCTTATCGGGCTGTTATCGCTCTGGTGGCCGCAAGTGCAGCAGGCTGAGCCGATCGATCTAGTGTTTTTTACCGGCCTACTGTTTTGGTTCGGATCGACTCTGGTGCGTTTAAGCGGCCGACGTTTTAACAAGGGCGTACGCCCCGATCAAGTCAGTCTGACCGATCCGCAACTGGTCTTACAGGCCAATAGTCTGGCGTTGAAGTTGCTGGTGGCCGGCTGCCCCGGTCTGCTATCGGCATTGGTATACACCCTACTGTACTATTAGTTTGCCCGCTCACTGCAATCATAGTACTCGAAAATGGAGAGCCACGATGGCCACCCCCGCAAAAAATGCCTGCGCCCGTCACATCCTAGTGAAAACGCGCGCCGAAGCCGACTCGATCAAGCAACGTCTCGATCAGGGCGCTGATTTTGGTCAGCTCGCGAAGCGATTTTCGACCTGTCCATCGGGTAAGAAAGGCGGCGATNTGGGNGAGTTNAAACGCGGCACCATGGCTAAGGCGTTCGATAGCGTAGTGTTTAACAAGCCGGTTTTGGTGGTGCATGGGCCGGTTAAGACTCAGTTCGGCTTTCATCTGATCCAAACGATTTTTCGCACCTAAGGAGCGCCACGGCGCCACCCTGTTCAGCGCGTGATCGACTGCCGCGGCGAACCGGAACTGCTACTCAGGCCCGCGCTAATTGCTCTGGCGAATCATGCCGGGAATGCGAGCGAGTTGTTATATGATAGCGCCTTAGCATTTGCCCTCGAGTCGCCATGGTCATCCGCAGTCGCTACCTACACAGCCTTGTTGCCTTGTCTATGTTGCCATTGGCGATCGTCGGCACCCTGTTTGTTGGCTTTGCCTACCTGTCTCTATTTCTGTTCCACGACAACCTAACTCGCGTATTTTTTTATCCCGGACTGACGCTCTGGGTGTTGGCATCCTTCCTGTGGCTGTTGGTGAGACACCAAGCCATAGTGATTCAAGTGCGCATAGCACCACTTTTTGCCACACTGGCTTGGATTATAACCGGCCTCTGCTCGGCTATTCCCATTGCGTCTGTAACCGGGATCAGTCCGACCGGTGCTATCTTCGAGTCGTTCAGCGCGCTCACTACGACCGGTGCCACCGTACTGTCGAATCTGGATAGCATGCCACTCAGCTTTCTAATGTATCGCCAGTTTCTGCAATGGCTCGGCGGGCTCGGCATCGTCATCTTTGTCGTCGCAGTGCTGCCGCATCTCAATGTCGGCGGTATGAAGCTGCTCAAGGCTGAGGTCCCGGGGCCGACCAAAGACGACAAGCTGGTGGCCCGAACGGTCAACACCGCCCACTATCTTTGGCTGGTCTATGGTGCGATCACTCTACTTTGTGCCTTGGCCTATTATCTGGTTGGCATGAGCTGGTTCGACGCCATCGCGCACAGCTTCTCAACCGTCTCGACCGGTGGCTTCTCGACCCACGATGCCAGCCTCGGTTTTTTTCACAGCGAGTTGGTCTACCTGGTGTCGGATCTCTTTATGCTCATGGGAGCAATTAACTTCGCGCTGCATTTTCAGCTGTTCAAGATTAAGAACCCACGCCTGTATTTAGAAAATGAAGAGGCCCGCAGCTTCCTGTTGATCATCCTATCGTTCGGGCTGCTGATGTCTGCCGTACTCTTATTCTCCGGCCAGACCGAGTCTGCGCTACTCACGCTGAATCACGCCTTTTTTATCCTCATCTCCTTTATCACCAGCACCGGCTTCGGCGCCGAGGACTTCACCGAGTGGCCCCTGGCGGGGTTGTTTTTGCTGCTAATCAGTGCTTATCTGGGCGGTTGCGCCGGCTCAACGGCAGGTGGCAGTAAAATCATCCGAATTATAATACTCTTAAAGCTGGTCCGCCGGGAAATCCAACGCCTAATCCACCCCCATGGCGTGCTTACCATTCGCTACCAAGGCCGGCCGGTCGACGATGCGGTCGTGCGCAATACCCTAGCCTTTATCTTCTTCGTTATTCTGTCCAGTACCGGCTTGACGCTGTTGCTGATGATGACGACCGGTCTCGATATCTGGTCGGCAGTCAGTGCGGTAAGCGCCTGCCTGAATGTCTTGGGGCCGGCCTTTGGCGACTTAAGCAGCAATTTTCAGTCGGTTAATGATCTTGGCTTGGCGCTGCTGTCGATCGCCATGGTTTTGGGGCGGCTGGAATATTTGACGATTATCGTCTTATTTATGCCAAAATTTTGGCAATATTAAATCTTAGGCTTACACACAAAAACTGTGGATAACTCTCTGGATAAACTTTTGAAAACTTCCTACAGTCCACTAAACACTAGCTGTGCGGCGATTGGTTCAAAATCAGACAGCTGCCTAATGGGACAGAAAAATACATATATATCAATAACTTATAAAAGCTAATTTGAGTCGTTTGTGAGCCAAACGCACAATAGATCAACTTTTAACCAATTCAGTTGCAGCGGTGGACAAAAATACAGTGACAGTCAATGTCAACCGCTAATCGACAGCAAACAAAAAAAATCGCCACTCTAACTGATAATCAAGACCGCTCGCGCGGCCTTGGTTATTGCCTGCCTTGCATCGGTAGGGTCTATGAATCACCCCGGATCAATAACGCACCAAATCCACTCCGATGGTCCCCAGATTCGCCGGATGGGCGGAATCGGTGCCCAGACTGAACGAGCCATAGTAGCGATCGCCGGGTNGCGATCCGGGTAAGACAAAGCCAATATCGGCACTGAACAGTTCCCCGGCGGGCTGGCTATAGGGCACGCTCACTGTGAGATTACCGCTGTCACCGGTCACCACGGCCAGATGCAAGCTGAAATCCTGCGGGCTGCTGTGCCCTCCCTCCCAGTTTTGCACTACCACCCAGAGGGGCCCGGCCGGCGGGTAGTCGATATTCAGATATTCCAGAGCGCTGCCCGATGCGGCATAGTCGACCAGCGTAGCGAAACCTGGCACCGAGCCATAACCAACAAACAGATCTAAATCCTCGGATTGGGACGCACTGATTTGGGCGACAAAACGACTCGCACCCGCCGGTATATCGAGCAAAAACAGAGCCTGACCGCTGATTGACGGGTCGAAACCGCCATCGAATGGGTCGCCATTGGTCGGGTCTGACACCAACGCGTCGTTATAGCGGGTCGCTTTGGCCAGCCCACGAATATCGATGCGTGCGGCGCTAATCTCGATGGCCTTTAAACCCTCTAGGCGCACCACATCGGAAGGTTGCACGGCGCTGATCTCGATCGAGTTGGGCAAGTTGGATAATGTCGATAGGGCCGCAACCGGAAAATGCACATCGGGTATCGCGTCGCTGTTAGCCTGCAGCGCAACCTGATCGAAGAGCCACTGGCCAACCGCAACGGTTCCGGCATCGGCCACAAAGGTCAATTCAGTGCTGGCACCCGGTGCCAGCTCAAAGCGCTCCGGGCTGACGGTAACCGCAGCACTGGCTCGACTCGTCCATTCAGTATCTTGCGCGCCGACATTGGTCACGGTCCGGGTCCAGCTGCAATCGACCACACACGCTTGGTCGCCCAGGGCCGCCAAGTTGAGCAGGGCCGGGTTGCCACCAAAATAGGGATCGGCGGCTAGGAAGCCGGGCACGCTTTCGTCCAATAACAACGTGGCTCGTGCGGCACGGGGCAAATCGATGCGCCCGGCACCCACATCAAAGGGGTCCGCCGGGGTCTGACCGTCTTCTTTGAACTGCGCTAGATTGGCGGTGGTCATCATCGCCGACTGGATCTGCATCGGCGTCCAGTCCGGATGCAAGGCGCTCAGCAGGGCTCCGGCTCCGGCTATATGGGGGCTCGACATCGACGTGCCCTGGATAATATTGTAGTCCTGTTCCGCCTCGGAATAGTCCTCATGAAAGGCGGCAAAGATGGCCCGGCCGGGCGCGGTAATGTTCGGTTTTACGACACTCATGGCGGTTGGATTTGCGCCGCGCGAACTGAAATAGGCGAGCACATCGGCATAGTCTTCGGCGCGCACTTGGGTTGTGCCGGTCAGTCTGCCGCGGTGGCCAGATCCAGCCCCTAACCATGCGCGTAAACGGCCGGCATCGGCGTAGGTAATATGGGTCGCCGGCAAGACATGGGTGTCGGCTTCCAAATAGCCGGAGCCATCGGCCGACATGGGCGGACGCGTCAGGATTAGGCCGCCTGCGCCATTGTCGAGCACATTTTGGCCCTTGGCCACGCGGGCGATGATGCCGGCATCGCAGAGCACTATCTCACCATTGAACGGCGCGCTAAAACCACCTGCCAAGCAGAGCGGATTGCCGTAATCGGCCGCATCCACCAGATCCGCCGGACCGAAGCCGGGTGTGATCGACTGGCCAATGATATCCGGCAGCTGATTTGCATCGGCGTCGCGCAGCTCGACCAGACTGTTCTGGTAGAAATAATTGTGCGAGCTGGCGGCCACCGAGGTTAACCAAGGCGCATCGGCTGGGCTGCCCACCGTGGCAAAATCGGGTCCGGAATTGCCGGCCGAGGTTGCGACGAAGATACCGGCATCCAAGGCAGCAAGAAACGCCAACGAGTCGGAGTCGTCCCACGGATCATAGGCGCTGCCGCCGATCGAGTAGTTGATCACATCGACGCCATCGACAATGGCTTGATTGATGGCAAAGAGAATGGCGCTGCTATAGCAGCCTTCTGGCGCACAGACCGAATAGGCAATTAGGTTCGCGCGCGGCGCCACACCGGCGATGGTTTTGCTCACGGCAAACCCCGTAGGCGCGGTCACGGTGGCCCGGTAGACCAGATTTCCGGCGGCGGTGCCGGCGGTGTGTGAACCGTGACCGTCTTGATCGCGCGGGCTGCCATTATTGATATAGGGCACCCCCCAAGCACCGATTAACTTATCGTTACAGGGAAAGGTTGGGTCATACACGCGGGCCGCCGGATCGCACACCCCGACTGGGGCGCCTAAGGGATTGACGTGCCGATAGCCATCATCGGACACAGCGGCAAAGGACGCTGAAATGGGATTGATACCGGTATCGATCACGCCAATAATAACCCCCTCGCCGCGTGTCGCGGGCAAGTCGGCCGAGCCGTACCAGATTTGTGGCGCGCCAATCCATTGAAAACCGCCTTCGTAAAAACACCCGACCAGGCCCAGACTGGCGGCCATCAGGGCCAACAGCGACAGCTTTCGGCTGAGCCAGCCGCGCCGCCAGCCAATCACAATCATCACCAGCAAGAGGCCGACGCCCAATGCCACGATTGACCAAAAAAGCCTTGCAACCGGCGGGCCAGCTAACGCATAGCCGCCCAGTGATTGGCTTTGCGCCAAGGGAATCAGGCGGTCCGGTGCGACACTGCGGACACCCTTGAGCAACGCAACCTGCGCCGCTTCGGCCGCGGTCAGTTCAAGCACTAGGCTGTTTGTGGCCACCGTCAAGGCCGCCAACGGTTCTACTACACGACCCAGCACGCGCGTCATCGCCTGCAACAGCTTGTCCTGGTTGCCGATCAGAAAGGCGTTATAGGCCCGAACACTCGGGGAGCGACTGTCTAAGCGCGACTGCCCTAGGGTGCTGGTTGCAGCATAGGGGGCAATGCCACCCCGGTAACGGGCCACCGATGGGTCTACAAGGCCAATTATATAGCGGTCTCGGTTGGCCGCAACGGTCGCTCTATTCTGCCCAACGAGCCCCGGCACAGGCATCGACGACTCGGTTAGCGCAAAATTCTTGGCTATAATGGGTCGCTCGATCTGGTTTTCGCGCTCCTGCACGCTACTGTTGGCCCAGACAGTGGCGCTGAGCGCCAGCAGCGTGAAACTTGTGACTAGGAGTGTGCTGCGACCTGGGCCACGCAGCCGATGCGGGTTGGAAGTGGGTGTCATATGCGACCCCCGGTTAGATAGTTCATAGGTTGTACCCCTGAGATTGACAGGTAAGGCAGTCTCTACCGACTGGTCGGCCCAATGAGCCGTCGCGCGGTGTTGGCTGAGTGAGAAAGGATCTACAGGATTGGGGACAACGGGGGCAGTTGCCTCCCTCTCAGTTCCGACAACATCCCGAGTTTGTCTGCCGTTCCCCAGACAGGATCGGCCGCTAAAAACTAAGGAAGTCGCGAGTAAAGATCAAGGCAGCGGCCCGGGGACGGCGGAATATTGTGAGCCAGCACGCAAGAACAGGTAAAAATACTCCAGCGTCAGACGACCGCCCATTAGGCTGCGACTCTGCTAAACTGGACCAACTTAGGATCAGGGGTGATTGCAATGCGGACGATGTTGGGTTGGATCGATCGAAGAGGGCTGCTGCTAACGAGCGTGCTGCTGGCACAACTGGCTTGGGCCGAACCGCTGCTGTCACAGGTGACCGTGGCAGACGGCCTGAATCCCGTGGCAGATGAACCGCGCACGGACGACTATGTTAGGCTCACACTGATCAACCCGAGCTATCAACGCATGGCCACGCTCAGCCAACAGATCGAAAGTTGGCTCGGCCCGGGCATGGTACGGATCGACAGCGACAGCCTGATTCGAGTACAGGCACCGCGCGATCCAACGGCCCGGGTGCAGTTTATCGCCGCCCTGCTGGCACTGGACCTCACACCCTAGCCGGATTCATAACACACCATCACCTAATCGTCGTCGGTCGCGGTCGCGCTGTAATCCAATGTCACCTCGCCACCGGCAGATACCGAGAGTTTAACCGGAGAACTGGCGCCATCGGCAGCCTTAGGCTTCACTCGCACAAAGAACTGATGACTGCCCGGGCCACCGGGGCAGTAGTTGGGCGAAGCACCATTCAGCACCTCGATATCCACCGTATCCGAGGTGGCTGTCAACGTTGTGCCGGCAGGCGGGTGATTGCCGTTTAGATCGCTCACGGCCACGCTGAAGGTTTGCGCACCACCAGCGGCCGTGGTCACATCCCAATTACCACTATCGGACGGCGTCAAGGCCATAAAGGTGGTGCTGCGGGTAATGCGGGTCGAGTCCCACACCAGCACCGATTCCTCGCCGCAATGACCTGCCGCCAGGGCCGTCGCACTGCATAGCCCACCTCTATAAATACCACCATTGCTGGCATCGTAGGTGCCGCTATTATCATAATCGACATAGGTATCTTGGCCGGCGTCATAGGCCAAATCAAAATCATAATCGTGGAACATTTCCGGCGCGGCAATAATGGTTTCACCGACATCGTATAGACCGTTTTTCATCGTCAGCTCAACGAAAGAGTCTTCGCCAACGGTATAGGCCACAATGGTCGACAGACCCAAGGCACCGCCTTCATCCAGGGTGGTGCCGCCGCCACTCCACCAGGTAGCCGAACAGGAACCCGAGGTCGTCTGACAGCTCGGTTCAATGCGCCCCGACTCGGTCCAGAAGGAGATCTCAGTGCCATCTGCGACCGGGTTATTGTGCCGATCCGCGGCCACCGCAGTGATTTGCGCGGTTAAATTAAAGATATTATAGGCTTTGGCCACCGCACAGGTATCCGGCCCGACGATAAAGCTGTCCCAATCGGCGGGACCGGTATTCACGGCAATGGCTGGCGATTGGGTCGCGATGGCTGACCCGACGCTCGGGCTAAAGGTTGCCACGACGCGCAGATTGGCCGCCGCTGTCCCGGCATTGACTCGGGTTTCGACCAGGCCTTCGGAATCGGAGATATCCGAGCTGTTACTCAGCGCCACGCCGTTGTTCGTATCGGTTGACGATATTTCAAAGCTTACCGTCTGGCCCTCGACCGGATTGCCGCGGGCATCCTGCAACAGGAAGACTACGACGGATAAATTGGGTTGCGCTTCGGTCGAGCTGTTGCCGTAGGCAATGGATGAGGCCGACAAGGCACTGAAGCCGATGCTGTTGACGTCGGCGGGTGACACGCTAATGGTCACCGCGGCGGTTGCCGTCGTATATTTGGCCGAGATGGTGTCATCACCATAACAGCCTTCGGCCTGATAGGTGGTTGAGGCGATTCCGGTAGAGGTTATCACGGTGGGATTGGAGAAGGTCGCTTTGCCCGAGGCCGCGCATTGAGAGTCAAATTCAACCTCCACAGGGGTGCCTGAATAGAGTGCATTGTCGCTCGACACATCGACTATATTGACCGACACGGTGGTCGTCCCGCCGGCTGACAGAGACGCGGCGCCGACCGAGGCACTCATTATCCCTTCATTAAAATTGCCACCAGAACCCGTGCCCAAGGAAATTTCGACCCCCTCGGTGGTGGTGGCCGTGCCACCGGCACTGCCGTTGGTGTCCTCAGTGGTCGGATCACAGGCCACCAGAGCTGTCATCACGATGGGGGCAACTAACCAAAGCAGTCTTCGATTCACGGGTATCTCCTCACACTGTCTCATTATGAAAAACCGGTTTTTTCAGCAATACCAATAACTATAGACAGTATTTACCAGTCGACTGTGCGCAACTTCAAATTATGGACAATGCATTAAATTTAGACTGCGAAGGTTCCCTCCGGGGTTTGGGTATTTTTTTGCCAACACATTAGAGAGAATGGTTATTAACAACGTTGGGATCCTGGCATTACAATAGTTAAAAACCCCTAAGGAGATTTCTATGCGCATTGCCAACAGTGTGATCGATCTGATCGGCAACACCCCGCTCGTCAAACTAAACGCGCTAACGGATGGCTGCGTTGCAACCGTTGTGGCCAAGCTGGAGTTCTTTAACCCCGGCAAATCGGTTAAAGACCGAATCGGTGCGGCGATGATTGCCGCGGCTGAGGCCGATGGTTCGCTTAAAGCAGGTATGACGATTGTAGAACCCACGTCGGGCAATACCGGCATCGCCCTGGCGATGGTTGCTGCCGCCAAAGGTTATAAATGCATCCTGACCATGCCCGCCTCCATGTCCACTGAACGTCGTATCCTGTTGCGGGCTTATGGCGCGGAATTGATTCTCACCCCCGGACCAGACGGCATGGGCGGCGCCATCGCCAAGGCCCAGGAGATCCAACAGTCGGACCCAGAAACCTATTTCATACCCCAGCAGTTTGAGAACCCGGCCAACCCAGCGATCCATGCGGCCACCACGGCCGAAGAAATCTGGGCCGACACCGATGGCAAGGTCGATATATTGATTGCCGGCGTCGGTACCGGTGGCACCGTCACTGGTGTGGCCCGTGCACTCAAGGCGAAAAATCCGGCCTTCCAAGCCATTGCTGTCGAGCCGGCGGCATCGCCAGTGCTGTCAGGCGGTACCAAGGCACCCCATCCCTTGCAAGGCATCGGCGCCGGCTTTATTCCGGCCATCTTAGAAACCGATTTGTTGGCTGAAGTGATTCAGGTCAACAATGACGACGCCTTTACCACGGCGCGTGCGATGGCCAGTCAAGAGGGTCTGTTGGTCGGTATTTCGTCCGGCGCGGCGGTCTGGAGCGCCTTAGAGGTTGCCAAGCGACCGGAGAATGCCGGCAAGCTGATTGTGGTGATTATTCCATCCTTCGGCGAACGCTATCTATCGACTTCGCTCTATGCCGATTTGGCTGACTAACGGCCCTATTGTCGAATCGGACCCCTATTTGGCTCAATTGTCGTCAATATTTTGGCATTTAATTGCCAATTAACCATGCAAATAAGACTTTTTATTGGCGCAACGTGTTGACCTGTATCTTAGCGGGGCTTAGAGCAGGCAAAAAAAAGCCGCCACCCATTATCGAAATGGGTGGCGGCTTTTTTGGTGCTGCGGATCTTACTTCGGCAGGTAGGTTTTACCCATCAGGAACTTATCCACTTCGTGCGCCGCGCCACGGCCTTCATTGATCGCCCACACGATCAGACTCTGACCGCGTCGGGCGTCGCCGCAGGCGAACACACCCTCGACATTGGTATTGAAGGCACCATAGGCGGCCTGGGCATTGGAGCGCGCGTCTTGGGCAACGCCCAGCGCCTGCAAGGGTGCCGCTTCCGGTCCCATAAAGCCCATGGCCAGCAAGACTAAATCGGCCGGGTAGCGGGTTGCGCTGCCGGCGACTTCCACCGGCACCATCTGACCGGTGGCGTTTTTCTGCCATTCGATCTTCACGGTGTGCACGGCCACAACCTGACCCTGGGCGTCCTGCTCTATCTGCTTGGTCATCACTTCGTAAATGCGCGGGTCATGACCCTGCACGGCGACCGACTCCTGCTGACCGTAATCGACCAACAATCGCTTGGGCCACTGCGGCCACGGATTATTGGCCTGACGGCGGCCAGGTGGTTGCGGCATGATTTCCAGCTGAATCACCGACTTGCAGCCGTGCCGCATCGAGGTCCCGACGCAATCGGTGCCGGTATCGCCGCCGCCGATCACCACCACATCCTTGCCTTGGGCGCTGATGTATTGGCCATCCTGATGCTGCGAGTCCAACAGGCTCTTGGTGTTTTTGCCGAGAAATTCCATGGCAAAATGCACGCCCTGTGCCGATCGGCCGTCTACGACTAAATCGCGCGGGACCGTCGCACCGGTGGCAAAGACCACGGCACTGAAATCGGCGTGGATCTGCGCCAGGCTGATGTCCTTGCCCACCTCGGTATCGGTGACAAAGGTAATGCCCTCTTCGAACATCAGTTGCACCCGGCGTTCCACCAGCTCTTTCTGCAGCTTCATATTGGGGATGCCATACATCAGCAACCCGCCAATCCGATCGGCCCGTTCGAATACCGTGACCTTATGGCCGGCCGAATTCAACTGCGCGGCGGCGGCCAAACCGGCGGGGCCGGAGCCAATCACGGCAACCGTTTTACCGGTCCGTTTGCTCGGCGGTTGGGCGGTGACCCAGCCTTCGCTAAAGCCACGCTCGATAATCGATACTTCGTGCAGCTTGATGGTCACCGGGTCAGCATTGATGCCTAATACGCAGGAACCTTCACAGGGTGCCGGGCAAACGCGTCCGGTAAATTCTGGAAAGTTATTGGTCTTGTGCAGACGCTGCAAGGCTTCCTTCCAACGACCGCGATAGATTAGATCATTCCATTCTGGAATCAGGTTGTTGACCGGACAGCCGGCCACCACTGGTGCATATTCGGACTGGCCCGACATGCAGAAGGGCACGCCGCAATCCATGCAACGCGATGCCTGTTGTTTGATCTCGGCTTCGGGCAAGTGCTCGTGCACTTCCTGCCAGTCGATTAGCCGGCTTTTGGCATCACGGTCTTCCGGTAACTTACGTGCAATCTCGATAAAACCCGTTGGATTTCCCATGTCTGTTTCCTTATGCCGTAGCTTGCACGGATTTTTTCGGTGCTTTCAAAAATTCAATGTGCATCTGAAATGCCGCCTCGGTGACCTCGTCTTCGGTTTGGTACTTACCGGAGTCGCGCGCGGCCTGCATATAGGTCTGAATCTGCTTGTAGTCGACTGGCATCACCTTGGTAAAGTGGGTCAGGGCCTCAGCCCAGTCGGCGAGCAAGGCTTGGGCGACATCGGATTCAGTCAGCTCGTAATGCTGCTGCACTAGGCCGTGCAACTGCATCGCATCGGCCTCGGTGAGTGCTTCCAGGGCGACCATTTCCATATTGCAGTTGGCCGCAAAATCACCCTTAGCATCGAGCACAAAGGCGACACCACCGGACATGCCGGCGGCAAAGTTGCGGCCGGTGCTGCCCAGAATCACGGCGCAACCGCCGGTCATATATTCACAACCGTGATCGCCAACCCCTTCGACCACGGCGCTGACGCCGGAGTTGCGGACGCAGAAGCGTTCACCGGCGCGGCCGCGAATAAAGGCTTGGCCACTGGTGCCCCCGAAAAAGGCGACGTTGCCAATGACGATGTTTTCACTCGCGACAAAGGGCGCGCGCTTGTCGGGATAGACCACCAGCTTGCCACCGGATAGGCCCTTGCCAAAGTAGTCATTGGCATCGCCTTCCAGTTCAAAGCTCACGCCCTTGGCGGTAAAGGCAGCAAAACTCTGGCCCGAAGAGCCGTTGAATTTGACCTTGATGGTATCCTCCGGCAGACCCACGGCATGGTAGCGTTTGGAAATTTCATTCGACAGCATGGCACCGACCGAGCGATTCACATTGCGAATCGGATACGCCAAGCTCACCGGGGTGCTGTGCTCTAGCGCAGCGGCGGCATCGACAATCAACTGCCGGTCGAGCACATCATCGATGCGATGTTGTTGCGCGATAGACCGGTACAGGGTGTCGCTTTCGAACATCGGCTGGGCCTTGTAAAGCACCGGGGCCAGATCGACCGCTTTAAATTTCCAGTGGTCGACATCGGTCCGGGACGCCAGACACTGGGTCTGACCGACCATTTCATTGATCGAGCGAAAACCCAGTTCAGCCATCACTTCGCGCAGACCTTCGGCCATAAAGGTGAAGAAGTTCACCACGTTCTCGACCTTGCCCTTGTAGCGTTCGCGCAGTTGCTTGTCCTGAGTCGCAATACCCGCTGGGCAGGTATTGAGATGGCACTTGCGCATCATAATACAGCCCTCGACCACCAAGGCAGCCGTGGCAACGCCCCATTCTTCAGCGCCGAGCAGGGTGGCAATGGCCAGGTCACGCGGCGTTTTCATCTGGCCGTCGGCCTGCACGGTGATGCGCGAGCGCAAACCGTTTTGCACCAAGGTTTGGTGCGTCTCGGCCAAACCGAGCTCCCACGGCAGGCCAGCGTGTTTCACTGAGCTCAGCGGCGAGGCACCGGTGCCGCCGTCATGTCCGGCAATCAAGACCACATCGGCGTAAGCCTTGCAGACGCCGGATGCAATGGTACCCACACCGGCTTCAGAGACCAGTTTGACGTTGATGCGCGCCGCACGATTAGCGTTTTTCAGGTCGAAGATAAGTTGCGCCAGATCTTCGATCGAGTAAATATCGTGATGCGGCGGCGGGGAGATCAGACCGACCCCTGGGGTCGAACCACGGGTCCGACCGATCCAAGCATCCACCTTGTGACCGGGCAGCTGACCGCCTTCTCCGGGCTTGGCACCCTGGGCCATCTTGATCTGCAACTCTTCGGCGTTGGTCAGGTAGTGACTGGTCACACCGAAGCGACCCGAGGCGACCTGCTTGATTTTCGAGATCATATTGTCGCCGTTTTCCAGCGGCGTAAAGCGGATCGGATCTTCACCGCCCTCACCGGAATTCGACTTACCGCCGATACGATTCATCGCGATCGCCAAGGTGGTATGGGCTTCCCAGGAAATGGAGCCGAACGACATGGCGCCGGTGGCAAAGCGCTTAAAAATTTGCTCGATCGATTCCACTTCAGCGAGCGGTACCGCCGGGCGATCCGAGCGAAACTTCAATAGACCGCGTAAGGTGTAGAGCGAATTCGACTGGTCATCGATATTGCGGCAATATTCCTTAAACAGTGCTTGGTTATTCTGCTCGGTAGCGTGCTGCAGCAAACGCACCGTGGTCGGATTAAACAGATGCCGTTCGCCATCGTGGCGCCAGGCATAATCGCCGCCCGAGGGCAGGGTCGATTCCATGAAAATCTGATCTTCCAACGGGTAGCCGGTGCGGTGCTTGGTTAAGGACTCACGCGCGATCTCATCCAGCCCGATGCCCTCGATACGCGACACGGTGCCGGTAAAATACCGATCGATCACATCTTGTTTAATACCCAGGGCTTCGAATATCTGCGCGCCCTGATAGGACTGTAGGGTCGAGATGCCCATTTTGGAAAATATTTTCAGCAGGCCGGAGTCGATGGCGTACGCATAGCGGGCAAAGACATCCTTATCGGTCAACTCGGCGTCGATAATACCGTCGTTGCGCAGCTCCATCAGCGTTTCGATGGCGATGTACGGGTTGACCGCGGATGCCCCAAAACCGAGCACGGTGGCCACATGATGCGTCTCACGTACGTCGCCAAATTCGCCAACTATATCGCAGTCGGCGCGCAAGCCGGAGCGGATCAAATGGTGATGCACGGCCGCAGTCGCTAAGACCGAGGGTATGGCGACGTGATCGGTATCGATATCGCGATCGCTGAGGACAATAATTTGGAAGCCATCGTTGACCGCATCGACCGCATAGCGACAGATGCGTTCAAGGGCACGCTCCAATTCGCCGCTGGCACCAGTCGCCCGAAAAGTTGTCGGAATGGTGCGGGTCTGGAAGTGCGCGTGATCGATATAACGCAACTTCATCAGCTGTTCGTTATTGAGTACCGGCCGCTTAATTTCCAGCTTATGGCAATGCTTGGCGGTTTCGGCCAACAGATTCAGGTCGCCACCGATGTAAGTGCGCAGTGACATGACCATCTCTTCGCGGATCGGATCGATCGGCGGGTTGGTGACCTGTGCAAAAAGCTGCTTAAAATAGTGCGACAGATGTTGTGGCCGATCGGACAGAATAGCGAAGGGGGTATCGGTACCCATGGAGCCAAGCGGCTCTTTTTTCGTGCCAACCATATCGGCTAGGATTAGGCGCAGGTCTTCGTCGGTATAACCGAAGGCGCGCTGACGCTTTTGCAAGTTGCCGAGCATTGGATGCTCAACCGTCACCTCAGGGGTCGGCAGGTCATCCAGGACGATCTTCTCGTCAGCGACCCAGTCGAGATAGTTCTGACGACTGCTGATGTCCGACTTCACCTCGGTATCGGAGATGATGCGACCCTTCTCTAGGTCGCAAATAAAGATTTTGCCCGGTTCGAGGCGACCCTTTTCGATCACGGTTGACTGATCGACCATCAACGCGCCAGTCTCAGAACCCATGACCACCATGTCGTCATTGGTCACCAAATAGCGTGATGGGCGCAGACCGTTGCGGTCGAGTGTGGCGCCAATAACATTGCCGTCGGTAAAGGAGATCGACGCCGGGCCATCCCAAGGCTCCATAATACAGGCATAATATTCGTAGAAGGCCCGCTTGGCCGGGTCCATATCGTCCTGCGTCTGCCAGGCTTCCGGCACCACCATCATCATGGCTTGCGCCAACGGACGACCGGACAAAACCAGCAGCTCAACCATCATGTCGAGGTTGGCCGAATCGGACATGCCACGATCGTAGATCGGCAAGAGCATATCCATCTCTTCGGTAGTGAAATTAACCGACTCAAACAGCGCCTGACGTGCTGTGAGCCAGTTGATGTTGCCGTTGACGGTATTGATTTCGCCGTTGTGCGACAGATAACGGAACGGCTGGGCACGGCGCCAGTGCGGGATGGTGTTGGTTGCAAAGCGGCTGTGAAACATCGCCATGGCTGAGACACAACGCTCGTTCTGTAGATCGAGATAATATTCGCGGACCTGCGCGGTGGTCAGCTGACCCTTATAAACCAGAGTGCGTGAGGACATCGACGCGACATAGAAGTCTTCGCCGATCCCCGCAACCGTGTCATAGATCAGATGCGAGCAGTAGTTGCGCAATACATAGAGTTTGCGTTCAAACTGTTGCTGCGTCTTGCAATTGGTGTTCTGGATAAATATTTGTTCGATGCACGGTTCGGTATCGAGGGCGGTCTGGCCGATCATGCTGTTATCGGTCGGTACCGGTCGGTAACCGAGCAAAGTCAGGCCCAATTTGCTGATATTGCGCTCGACGATGGCGCGGCATTCAGCGCGCCGGGTTTCATCCGCCGGGAAGAACACCATGCCGACGCCATATTCACCGCTCTCAGGCAAATTGAGACCCAAGGCGAGGGTCTCTTCGGCGAGAAAGTCATGTGGAATCTGGATCAAGACGCCGGCGCCATCACCACTGTTAATATCGACTCCGGTTCCGCCTCGATGCTCCATCGCGGCGAGCATGGTTAGCGCATTTTCAATGACGCCATGCGATTTGCGCCCTTTCAGGTTGGCAACAAAGCCGATGCCACAGGCATCGTGTTCAAATTCGGGTCGGTACAATCCAGGGTATAGCTTTTTCATGTCAATCTTCCAGTTCGGTTCTTACATATCCCCAATGTCACGATTGGAGACGATCAAAATGATAGTGTTTGCCGGTTAACAGCAGGATAACGATGCGGTATGTCGCAAACGTGAAAATGCGCAGCACATACTCGAAAGAACCATACTAATGATTCAACGCTTGGTAGCAACGTAAGAATCGGTATTGACCGCCCTCCACTCGACAAAACCGGCCGCTAAATAGGCTTGACCCCTCGACGAATGCCTGACCAAGGGGTCAAATAAAACCCGACATCAGGGGCTTAGGCCTGATTTTACCTGACTCTTACCGCGGACTGATTTCGTCACTCGCGGGGTCATTGGGGTGTTGGCCCCGGCTGCTGCTGCCTGGGCTGTTGTAGGTGATATTTCTGCCAGACTCTTTTCCATTTTTTGCAGTGTGGGTCAAAATTGAAAGTTGCAAGGCGAGAGGCAACTCGACACTCCTTACGCTTAAGTCTGATTTTTAACCACCTTGGGCACCCTTTGTTTGGCTTTGAAGGCCATTTACCGCTATATTCTGGGGCAAATAAAAAGACTTTGACTCATGAACGAACCTCAGTATGTTGCAGCCGTCGACTTAGGCTCTAATAGCTTTCATCTCGTTTTGATGAAAAATGAGAACAACAGGCTGGTCTCGGTTGACTGTCGGCGCGAGTTAGTGCGCCTGGCCGCCGGTGTCGATGCCGGCCGAATCAATCATGAAACCCGTGGTCGGGCTTTACGTTGTCTGTCGCATTTTGGCCAATTACTCAAGGCTTACCCAGATGTCGCCGTATCCGCGGTCGGCACCAGTGCCTTTCGCATGCTCTATCAGGACCAAAACTTTTTGCGCCTGGCCGAGACGGCTTTGGGGCAGCCTATCCGCATCCTCACGGGCGAAGATGAAGCGCTCTACATCTACCGCGGCGTGTCGCAAGGGCAACCAGATCAAAAGCGGTTCGTACTCGACATCGGCGGTGGCAGTACCGAAATGATCGTCGGTTCGGGCCGAGAACCCTTGGCCGTGGCCAGCCTTGAGCTGGGCTGTGTCACCCTGACCTCAGAGTTTCTCGATTACGACAGCCTGCCCCAAGGCCAACTCAATGCCTGTATGGACTTTGTCGACAGCCAGTTGGCCACGGTCTCGGATCGTTTTAAGGATCTCAACTGGGACGATGCAATGGGTTCCTCTGGTACAATAAAGGCCGTCAGTTGGGCCATGCATAATCTGGGCATTGCCGACGAGGGCGTGATCAAGCGCAAACAATTAGATCGTCTGTTGCCGGTTTTAACCCAAGCGGGGAACCAGCAGCAATTGTCCCATCTGTTGGAATTAAACCCGCGGCGCATTGCCGTGTTCGCTGCGGGTTATATAATCCTACATCGCATCTTTCATCTGTTCGACATCCAGGAAATGCGCATCTCCAATAAGGCGATTCGTGAAGGGATTCTCGACGAGATGATCGCCCCACCCTACACGGTTGACTGATCAACCGTTTTATCTTCCCGCTAGAATACTCATAACGCCGCTATAAAACGCCCTGCAGGTCTGGTTAACGGTGTTGATGCCTGTTAATTCATTGCTGGTACCAGGATCGACGCTACGCCATTAGGACGCAGGTCTAGGTATCGTTCTACCCCCTGGGGCTGAGGTCCCAGCGTCTCACCAAGAGTTCAGTCGGCGATCAGGTACTGCTCAATGCTTTCCAGATCTTTTAACGCCAGCTGACCGGCTTCTTTTTTCAGTTTGAGCAAGTCGAGCAGATAGTCGTAGCGAGCGTTATTCAAGGCGTTTTGCGCATTAAAGACCGCAACCTGTGAGTTAAGCACCTCGACGATGTTGCGCGTGCCAACTTCATAACCGACGCTGGTTGCCTGCAAAGCGCTGTCGCGCGATTTCAATGCTTGGATCTGGGCGTCAACATTTTGCGCGTCGGCCCGTACCGTGCGATACAGGTTGGCCACAGCGACCGCCTTAGCACGTTTGAGTAGCTCAACCTGCTGCTCGGCAATATTGTTGCTTAGACCCTGCTTGACCACGGACACCTGATCGGCGCCACCGGAATAGAGCGGCACCGATACCGAAATCGCGTAGCTGGCGCTCCAGTTAGTTTCATCATCGTTATCGAAGGCTGAGCTGCCGAAGGTATCGGAATAGCCGAAGGTGGCACTGCCACTGACGCGCGGCAACAGATTTTCTCGCTCAGCCTGCAACGACAGGCGACCCACTTCTAGGCCACGTTCGGCAGCGATAATATCCGGGTGTTGGGTGATGGCATAGTCGACCCACTGCTGTTGACCGTTTTCAGAAGGCGACGTAATCGGCATTGACTCGCTGATATTTTGCACACCATCGGGAATCGTACCGGTAATAACCGATAGGTTCTGCAGGGCGATGTCGTATTGAGACTCGGCCCGAATCAGGCTGACCTTGGTTTGATCGAGCGTAGCACTGGCATCGAGCACATCGGTAATGGTCACCAGACCGACATCATAGCGCTGCTGGGTCTGATCGTATTGGCGGGCCACAGCTTCAAGCTGCGCCTGCAACACCGCTAAGGCATTTTTCGCCCGCAGTGCGGAGATGTAGCCTTCCGATACTCGAACCATTAATTCTTGTTCGGCATAGACCGCTTCGATCTCACTGATGGTGGCATTGACCTTGACGGCCTCGTAGGCGGTAAAGGCCGCCAAGACGAAAATATTTTGACTGACGGTAATCGAGCCGCCTAAGGTTTGGGCATCAAAGCTCGGAAAGAGCGACTCAGTCCCGCTGTCGCTACCAATTCGGTAACTGCCGTTGGCCGTCACATCGGGCAGCACGTTGGCGTAACCGGTGGTCACGTCCTGCTGGGCGTTTTCGGCGTTGAGCCGAGCGATCGCCAATTGCGGGTCATTGGCCAGTGCCTGGTCATAGGTTTCTAGCAGCGATGGTGAGGCCGAAACGTGGGCGGTAACTGCGACCAAAACCAGGCCGACGATCAAAGGTTTTATAAGCATGCGATTGTCTCGAAACTTGCAATGAATGAGGGACTGGATTCATTATGCCGATGCACGGCTGACGTCTCCATGAGTTGCCTTGAGCTTTTCTGTCTATTGACGACCAATTATTCACAATTTAGATGACTAATCACCAGCGCCAAAAGTCATTAGTGTCGCACAAAAGCAGTGCTACGAGACTAGGAATTTGACAATGAAACGAGATACAGAGCAATTTCACTACAGTATTGATGTTGTAGAGCCTTTATACCGTGGTTTTTACCAGATGGATCAGATGACGGTGACGCACCAGCGCTTCGATGGCGGTAGTCAAACCATCTCGCGCGAGCTAATGGATCGCCATGACGCGGTATGCGTGCTCTTGGTGGATATTGGCCGGCGCGCGGTGGTATTAATTGAACAGTTTCGAGTCGGCACCTTGCAGGACGCAAACCCTTGGCAGATCGAGTTGGTAGCCGGCTTGATCGACAAGGATGAAGAACCCGAAGCGGTCGCACGGCGCGAGGCGATCGAAGAGGCCGGGGTCGATATCGGTCGAGTGCACTCGATCAGTCGTTACTGGCCCTCTTCCGGCGGTTCCAATGAGCGTATTCATCTCTTTGTTGGCGAGGTCGATAGCCATCAGGCCTCGGGCATTCACGGCCTGGCCGAGGAAGGTGAGGATATTCGGGTGCTCAGCGTGCCCTTTGCCGAAGCCTATGGCTGGGTTCGGGACAACGTGGTTAATAATGCCGCCGCCATAATCGCACTACAATGGTTGCAGCTAAACGAAACATCTCTTTGTGATAGGTGGGCATGAAAAAATACGTTCCAGATATATCCCAACACGCAGCGCTATGTGCAGCCAACTACGTCAGGCTCGAGCGCTTGCTGCGGGATCTATCCGATGCTCATTACCAGTTTAGCTGGCAAGACAACGGTGGCCATCAGATTGATGTGGATATCCACGTGACCGAACGTTTTAAGTACACCACTACCCTGCAACTGGTTAAGCAGGCCCACGCCATACCCGCGCCCATGGACCGAGTCGAACTGACGGTACGGATGTATTCCGATGCACGTTTGGCCGAGGTGGTGGGCATCAGCCAAGGTCAGCAACTGGCCGGGGTCTATCGCTACCCCAATGAGCAGATGTACCAAATAGATGAAAAACAGCAGGTCAATCGCTACCTGGCTGAATGGCTTGGCCATCTCTTGACCCACGGCACGGTGCGGGAACTGTGGGTGCCCAAATAGAAAAAACTCGATCACATGCCATTTTTCGGGGTATATTTGTAGGTTGAGTCACGAAATAGTCCACGCTCTGTATACTTTGAGCGACATTGACTACACTCTTTCCTAATGGAAAGCCTACATTTGCTGTCTTACAGGGACCTATCAAGCTGATGCCCAGAGCCCATACTCTAGTCCAGATTACCGACCCTCACCTGCATGGTCATGCAGAGGGCACCCTGCTGGGCATGAATACCGAACGTAGCCTGAAGCTCATCTTGGAGCTTGTCCAATCCGAGGTCGCGGACATTGATCTGATTATCGCGACCGGCGATATTGCCCAAGACAGCAGTTTACAGGCCTATCAAAACTTCTTGTCCTTTTTGGCCCCATTACCCGCGCCGATGCGCTGGATTCCAGGTAATCACGATAACCCTAGCCATATGGCGATTGCGGGCAAGGGTCTCGATCATGCCGAGGCCATAGTCGACCTAGGTGAGTGGGTCGTGGTGCTACTCGATTCGACTGTGACCAGGCGTGTCCACGGCCATCTGGCTGCAGATCAGCTGGCGATTCTCGAACAGGCCCTTATCCAATATGCCGATCGCCATGTATTGGTTACCTTTCACCACCACTCGGTGTCATTGCAAAGCCGCTGGATCGACCAGATCGGCGTGCGCAATAACGACGAATTGAAAGCCCTGCTCGATCAACACAGTTGCGTCCGGGCCGTGGTCTGCGGTCATGTCCATCAGGCGAGTGATCAGGTCGTCGACGGCGTACGGTACTTGTCGACGCCCTCGACCTGCGTCCAGTTTCAGCCCCTCAGTCAGGACTTTGGCATTGACCCGCTCGGGCCCGGGTATCGCAAACTGGTCCTGAATCCGGATGGAACCATCGACACCGCCGTATCGCGCATCGATGGTGTCGATTTTGATATCGATTTTTCCCAGACCGGTTACTAACCGGCAAGAGCCCGCCTCGGCCTAACGAGCGCATCGCGTTGACTCCGCACCTTGGCCGGCAACCGGGTCCGCCGCGTAGCATTCCCGCCCTATTCTGTTATCCTAACCGCCTTGATTTCATTCAGTTTTTTATGAGAGGTCCGTTGGCCGATGACCAAAAATACTTACTCCGCCGAAGCCATCGAGGTCCTCAGTGGTCTGGATCCGGTGCGCAAGCGCCCGGGCATGTACACAGATACCACGCGGCCCAACCATTTAGCGCAGGAAGTGATCGACAACTCGGTCGATGAGGCCATTGGCGGCTTTGCCGACCAGATCGATGTCATCCTATTCAAAGACGGCTCGCTCAGTGTGACCGATAATGGCCGAGGTATGCCGGTTGATATTCACCCAGAGCATGGCATCCCGGGCGTTGAACTGATTCTCACGCGGCTGCATTCCGGTGGCAAGTTTTCTGGCACCAGTTACCAGTTTTCCGGTGGCTTACACGGGGTCGGAGTCTCGGTGGTAAACGCTCTATCAAGCATGCTCGAGGTCACCGTCCGGCGTGGCGGCCAGATGCATCGCATGGGCTTTACCGGCGGCGAAAAGTCATCCGATATAGAAATCATCGGCACCTGCGCGAAGAAGGATACCGGTACGTCGGTCCGATTCATGCCCGATGCGTCCTATTTTGACACCGGCAAATTCCTCTCAAGCCGATTACGCCATGTCTTGCGCGCCAAGGCAGTGCTCTGCCCGGGCTTGCGGATAAACTATTTCAATGAAGAGAAGGATGAGCGCGACACCTGGTATTACGAGGCCGGCCTGACTGACTATCTGCTCGCCACTACCTCGGTCTATAACACCCTGCCTGAGGCGCCCTTCGTTGGATCTCTGGCCAGTGAGCGCGAAGCCGTTGACTGGGCCGTACAATGGCTGCCAGACGGTGGTGAAGGCATCTATGAGAGTTATGTCAATTTAATCCCGACGACCCAGGGCGGCACCCACGTCAATGGTCTGCGCCAAGGCCTGCTCGATGCCATGCGCGAATTCTGTGAATATCGCAACCTGTTGCCGCGCGGCGTTAAGCTCAGCCCAGAAGACATCTGGGAGAAGTGCTCCTATGTGCTGTCCTTCAAAATGCAGGATCCGCAATTTGCCGGTCAGATCAAGGAACGGCTGTCATCGCGCCAGGCCTCGGCCTTTATATCCGGTGTGGTCAAGGACGCCTTTGCGCTCTGGCTGAATCAAAACACCCAGGTCGCCGAGCAACTCGCCGAATTGGCCATTTCCAATGCCAATGCTCGACTGCGTAAAGCTAAGAAGGTAACTCGGAAAAAGATTACCAGCGGTCCGGCACTGCCTGGCAAGCTGGCCGACTGCTCCGGCCATGAGGTGATGCGCGGCGAGCTATTTTTAGTCGAGGGCGACTCGGCCGGGGGCTCGGCCAAGCAGGCGCGCGATCGAACCTTCCAGGCCATTCTGCCGCTCCGCGGTAAGATATTAAACACTTGGGAAGTCGACAGCTCCGAGATTCTGGCCAGCCAGGAAGTGCACAATATAGCGGTTGCGGTGGGGGTTGATCCCGATTCCAGCAACATCGACGACCTGCGTTATGGCAAAATCTGTATTCTCGCCGATGCCGACTCCGATGGCCTGCATATCGCCACCCTACTCTGTGCACTCTTTGTCCGGCATTTCCGTACCTTGGTGGAAAAGGGCCATATCTATGTCGCGATGCCGCCACTGTTTCGGGTCGATATCGGTAAGGAAGTTTTTTACGCCCTCGATGAAGACGAACGCGAAGGCATTCTCAATCGCATCAAGGCGGAAAATAAACGCGGCAAGGTGCAGATAACCCGCTTCAAAGGCTTGGGTGAGATGAATCCATTGCAACTGCGCGAGACCACCATGGACCCCAACACTCGGCGTTTAGTGCAATTGACCGTCGAAGATGGCGATCAAACCGATGAGTTGATGGATATGCTGCTCGCCAAGAAACGCGCTGGCGACCGCAAGAGCTGGCTCGAGGCCAACGGTAATTTGGCGGATGTGGATGGTACCCTAGTGGCGCTTGAGGAAAATCCAGATATTGACGACAAAAAATTGACGCTTATTGAGCAATAAGGGCCATCACGGCACCGCACAGGAAACGGTTTAGCCTCCGATTGCTGCCTGCGATTGAGTTTTCGAACGCCGATTTAAACCGCTCAACATAAGTCGAAACCAATTTTGTACCATTTGGGCTCGAGGCCTGGCCCGAGGAACCAGCCTGGCGCATGCCGCGCACATAAAAGAGTCGGATGGGTCTGAGATGCTGTATTGTCAAGGTTCCTCGGTTGTCTTGGATTCAACCGAGCGCAACGGCACTTGGATCAACCAACACACTAGGCCTTACATTGGATAGCCTATGACATCACAACTCGACTCCCAGCCTAGTCTGACACCGGCAATCTATGCCAAACAGCCGAT
>JGI20154J14316_10000995_pt1 | contig 25495 bp, 27 predicted proteins | sample COG_04_FD_14316 | JGI IMG/M metagenome (IMG submission 14316)
TAATGTTAATGTTAATGTTATGTCTCAAAAAAAGGGAGACGATAATTCTACCCAATCAAATAAAACTAATACAAGCAGTGACGGAACGTCCGACATTACTGACGCGCTACTCAAAGCATCGACCGGGATAAGCATAGAAAATGCGAAAGAAATTCAACAGAAACTAGAAGAAATATCTCTGGTTGAGGAAGATGACTTACATATCGAGGTTAGTGAGATTATAATTAAAGACAATAAGTATTATATAGACGAAAATCAAAATCTATATAATATTGATTCAGAGGAGATCATCGGAAAATTCGACAAACCCAACGGCGTGGTTATCAAGATAAAAAGTGGATCTAACGGCAACTGATCGATAAATTTATAATGTAATAAAAATACTATATCTTTTTTTGTTTACATATTACATATAAGTATGTCTGACAAAGGTGATTCACTTGTTAAACGAATATTAGAATATGACGACGCATGGTGTAAATCTCTGTGTATTTTTAATCCGTATTTAGATCCATATACGGTTCATTTTACCAAGAATCTCCCCATGTACGACAGTACGGCATACACAAAGTACCCAAAACATAACTTTATATATGACAAACTGCTTATTGCAAAATCCCAAAATATAAAGTGTGGCATTCTTGAACAGATTGGGAAGCGGACGGATGTGACATACCCCATATTTATCAAACCACGGTGGGGACATAAAAGCGCGTCAAGTAAAAACTGTTTCAAAATAAAGAAGTTTGACGAGCTCCTTCCCCATTTAGAAAAAGAAGATATGATATGGACAGAATTTTTAGACGCGCGCGAAACAATGACAGACTTTTTACTAATTGGTGGAAAAATAATGTATCAGATGACCAGCGTGTATAGCGATAAACAGAACGGATTTATTGACGACTGGAAATACATAAGCGAGGATAACCAACCACCCAACAATATAGTGGAATGGGTAAATGAACACATGTCTGGGTATACGGGTGTATGTAATGTTCAATATAGAGGGACGGTAATTATTGAAGTTAGTCTCAGGCTGTCGAGAGGAGGGTGTTACTTTAAATCGACAGACAATGTAAATTTAATTCACCAAGTGAATAATGTAATTGATAAGGGCACGTGGGACTATTCATTGACCGACTACAGTTATAACCCGTTTTATTCGTATAAGTGTTACACTAAGTTTTTCCTTATTTATATACTCCCACAGCACGTAATTGATATGATAATGAGATCAAATAATTGTAAGAGTTTTTATGAGTATTTTTTTGAACCCAGTGGAAATTCTGGGATGGCTTTTTTTCAATTTCTTCACAATGATTTTTCACAGGGAATGCGCGTGAAAAAGACTATAGAAAATTTAACAAACTTCATGCAGCTATTTTTTTATGTGGCAATTATTTCAATTATTGTAATGTTCATATATTATCCGAAACACAAGCAAAAATTGTTGATTCTATATGTCGTTGCTATTATTTATCTCATGCGACTTATAAATCCGCTCAGTACAAATTATGCGTTATTTAAAGCCCAGCGACAACAGCTATTTTAACTGTGTAACACAATAAAGTAACGTTATTATTACATTTTATACCAATCAAAAAACCTATTTACTTCCACATATAGAGTTAAACCCAAAAGAATAAATACCCATTTTATTTCATTAGATATATACATATATATTATCAAACATTATTGTTAAGTTATATTGCGTTAAACTTATAATTCATAAGCAATATCATTTAAATATTTATCAAAATATTTATTATATTAATATTAAATGAGCCATTCATCTTATTTAATGTTACTTTATTTTGACTATAAAAATAAGATCCTATTACAAAATAAAAAAATATATACACACAGAATGTGTGATAGTTTTGACACAATCAACAGTGACAAAACTATAGAAACACATAAGTATTATAACGTGTATCCAATAAAACCACATACATCATCCAGAACAAATGAATTAATACCATACACGGTGAATAAATTATTTAATCCATAGTAATGCCATTGTTGGCACCACCCATATCAGGTGATAAAATTATTTCATTTTCATCGTCATCATCATCATCTTCATGTTCATCGTAATCTTCATGTTCATGTTCATGTTCATCGTAATCTTCATTTTTATTTTTACAACAAATATCTCTAGTTCCTAAAGTCTTACTGTCCATCTCGTTGTCGCTATAATCTCCGCTATATCCAATTTCATTCGGTGTGTCATCTTCATCGAATGATATGTCACCGATGATTTCATTAAAAAGGTCGCATATTTTTTTATATATACTACCCAATATCATCTTGTGGTTTTTGTTAAAAAACTCGATATTCTTTACATATAAGTCAAGCTGGTTCTTTATAATATTATTGTTTGTTTCGAAGCTATGAAGGAAGTTGCCCAAACAAAATCCACTCTCGGTGAGTTTCAAATGCTTTTCACTTACTTTGTCTTTGTCTCGACAAAAAGAATCCATCTTTTTAAGAAGACCGATAGATTTGGCATTAACTGCCAACAATGTCTCGCTGCTATATTCAGCATATTCGTCCAAATCTTTGTAAACCGGCAACTGGTTGTCGTCGCTTTGAATGTTTGCTAAAAATACCTTATCGTCTATTTTTTCCACAACGTATTCGGCTATTAGATCACATAATTTATAATAATCGCCATATATTCTGTTATTAATGAGTTTTATCATATCGATGAGATTTTTATATTGATTGTGGAAAATTTTGTACTGAAAGTTCAAAAAATCCAGTCCAAATATATATACTGGATCGTGATTTGTATTTGTGAGATCATCGTATACGTCTTTGAGTTTTTTTATCTTTGTGTTTATACTATCAAATTTGGATTTCACGTTATTTAGAATCTGTATTATTTCACGGAATTCTCTGTGTAGATTATCAATTGTCATAATATATAATAAAGTTATATATTTATTATAAATATATTGTATATGTCTTCAGATTTTTCAAATAATAATGTGATAATAGACGAGAAGCGTTTAAATGGTTGGACAATCGAACACGAGAATGTATTTATTGAATGGTCTGATAAGGCAATGTGTTATAGGTGGCTTCATAGCAGATCATATAAAATATACAGTTTCCGAAATGCGTGGTTCACTATACCGGTTATTGTAATGTCCACCATTACCGGGACAGCAAATTTCGCACAAGACAAATTTCCTCCACAGTATAAAGTAATGGCACAGATGCTTATTGGTGGGATCAACATTATAGCCGGAATTCTCACAACCATTCAACAGTTTTTAAAGATAACCGAATTGAATGAGGGACATCGTGTAAGCGCAATATCGTGGGGTAAATTTGTTAGAAATGTAACGGTGATTCTCGCAAAAAGTCCTCTTGAACGTGAAAATACCCCGATTGAACTTTTAAACAGATATAAGGAGGAATTTGATCGTTTGATGGAAATAAGCCCGGATATAGAAGACAATGTTTTGATAAAGTTTAAAGAAGTTATATACAACAAAGAAAAGGATGATGATGATGGGTTGTGTGATAAATTATTGTTTTGTATATTTAACTGTGGGTCTTCACGATTACCTGATGTAAAAAATGCGGAAATACAAACGCTTGCTACAATTCCAAACCCAGGTACCCCAAAAACTCCCGGAAGCAGAGACGACAGTAGTTTAGATGAATATGCAAAAGAACTAAAGAAAAAATATAAATTTAAGAAGCCTGAAATTTGTGGCGAGTTTGTATCTGTTTCAGAAAATAGACATCCATGGTATAAAAGCGAAAAGGTTATTGCAACCGTAGAACCAATTGTAGTAGAAAAGAAGGAACCTTCGTTTGACTATATGCCACATGTTAAACAGATAAATAATAAAATAGAAAGTTTCCGACGCATAAGAGGTAGAGATCCACTTGTCATGGAGATAAAAAACAACATGACAAATGAGATTGACGATGAAATACTTGATCACATTTTGAACACATTATATCACCATCTTAATTTCGCGAGCAACAAGGTTTAAATAATAGACTAACTATTTACATTTCACAGAGACGCTCTATTAAAACTAAATCTTCTTCTGACACCGACTACATCTGCTTTTTTTTGGGAACTGGTGTTGTTTATATTACACACACTTTCTCCACGATTGTTCATAACAGAGCATCTTTTTTCATTGCGTGTATTCCCACCTGTAAAGTTCATAATGTTGTCTTTATTATATGTAGGCTGCCCACCATTGGTGGTATTATTTGTTGAGTTTGACGCGCTCGGAACCGATCCGTATTGACTGTGTTCATTCGTTTCGTAAATGATCGGCATTGCCATTGTATTTTTTTTAGTTACATTTCTCGAGGTTACCTTATTTGATTTAACCTCGATATTGTTTTCTTCCCGTATGTCTCGTTGTATAATATTTTGTTCATTGTATTCAAACTCAGTTTCGAAGCTGGAAACATTCAAAAATGAATGCTTCATAATAATATCAAAATCAACTATTTTTGTATTTAATTGAGATATACTGGATACACCGGTAGATCCATCTTCATTTAAAAATAAGTTCGGTATATTTTTGTCGGATTCCTTTTTAAAGGTATCAAATAAATGTAGAATTCTATTGTCCCCAATTTTAAAAAATGTTTTTCTACTTATATATTTTCCGTGCCTGGTTGCTCGATTTTGAAGGGCATTGTCCTCAAACCCCCATCCCCAATAATTTGGAAATCCATTTATTTTTTCAAAATCATAGCATGTTATGGAAACTATTCCACCAAGCGCATATTCAAATCCATAAAAATGTTTGATTTTACCAAATGCTGTTTTATAATCAAGCATATTCTTGATGTAAGGAACACAGTCGATGTCATGAAAGACAAGTGTTATTTTTTGATATTGAGTAGGGTAATTATTTTTAACGTATATAAATCCAGCATTTTTCATGGCGCCTCGATTGAATACTCTCTTGTCTTGTTGGTGGCAAAATAATATTCTGTATTCTGTTTCGTCATAATCTTCGAGAATATATGACATATAACGTAAGAAAAACTCTTTTTGTGCCAACCTATCGCGATATGGAATGATAAAAACCACACTTGGTACAATGTCTGAATCCACATTCGCTACAATGTCTGTATTCATGAGTTCAATATTTATAGTAGTTATATTAATTTATTTGTTATACTTTAATAATATTGATTTGGGTATAAGTTTATCCTTAATTCCGTATAATTTTTTATAGCACTTATTGATGGTTACTTCGCTTATTTCACTTATTCTATTCACATCGGACTTTGATATATTTAAATCGCATAACTGACCCACGAAATAAACAATCCCGCTCGCGATTGAATTCGGTGTGTTTTCGGGTATAGAGTTGGTATCTTGTATTTTTTTAGCTATAAACATGCTTAGCCGGGTAAGCTCATTGTTTATATTGAGGCGGCTACAGTATCGTTCTATAAAGGACTGGGGACCTGTTTTACAAAGTACCGTTTTTTCCGTTTCATTTTTCTCTATTGTATTGATAATAGAACATGCGTTTTTACACCCTCTTGTAGCGCTTGTTTTGTCTAAATTAAATATCTGGGCTATTTCGGAAGCAGTGCGCGGAGTGTTATTGATTCTAAATGATATATATATTGACGCAGCAATAATTCCGTCACGATTAATGCCTCTAAATGTCTGATGTTCTGATATTTTTTTGTGATATATGATTGCGTTGTCGATAATTAATTTACTCACACCAGACTGTTGGGCCATCATGTTTATTCTCTGAAATTCATCGTACTGTGATTTTTCCCGATACGGCATTGACTGCCACTCAGTATATCGTTTTATCTTTCTCATTTCGTAGCTTGACGACGAGCCCGCCATAACTTTACATGAATACGACGATTCCTTCAGAAGAGGATTTATTGGCATACCACATCTCGTTGGATCACTTCCATGACTATCATCGGCACCATAAAATCTCCATTCTGCTCCCTGATCAATCATGTCTGTATATACCATCGCGCACTTTGGGTTGATACAACTCAAGAATCCAAGTTCGTTATATACCAGATTGGTGCTACAATTATCACAAAATTCTCTCTCTCCGCCTGACCGATATACGCATTCGATCGTCGTCTCTTTGTTAGGTTCTATTTCACTATCGAACATATTCCATAATCGAGACTTGCTTTTAGTGGCATTATGTTTTTTATTTTTTTTTGTTTTTGTTGCCATGTCCATTTTATAAGCAATGTAAATATATACAAAATTTCAATTTTATTTTATATCTTTTATATATATTGAATATGGGAAATGGACTATCGTCAGAATCATTCGAAAATACGCAAAATAAACTAACAGATGAAAACATCGAAACAACAAAGGATATTTCCGATAAAATAAACGAAGTCGCCGCGAACTATATTATTAACTTAAGTATCCCCGACATGGAGGCTCTTTTGGATCCCAAGTTTTACAATAAGGTTGAGGTTATTACGAGTAAAGCATTTTTACAGAGAGTAAAAATGCATGAAGTAGATGTTTTGGTACAAAAAACACTGGGTGGAGAAAAGGTTGACCATAAAGAAACAAACGATGTAGCAGTTATAGTACATAGAAGCGAGGAAGAAATGAAAAAGAAGGAGAAGTTTCTGAAAAAACAGAACTGCCAAAGTATAGCGAAGTTCTATATTAAAATCGCCCATTTATATGCTGCAATTGTAAAAACAATTGATCCCCAATTTGATGACGGTATGGGTGATACAAAAGATGTTTTTTCATTATATGGAATAAATGACACAAGTGAAGACGGAATGAATAAAAATAGTCAAGTAAAAAATGCGACACCAAACGATGTTTTTAAAGGATTCTGTTTTATGCGTGTTCGATCGTTGATAAAGCTTTTACCCAAATATAAAAAAATCCTCGGCGAGCAATCGGGTGGAGAACCCGATGATTTTATGAAAACTCCACCCTTTTTTCAAAATACCCATAATGAGTTGGAACGAAATGGTGAAAATAAAGACTACGTTGTTCAACCAATTAACCCGACGGATGCCGAGTCTATTCCGGAACCCCAGCCAACACAACCCACACCTCTTGTGGATGAACCCCAGCCCACACAACCCACACCTCTTGTGGAGGAACCCCAGCCCACACAACCCACACCTCTTGTGGAGGAACCCCAGCCCACACAACCCACACCTCTTGTGGAGGAACCCCAGCCCACACAACCCACACAACCCACACAACCCACGCAACCCACACCTCTTGTGGAGGAAGCCCAGCCTACACAACCCATACAACCCATACAACCCATACAACCCACACCTCTTGTAGAGGAAGTCCAGCCCACACCAATACCTCGGGTGGAGGAACCCAATCAAACAGTCGATATGAGCAAAGTCGACGATTCTCCCTCTCCAATGTGCACCCCGGGAATGAATGAGATTGATTTCAATGCGCTTGATAAATTATTTAACGATAAATTCAATTATGATGCTCGCGGTGTTTCTGGCGAAGATTCTGAAAAATTAACAGAGTTTAAGCCTAAATACGTCATGAGCGATAAGAGCAAACAGAAGAAGATGGAAATATTGAAGAAGTTTTATGAAACGTTTACCGGAAAATCGTACGACGGTGAGGAAGAGTTAAGTAAATTTAGTCAGATAAAATTAACTGATTTCAGTTCGTCGTCTCTGTGCAGAGACCCACTTGAACTATCACAACAGTCAATGGATAGTGGTTCGGTTCAAATGAAATTAATGGATTATGGTGCGTTTGTTAAATCTATGTTATCCGATATAAATCTAAAATACGACTCGCTTATCAATATTCTTCACATGATTTTTTACTTTACTGACCAGGATAAAATTATTGTCCATCCCAAGCTGAACGATTTAGAAAATATAGATAGTCTTTCCGGCGACAGTCGTGAGTATAATCTTTCATTATTGGTTCTAAAAACACGCGATATAATTACATCCATGTATATTGATTGCGAATCCAACTTCCAAGAGGGCGTTAAAAAATTCGAAGATCTAAAAGAGGCAATAATAAGAGAAAACAATGCTGACCAGAACTAGAACAATGACATAAACATTTAGCATACAATTAATATATTTATATACTATATAATGGGAATGGGACTCCGTAGAAGTTTTACCGGTGGTAAAGGAAAGAAGCAATCTAAGACGCAATCTAAGAAACAGCAGAGCAAGACACGTAAGGGAGGTAAGAAGCAGAAGAAGCAGCAGAAGAAGAGCCGCAAGCAGCAGAAGAGCCGCAAGCAACGCAAATAAATGATTAATTTCTTATATTTAACAATTAATAATGTAATATCTATTTATTAATTGTTACATAACATTATAACATTATAACATTATAACATTATAATACTATTCCTCCATTATGAATAACCGCACTACCAATTACTTTTGAAAATGATGTACTTACAATATGCGTTTTACTGGGAATATAATATTTTATAAATATGAGCATAAAAATCTGTTCTATTTTTTAAATGGTCTCATAAGATCATCTCGATAAATTCCCGACGGGGAATATGCGTTTGTAGATTTAAATGTGTGTTTATTTTGAGATTTTTCATTTGTTTGTAGTCCACCGCCACCTATTTTTTTGGAATTCACAATAAACGAGTTGGGGTTTATTGGGTCACTCTTTTCTTGTGAGACCGAATTGTTATTTATTACGCCTCCCGATCCATCAAGAGTCATACCAGTTCTCTTTTTTATTTCGTCACGAACATATGTGGGTACCCAATGTTTCCAACTTATAAACATTAAATTTGGGTGTATATATTTTGATATAAACCCATTGTCGTCTAGTTTTTCTAGTAAATATGCGATGCATGAGCCATGATCATACTTTGGAACACCTATAATAATCTCGGGTACAACATACCAACAATACTGGTTATCAACGTGTTGTCTCGACGTTGATTTTATTCGTATGTGTATCCTTGCCAAAATTTTTTTGTATATTGATAATTTATTAAGATCATAGTTCTTTTTCTTTTCGTATAAATCATCAATATCAATCTTTTCGCCGAATTCCTCTTCGTTTAACTTATTAAGATCAAAGATAGAAGTCATAGTAATATGTTAGAATATATTTTTTAAAATAAAACTAATTCGTATGACAATCAAACATCTTGTAATTACGGGCGGTGGTCCATATGGATTTTATTCATTTGGCGTTCTGAGTCAGTTAAAACAAAAGGGTGTTTTCCACCTCAAAAATATTGAAAGTATCTATGCCTCGTCCATTGGATGCCTTGTTGGTATTTTAATGGTTTTAAAAAATATAAGTCATGACGAAGTGGTCCAATACATAATCAACAAACAATTCTTAGAATTTCTTAAACTAACACCAGACCATATTTTTAACATGTATTCAAAGAAGGGTGTATATGATATAGTCGCACTTATAAAGAATTTAGTTGAACCTATTTTTTATTCCGAAAATGTATCTCCTACCATCACAATTAAAGAGTTTTACGAACACTATAATGTAAAATTAAATTTCATGACAACAAACATAAATGATGATTTTTCAGAATATTGTATTTCATTGGAGACTCAACCAGATCTCCCGGTTTACAAAGCTGTCGCCGCTTCAATGAGCATTCCATTTATATTCTATCCGATAAATATAGGCGACATGTGTCTTGTAGACGGTGGCGCTGTGTCGAATTATCCGGTTCATGTCTGTATGAAAGATTATCCAGACAACGAGGAAAATATATTGGGTGTTTATAATAAATACAATAAAGATAAAACTGCCATTATTGTAAATCAGGAATCAAGTATTTTAACATACACCAGTGCGTTTGTATATCAGCTTATGAAAAATTTAGACATGGCTTATAAACCAACGGATTTATCGCCAATAAAACACGACATAGCGATTAATATATCTGGGGGATGTGGAATATTAAACAAGGATGTCATGACTGAATTATTAACGGACAAGGATAAGAGATATGCTCTTATCAAAGATGGGTATTTGTTAGCCGACGAATACTTGAAAACTATTAAATATTTCGATGAAGCTGAACAAGATGAAACAGACTGAACTTATATCATTCTATCAAGAAATTCGTCGAGTCTGTCAGCGTCTGGTTTGGTGTCGTATAAATAGTGTTCCCCCTTTTTATCCAGAATAATAGTCGGATATCCAGATACTTTATACTTGTTAATTTTAGATTTTGCCTCGGGATCAGTGTCGTCGCTACAGTCGACTTCCTCGATTGAAATTACAGTATTTCCACGTCTAACTTCGTCTCCGTGACGATCCGTAAAATCTTTCCATCCGCCACCCGTCTGCTTTGCTCTTGTACAGTGCGGACACCAGTCAGCATAAAAAAAATATAGTTTGGCTTGGTCAGGATCATTTACCAAAACGCTCGTATTCTTATTAAATTCCATGTTTGGTTCCATGCTTTCTCTTCTAAAAAAGAAATAGTTTATTATAAAATACACAATAATCAGTGATAATACGATTAATAACCCCTTTTTCAAATTTATTTTCTTTAAAAAAGATATTTTTTTTGCGTTAAATAAACCACCCTTCATATATATTATATAAATATTAAAACATGTTGCTGAACCAAATTAAAGGTAAATAATTATACAATACAATACAATGCTATTTAGAAATAAGGTGGGACAGCTAATAAACATTGAAAAAAACGACTTCACTACGGATAAAGAATACTATTTAAAAATTTGTGAGATTTATAAGAAGAAGGAAACGAATATAATTGTTGACATAAAGGAAACGCCTATATTTAACTACATCATGAAGTTGCTATAGCAATATATTTTTTCCATAAATTAGTTTCTAATCATATATTATGGCATCACGCAACAAGACGGTAAAACGACGATTAAAATCATATGTGGTTAAAAAATATAAAATAAAGGGTGGAACTAAGAAGAAAATTTACAGCTCGGAAAATTACGAAAGTGGGGATGGTATGCTTACAAGTGTTTGGGGTCCAAGTTTGTGGCATGTCCTCCATACAATGAGTTTTAATTACCCGAATGAACCGACCCATGAACAAAAGAAACATTACCGCGACCTTATATTGAATCTTCAGCATGTCCTCCCGTGTAAATATTGTCGTATAAATCTTGCAACAAACTTTAAACAACTTCCTCTTACAAACGAATGTATGAAAAACAGATATACTTTTAGTATGTATGTCTATAACCTTCATGAACTCATAAACAAGATGCTTAATAAAAAGTCAGGACTTTCTTACGATGACGTGAGAGAAAGATACGAACATTTTAGAGCACGCTGCGGGAAGAAAAAGAATAAACTCTTCAAATTTTCAAAAACAATGAAGAAAAAACATCGCGGATGTACAGAACCCCTCCACAAAGTTAAAAGCAAGGGCATCGTTCATATTGTTCCGCAAAACATAAAATGCGATTCGATGGTAATTGACAACAAGTGCACAGAGTTGAAATAGTTTTAAAATTGACATAGTAATTGTCATTATGTACTATAATATTGACAAGAATGACTGTGACCAATACGCATATTACGGACGATGGGATGTATTCCCTATTTATCGAAACCCTTGAAAATTATAATTGTGATGATCATACTTATAAAGAGGTAACTCAAGCACTCAGGGCACTTTTATCACACGATAACTATATTAAGACGATACGTAACTTTAATGATAACACCACTGGATTCGCGTGGTCCAGCGACACCGACGTAACTAATATAGGCAAGTTATTGGAATTCCAAGGACATAGTGGTGCATCGTTTGCCATTACACTTCGAATGTGTCAGCGTATTTTTAGAGACGTCATCGACGAGGATTGTAATATATACAACCTTTAGTACGGAGACGATCGTTGAAAAGTTTGAGTATGACATACCGATGTATTTAAGGTCAGGAGAGAATGTGTTGTTTGACATAGATAGCCACGAAGCATTGGGGGGGGGTACGGAATGAATCGGATGGAAAGATAGATGAATTGGACGAGGAAGAGTAGATATAATTTATAATTTATAATTTATAATTTATAATTTATAATTTATAATTAAAAATGAATAAATATGTATTTTTGTTGTTAATAGAATAAATGAAGCATTGTCGGACAATTAAAAAGATATGTGATAAAAGTCGTCATTCCGCGTGAAATATAATATAATGATTACCGAGATAGATTAGGAGGTATTTGTTGGCTTTTGGTACCAGTGCGTCATGGTTTGATGCGTTTTCTTTGTCCGAATTCCGATTGTTGTCTGAAAGAAAGAATATGGTGTGAATGTATGTTTTGATTATGGTGTGGAGGAATATTAGTAGAAGGTGCGAGTAGGTCTTCAAGAGTGATGTCGGTTGTATTAGACGGCGACATTATATATGAAGTATATATATGAAGTATATATATGAAGTATGTATATGTATTTAATATGAAATAAAGATTTACATAATGGATGTAGTTGAATACTATAGTGGTGTGTTTATTATATAGAATGATTTATATAATAAGCGGTAAATGGTTGTGTAACCGATTTCTGGGTTAGTGGTGATAATATGATTAAATGATGTGATACATTAAAAGATGACTATCTCTCTATGACTAAAAAAGGGGGTGGTTATATAGTGTGATGATAATGATATAAATTTTCTGGTTCATTATATATTATAATTTGCAGATCGCTAATATACTTATTTCAATATTACATAAACATGTCATCAATTAATGTATCAAACGTATATTCTCTTTTCCATCCCAAAAGGGTGGTCGCTTTTGATGGATCACCCAATAACAAATCAACCTCACATGGTCTAAAGTATTTCTCGCTTATATTCATCAATAATCTTCCTGTTTTCTTATCGTATGCCCTTTCGTCGAGTCCAGTCGAAACCCACCGAAGTTCTATATTAAACTTACCGAAACATCTTTCAATAAATGTCCTCACACTATATGTTTCACCTGTTGCGAGAACATAATCTTCGGGGGTTTCCTGTTGGAGCATTAACCACATCCCATGCACATAGTCCTTACTATGACCCCAATCACGTTTGCTATCTATATTACCTAATGTTAGAACATGATCACCGCCCCAGTTATTCATAATCTCCTTGACACTATTGACTATTTTCATCGTTACAAAATTCTCACCCCTTCTCGGGGACTCGTGGTTAAATAATATACCGTTACACGCATACATATCGTAGCTATCCCTATAATTTTTTACAAGATAGTGACTATAAACTTTTGCGCATGCGTAAGGAGATCGTGGGTTAAACGGGGTTGTTTCACTCTGAGGTGTTTCAACAACCTTTCCAAACATCTCGCTTGTTCCTGCCTGATAAAATTTTATTTTTTTCTGAATTTCGGGAGAAAATGTCCTCACTGACTCGAGTATTTTGAGAGTTCCAATGCCGTCAATTATAGATGTATATTCTGGTATCTCGAATGATATTTTTACATGACTCTGTGCTGCCAAATTATATATTTCCAATACTTCGAAATCCTTGTTATCATTTACGATATTTGTAATTATGCTTGTTAGTGACGATCCGTCGCTCATGTCACCATATACAATATTAAGTTTATCTCTGATGTGATCAAGGCGTGTCTTTGAAAAAAGAAGAGATGTTCTTCTTACAATCCCATATACCTTATACCCCTTTTCGACAAGTAGTTCGGCAAGGTATGACCCATCTTGTCCAGTTATGCCGGTAATAAATGAAAGCTTCATATATTATATGTAAATTTCATTTTATATTGATTACATCGCAAATGTGCTAAAATCAGAAAGAACCGGTTTAGGTAAGTAGTTATTTTCGGAATGAACATTGTTGTAATTAGGCACCTTTTTGCAGCTAAACGACGGTTCGGGGCATCGTCCGCATGGCGGACACGGGGAACACGATGGTTTGTTTAAAAGCGCAGAAACTTCACTTCTTAGAATATAAAGATCTTCACTTCCCAATGGGATACTACTTTTTGCCACCGCCGCAGTTGATGTGGATGGTCTATTATAATCACCATTTAATTGTTGGTTTGTTGTCTGATTATTTTGAGCGGTTCTTGTCTTAATCGTGCTTCGTGCTACAGTTGTACCGTTGTTTGTTGCGGAGACGATGGGGTCCTGAAGAAGATTATTGTTGTCTTTGACGTCATGGTCGTGATCGGTGGATGCCATACCTTCGACACCACAATTTCCACCTAAAAAGGAACAGAGAACGAGAGCTAACATCAAAATAAAAAATACTTGGGCATGATATAATTTAAGTTTCAACGCCATTATATGATATAATATATAGTTGGAAATTAATATTATAAGAGTATTAAATATTTAATTATAATATAAATATTAAATGATCGCACCATTTTATCAGGATGATATAGATATTAAAGAAATTGGTGTTGATGAGGCGGGTAGAGGACCATTATTTGGTCGTGTTTATACAGCCGCCGTTATATTGCCTAAAGAAGGGTTTGAATATTCAAGAATGAAAGATAGTAAGCGATTTAATAGCGAAAAAAAAATACAGCAAGAAGAATCATATATAAAAGAGAATGCGGTGGCATGGAGTGTTTCATATAGTGATGAGAAACGCATTGATTCCATCAATATTCTTCATGCGACAATGGAAAGTATGCACAAATCTATAAAAAACGTAACAACCGATTTATCCGACGCATTAAACGGGGGCGACGATTACCTTATTCTGGTTGACGGCAACTATTTTGTTGAATATACCTACTTCCAAAATGATAGTCTGGGTTCTATAGGTCATGTAACAGTTAAAGGGGGTGACGATAAATACTCATCTATAGCAGCTGCGTCTATATTGGCAAAATGCGCAAGAGACCGATACATTAAAGATCTATGCGAGACTTATCCGGAACTAAACGAACGCTATGGGATATTATCAAACAAAGGATATGGTGCAAAAGTTCATATAGACGGGATTCAGAAACACGGTATATCACAATTTCATAGATTATCTTACAAGACTTCACAGAATCACGTCATAAATAGTGTGACCCCCATAAAATCTTAAATATTATACAGATACACCAACTATTTTTTTACCAGATGAATATACATTCGGGTTCTTCTTCCGATCATTCCTTTCACTATAGTATCATCATATAATACATTTTCCAAAAAGATCTGCGTATTTACACGACCATAAACGAAACTTGTAAAATTGATTTAATTATGTAAATCTTTTTCTATAAAAGATAGAAAACGATGAAGGTCCTTATTTTCGATACCGAAACCACGAACATCCTCCCGAAAGGCATTCCTCTTATGAAAGCGTATGTAAATCATTACCCCACTATTGTTCAGATTAGTTTTATATTGTACGATACCATCAGAAATACATTATGTGAGTCACATGATTACGTTGTAAAGATTTCAGATGATGTCGAATTGTCTGAAGAAAGTACAAACATTCATGGAATTACACGAGATATTATGAACAGTGACGGAATTGAGATTAAACATGCGTTGGGGATTTTCAAAAAATGCTACGACAAGTGTGACCGTATTGTCGCACACAATATAAAGTTTGACAAGACCATGTTGATCGTCGAATGTATGCGATTGAAAATCCCGTCGATTATCCAGACATCCGACCATGGCAAGCTTTACTGTACCATGAACAAAACGATGCGCGTATGTAATATTACAATACAGCGAAACGGTGGAAGCTATATGAAATTTCCAACACAGCTCGAACTTCATTCGCATTTATTCGAGAATTCAATCAATCCAGATAAGTTACATAACTCATTTAATGACATACTTGTTTGTACGCGGTGTTATATGAAATTTGAACACGACGAAGATGTATTTGAAACAAGTGCCGATTTTAGAAACCACTTTGCAAAACTATTGAATTAGATATAACCCAACCACCCCATTCCATTTATATATTATTATATATTCGTTAAAGAATAAAAGAAAAGATTACCGTTATGATGAACTTTTCTTTCTAATATTATTTATATTACTGTGCTGAAAATTAATGATATAATAGAGTTATCTGATTATTTTGCGATCGATATACGTTGTCTATTCGTCCCATTTTTTCGCAATTCTTTTACATCAAGTTCGGCAATGACAGATACATAGCTGTCGTTCAATTCAAATCGTTGCCCGACCACCTTTATATGGATTTTATCACCTTCGTTTATGCTCGAAAATTCTTTCACTGAATAATGGTGATCTCGTGCCACGAATATAACGAGCGGGGAATTATTATATCCTTCGATTTCCGCACGTATTCCGGCCTTTGTTATATTTTTAACGACACACTCAATTGTAGTTCCCTGAACCGGATTACATACATGACATTGGTATATAACATCAAATATAATATTTGCTGCCTTACATACACCATTTGAATAATTTATAATTTCAACAGACCCTTCCTTTACATATCCATTTTCCCCACATTTCCCCTCCATTTTTTTCGAAAGCATCATTTTAATAACATTGGTAATATTTCCACCAATATTCGAAACCGATAGAGCGACCTTTTCCGTATTTACACATTTTATGAAAATATCAAACTTTTTCCGCTTGTCCTCATTATTCACCGTAAATTTCGATGTCTTTTTTGTTCCTGCGGGGAGTCCCTTGAAAATGGTATCATCAGGTGTCTTGGGAGGATCTCCGTCAGGTGTCTTGGGAGGATCTCCGTCAGGTGTCTTGGGAGGATCTCCGTCAGGTGTCTTGGGAGGATCGCCGTCGGGCGTCTTGGGAGGATCTCCATCCGGCGTCTTGGGAGGAGAATAATCTGGCGACTTGGGAGGAGATTCATCTGGCGTATGTTGTCCTGTTTTTTCTTCTTCCATATCTGACATATATATACGTAACATAAAGTATTTATATGTTTTCAATTTTATCTTAGTTTACACGTATTAAATCAATATCGTGCCTTCCATTTTGGAAACAACTGCTTCAACTGGATCTAAGAACCATCGTTTATTGTCGTGTCTTACTTTATCATAGTATCTATAAGTGAGTTCCATTAAAACAGTAAGTGATTTTACTCTAAATTTACTATCTTTATCGCAAAAATTATAAAAGTCTTCTTGTTTTCCTATTTTTTCCGGGATAATTTTCTTTCCTCCATACAAATAGTTGTTGATCATATCTATTTTGAGCGTTTTTAGATGATCCAACCCCGAAAACGACCTACTTTTTTTATTCTCCATTAGTTTCATTTTAAATTCAATCTTTGAATCTTTTGACGTCTTTTTAGATCCAGTAAACATCATTAATCCGATGTACTGCTTCTTGAACTTCTGTGAAAAATCCTCTACCGATATTTCTTTCCTTTTCTTAAGAACATCGAGAGTAAAAGTTTTAAGACTATCGTCGATTACCCATTTGCTTTCGTCATTAATAACAAAAACACTGTAGGTACCATTATTTTCGAAAATAAAATATGGTTCATTCTTGCCTCCATTTTCTATATCGAAACAAAATGTCTTCATATAGTGTATTAATTTCTCCTGAAAACTGTTCAATGATCCGTCGTTCTCCAAACTGGCTTTATATATCGGCCAAATGAAATTTATTATTGCGGTCTTTTCGTCAATATTTGTCCTATCAAATAAGTACTCGATTAAACAGGCGTCCGCTACATTTTTATCATATTCATCCACATGAGCCTTGATTACATTATATCCCATATATTCGTGCATTATATTCGTTCGATTATCAATATCATTGGGCGTTTTATTCGAATACGTTTCTATATTGTGATACATATTATGGAAGTAAATGTGGTAATTTTCTTCAATTGTCTTTTCCGCCTTTTCTGAAACACCGTCGATGTTTATTTTAACATGAGGGAGTTTGTTGTCAATCGGCGTTATTCTTTCAAATACAGTAGATCCACGATCCTTTAATTCGCTTGGTTGGTACATGTAATAATTTCCGACATTTACGATATAACCCTGTCTATCCAACGAGTCCCTCGCAACGAACATTTCATTATCTGAAATTTTTTCCAAAGCGATGTCTATTTCTTCGTTTGAAAAAAGACGCACATTTTTTATATCATCAATCAGGTCATCCTTTACATAAATATATCTTTTAGAAAATAGATCCTTCACTATATCTATAATGATTTCCATGTTTATCTCGGAGAATTTTTCATCAAATGTATCGGCTGATTCAGTTATTTTTAATTTGTCATGGTTTTGACATTTATAGACACACGTATCCATATAATCACAGTTTGGGGAAAATGGCTTATCTCCAAGCGAATAATCAACAATGGAACCATTCGATAACGTTTGTTTAATTACCAAATCCATATTTTCCTGCGTATATTTTGTTTGGTTGTGGTTTAACACGCAATCAATCGATGCCTCTTTTAAAACCCGAGTAACATTACCTATCTGCTTTGCCTTTTTCTCAGCCTTTCTATATATATACATGTCGGCAGTTTCGCAATCATCTTCGCCGGGAAGTGTGCAATATAAATATACCGATGTGTTTCTTTCTTCAAAATCAATATTTTTATGACTTTTAAATCGTATTGCGCGCCCTATTATTTGTTCGATGCGGCTTAAATTATACCATGGATCCATAATAAATACATTTCTTACAAATTTAAAATCAAGACTTTCCGAACCGGCTCGTGTTATAAAAATAACCTTTACATTTGATCCATCGTAGTTGCTGTCGTTTGTTGCCGCAACCAATTCTTCAGTATTATTCGGACTTAACGTGTTGTCTCCGGAAATGACTATATAACTTGCTTGTTTAAATTCACTCAATGATTTTCCCGACACTGGACTCCGTTCTTTAAAATTATGGTCAATCGGAACTATTTGATTTTTTTTGTCACTTATATATTTTGGTTCAAACAATGAATCTGTTTTTCCATATCGTTTGAACCCCATTTCCTCCAAACATAATGCCATCGGTAGTACCCCACCATCGACATAGTTACTATAAATGATAGATACGCCTTTGCTTTTCATTACGTTGGTCATTATATCCTTTGCCTTTCCGCTATATTTACCAATATTTTTATAGGAGAACACTCGTCCGAATTTTTTAAGAACTTCCGGTTTATACTTGAAATTTTTTCTAAACCTCTGTTCGATACTTTTTTCATAGTCCATCAAAGTATTTATTCCATTGACTCCGTATATTACGTCTCGCATTTCTTCGTCCGACTCGTTTGGATTCGGGAAAACATAATTCAAACATTCAATAAGGTGCTGTAGTTTTGAATAATTATATTTTGCGTCCTCATGTATTTCAGATTTAACAATATCTTGTATTTTTGATAAATTTTTGTCCTTTACAATTTGATATCCACTTTTCTGATACGCACTCATTTCTACCGGATAAACATCAACAAAATCAATACGATCAAATAACTCTTGACCATTCAGTTGCTTAGTTGGGTACTTTATATTTAATATCGAATTTTTTGGGGAATGTAAATTTGGAAAAATCCTATACGGGAATGTATATGGATTTTCACCACGAACGAATGAAATATAACCTCTTGCTTTTTTTATCAATATATCTCGACCACTTATGCGCCCAGTGTTAAATTCACCACTTTTGTTAAAAACATCCTTTATGTATAACTCATCTCGCCCATCGTTTAGATTCATCATATTGAGTATCCAAATTATTTCTTTATAATCGTTATACATTGGTGTCGCACTTAACAGGAGAAGTCTCATATTATCACTGTTTTTGATAACATTAATCATGCTCCTTGATATACGTTTTCCAGATGACATAATGCTGTCTATTTTCTTTATATTATGAATTTCGTCAATAATAACCAGACGATCATTGAATTCGTGTTCCAGTTGTTTTTTAAACAGGGTTTTTTTTATCTTGTCTTTTACCTTACTTTTTTGTTCGATATTTTCAATATAATTCGCAAACTTTCTATATCCCATAAACGTGTATGATTTGTTAATTATACTCATTATGTTTTTTATTACCTTTGTTCTGTCGTTTTGGTTATATAACCCTTTCAATCCCATTGGATTTAATTCTTTCAAAAACGAATTGGTATTATTGCCGTCATAATTCCAAAAACCGGATTCATATGATAATCGTCGTTCATCAAATAACTGTAATCTAAAGTTTCTCTGCACATTAGGTGACGCCACTACAAGAATCGTTTTGAACCTTTCTACATTTCGCATATCTTTCCTATATTGTTCAGAAACACCAATTGAACTTAACGTTTTCCCTGACCCCAACCCATGAAAAAGAAGAAGACTATTATATGGAGTGGACGAAGATAAAAAGTTCCTTACAAATATTTGATGGGGAGAAAATATCATCTTTCCGCCCATCAACATGTTGGATTTTTTTTTGAACTCTGTAATATCGGCTGACTCGTAATATGGATAATGTGTATTCATAAACTCCTTCTTTTTTGAAATTTTTAAACTAAAATTAGGATCGGATGTATGCGGATATAGGTAGTTGTCGTCTGATATGTCTTCCTCTTCCAAATTAATAACATCATATTCAACGCGATTTTTTGTTTCTTTCCCTGATTCGTATTTATCTATAAGCAATTGTTGATTTTTTGATACTACGTACGGAGTGTCTGAAATTTTAATGATTTCGTCTTTATCCATTTCTTTGATATATATTAGTCATATATTCTATATAAATTTAAAACTTTATTTATATTATTCAGAATGTTTATTTTTTCAAAGTTATAATGTCTAATACTTTTTAAGCATTCGTCATAGGTTTTCCACTCCATATTTGATATTTCCGATCTTTGAAATTTGGAGGTATTGTCGATTTTGTCCATGTATGAAATATAATATTTGTGTTTGTAGTTTTTGTAATTAGACCCAACAAATATTTCTTCATATGGGATAATATTTTCAACCAATTTCATAGAGTTTCGACTATACCCAGTTTCTTCTTCAAATTCACGAATAGCACAATCAAGATCCTTTTCTAAACTATTTCGTCTTCCCTTCGGAAACCCCCATTCGGGATTAGACCAACAAGTGTCACTCTTTTTAATCAAATCACACAAATTAACATTATACCCGTTATTTTTTAACTCGGAATTAATAAAAAGGATCTTTTTCTCCAAACTATTGAGACCTGAAACGTCATCCACATTGTTCAATACATTATTTGAAAAATTTAATAGTTTTTGTTTTTCATAAATAGTCATCTCGTTTATCAAAGATAGCAAATATGTATCATCTATTATTGGAAATTTACACTTAATGAAATCTGAATATCCAAAACTATCCTTTCTACATACCATCAAATACTCATTAACTCCTTTATTTTTTCGGAAAACAATTATACCTATACTTGTTATCGGCATTTTGCACTCTATTATAATGTGTCCTGATTTACCACAATTATTGCAAAATAATGAGGGTTTCATCTATATTAAACTTAATTATCAAAATGTTTTTATATCGATTATTATATGAATCTTGACCTCGATCCCAAGATATGGGGACCGCATTACTGGTTTGTTCTTTGTTCGATATGCATGACTTACCCTAAAACACCAAATAATGTTGCTAAGAAAAAATATTATACATTTATTCAAAATCTACCCCTTTTCATACCTCATCGGGAAATGTCAGACGAGTTTAGTAAAATACTTACGAATTATCCATGTACTCCTTATTTGGATTCGCGTGATTCACTGTTAAGGTGGATGCATTTTATCGACAATCGAGTAAACATAATGATCGGAAATCCAGAGACAACATTTGTTGAATCAATGGATAAGTACCACAGTAACTATAAAAGTATCAATCAACAAAAAAGCGAGTGGTCTTTTTTTACCAAATTTCATATTTGGATTTATGTTGTTATCGTCATGATCATCTTGTGCTTTTTCGTATATTCTGAATAACAACTGTCTCTATTTATATTCAAATAAAATTAAATATCATGATATATTAGTATGGTAATCGAAAGTATTAATAAAAATATAGACGGTGGCAAGGCGTTTGCCGAGGGAGCGTATGGATGCGTATTTAGACCTGCTCTTAAATGCAAGAATGAAACCCATAGACGAGACGGTGTTAGCAAACTTATGATGACCGACAAATCCTATTCAGAATACAATGAAATCTCTGGATTTTTAAAGGTCCTTTCGAAAATTCCAAATCATCGTTCTCTTTTCATGTTTCCTCATAATATATGTAGAGTAGCACCGCTTGATAAAAAAATAGATTTACCGAATTTCAATAAAAATTGTGACCATTTTTCCAAAAAGGGTAAAATAAACAGTAAGACGATTAATAAACCATCGAATTTAAATAAGCTTCGGATAATTAATCTCCCAGACGGAGGAAATGATGTTGATATTAAAATGCACGAAATAAAAACACCAAACGATTTATTAAAACTAAATAACTCTCTTTTGCGCCTTCTGAAATATGGTATTGTCCCAATGAACTATTATAAGATATACCACTTTGATATAAAAGATACCAACGTTCTTATAGATAATGATTTCACCGCACGTTTAACGGACTGGGGACTTTCGGGAATGATAGACTCGAAAGATGCGATACCATCAATTATAGCAAATCGCCCACTTCAATCAAATCTCCCATTTTCAAATATACTTTTTAATCCCGGAACGTTATCGCGATACGATGATTTCTATAATCAAAATAAACAAGACTATACTTTTGATAAAGTTATTGATTTTATGACAGACGAGTTTGATTTTATATCTCGCGATGTGGGACATGGACACTACGACTATCTGGAACCAATATATAGATATATTTTCAATGACAAGGGATTTTCATTAAAACATGAGATTATTACATACATTAGTCAAGTAGTATTCGAGTGGAAGCACCCAAAATATGGGTTTGATCTAAAAAAATATTTTTTTAAGGTTTTTTTACCCAATGCCGATATTTGGGGATTTATCACAATATATTTTTCCTTTTTTTCAGAATCCGCCAAGATGAACAACAATAATCCCATTTTCTTCCATAAGTTGCGTCAATTATTTATCCGTTATCTTTTTACAAATTCACATAAACCGATTAATATAAAGGACCTTTTTATAGATATTAAAGATCTAAATAATTTTTTGAAAAAAAACGATTACGTTGATTTTATACCAACCAGTCCCAGAAGCCCAGAGACGAAATTTCTTCATTCCACAAAAACAATTTCATTCAATGTGGTTCAAACAGGAAAGAAAAAAAATGTAGAAAAAATTATGAAACGTGCTTCGAAAAATAAAACAAGAAAAAAGACGTCAATGAAAACACACAAATCACACTCCACACAATCAACCATTAAAGAAACAAAAAAAAAGAGATTATATACCTCACGACGTGTCAAACGAAAAATATAAAATACTCTGTTCTATTATTACATTTATATAGGTATTATTTATTAGTTTTGATATTTCTTCATTCTATGTAATGCGTCGAATACAGAATCTTTTATGTGCTTAACGCTCGGATACATATGTATAAGCTTATTGGTGTCTAAGCAATTATTGGATCGGTCTGCGTCGAGAATTTTTGCCTGTTCATCTGGTGTAAAATTTTTCCATGTAAAGCGCGGATCAACAATATCTTTATACATTGTAAGTACTTCATTATGTGATATGAGTCCAGGATTTGTGAGATTAATTGTACCGGTAACATTATTTATAGCCATGTCTAATGCTATGGGCAATAAATCATCTAATACTGACATTGCGTTGGGTATAGAACATATGTATTCATATTTGGTAATTTTCGATATGAAATTGCGTGGATCTAATCTGTCGGTAATGGGCATACGTATTCTAAGATTAAGTGTATTTTCATCACATAAATGCATTAATTCATCAGTAAATCCTTTTACAATAGAATATCCGGAACCAAAGAAATTGGGCTTGGCATTTTCATGAAACCCCGTAGATTCATCACCGAAAATATGCTGTTCATCATATTTGAAAATACAACCAGTACCAAGATAAGTATAATGAATTCTATGTTTTTTACATAACATCGCCAACACAACCGGCGAGAATAAGTTATCTCTAACATTTTCATATACCTTACCAGATTGTTCCAAATAATCAATAGTCGTATATACTTTTCCATCTTCAGTTGTACCATGTGTTCTGCCAATAAAACTCATTACATGGGTTGGAGTACATTCCAATATTTCATTCTCTACTTGTTCCTTACAGTCAGCTCTAACTTTAGACAAAATAAACTCAATATTTTTATTATATAAGATTGTACACATCATGTTACCGATCCAGCCACCATGTCCGTAAATTAAGATTCTCATCGTAATTTTATATACGTTTATTTTTTAGGTCTATTTTATAATTATAAAATAGATAATATTGGTAAAAAGACGCATTACACACAGGCGTTGAATTATTATGTCATACTTCAAAAATATACAAAATTGAAATAATTTGTATATTATATCAGGTATTAAATACGATATAATTATGGGAAGGCGCGACGTTATTCCGATAGAAACAATTGAACAGGTTGAACGCCGGTCAAGTCGGAAAACGGCAATTAGTAGTCAAGCTGTTGTTCCCAGCATAGAACAACAAGAAAATCAGAATTTGACGTGTTATCATTGCGAATACCCCGCTGTTATTACAACATGTATTCACTGTAAAATGTGTATATGTATGAAATGTAAATATGATATAACCGAATACTGTATCAAATGTGTTGCCAGTGATCAGAATGTAATGAACATAGCAATGGCAATTGAAATGAATAGAAATAAGGATCGGTGTAACTGTATCATCATGTAGCTCATCTATCATGTATCCATTATTATATTTACATATAATATACTATATGAAAACAGAATTATTAATTGTTCTGGGTACTTGTTTTTTAATATACAACACGTATCATGATGGAAAACTTATTTCTTTTTTCAAGACAAATAAAAAATATTTTACCATGGGAATGTACGGGTTCGGTGGTCTTTGTTTGTATTTACTTTTCAAGAAGAAACCCGGGCAAGGAAAAGAACTACTTAAGCACGCAAATGGTATGATAAAGTATATGCCAATTGACCGTGAAGCAATGAGCATTCTTAACCCTCTTATCGACATGACGTCAAAATACAATGATAACTTTGATATGTATGGGATAAATAGTTCGGAAAAAAGAATATTATCTTCGGGTCGTCAAGATGGGTCTGGGTCTGGGTCTGTGTCTGGGTCTGGGTCTGGACCGGGCGCCACTAAACGTTCCGTAAGCGAAACTAAAAAGAAATGGGTTGCTTCACAGCAGAACTGGGGATGTAAGCACTGTCAAAAACAGTTAAACGCGTGGTTTGAGGTTGATCATGTTATTAAGCTTGAACACGGTGGATCGAATAATGTCGAAAATTTAGTGGCACTTTGTAGGGAGTGTCATGGCGAAAAGACAGCAAAGGAACGTCTGTAATTAATTTATATATATTATATCTTATCTATTATATATA
>JGI20154J14316_10001003_pt1 | contig 25416 bp, 23 predicted proteins | sample COG_04_FD_14316 | JGI IMG/M metagenome (IMG submission 14316)
CCGCCTCTGTTCTAACGTTTCTATATTATTCGCCATCTCGAAATCACTAGAGTCCACCGGAATAAATGTCTGACCATGTGCTACTTGTACGTCGTCAAACTGTAACTTACTAAACATAGACGACGAGTAGCTTGCCGGTTCTTCACCCATTACGTCAAATGATGAACCACAATCAGTAACCACAAGTGCTGCTCTATCAGTACCCTGTGATCGCTGTTTCGTAAAATAACTATGTACATTACTACCACCATCAGTATCTACAAGTCCTTCATCTGATGCAAGCCAGTTCCCATAACCCGTAGTACTTTCTTTCCCATAAACCTCCTCAAAAGCACCGTTGAACCAGTCACTAAATTCATCCGGTGACATTCCTCCTATTTTATCCCGCTCAGCTTTACCCAAAACATCATCTATTTCCTTTCTGTCTCCACGGGTTTGTAATACAGCACCAAGTAATGTATGTGCCTTCTTAAAGAAGTGAAAGTAACTCCCATCGAGTCCAGACTTGTCGGGATGTACAGACTTCACTACTGAATATGCAGCCTTCCACTCACTCTGCGTATAGGGGGTATGCAACTTGAATAAACCTCTTAAATCATCATAGTCATAGTGTGACAATTCCAAATCCATATACTATGTGCTGGCAAAAGCACTGTCCAATGTTAAATGCACACTCACTTCATCTACAAACTTCTCAAAGTCCTCTTTCTTAGATCCAATAAACCGCGATACTTCACCTTTATCTGACTCAAACACTACAGTTGGAAGCTTTGTAATACCAAAAGCTTCAACATCTTCATCATCATCATCATCAACATCTAAATATACCACCGGAATACTAATCTTTTTCTTCTCAAGAACATCAGTAGCAAATCCTTTCAGTACTTTGCACGGACTACACCATGAAGCACCAATAATCACAATCTTAGTTGTACTCATGCTAATGTCTCAACAGATATGATATCTTGATCCCTAAACTCTATATTCCCTTCCCAAAAGTATCGACAAAATGCCCAACTATGTTCTACACGCTCCTCCTTTCTTCGCACCACGTCGCGTATGTTATCAGGTACTACTTCAGCTGACATTGAAGGAACCACGCGCACCAATTGCTCGAGAGATGTATATGGAGAAACTGACGAAGTCGGTAGTAACTCCATATCAAAATCTGGTATAAGACCTACTAAGTCTGTAAATAAAGGCGGGTATGCGACAGGATAGCACCAACGCCAGTCCTTGCAACCCGAAATGTAATATGACCATGTCCACTCAATCCCCTTAAGATATTCAAATGCAAGCATCTTCATTCGAACAGAATCGGGTTCTACTCCTTGCAAAATCCGATAATAACGGTGTCTCCAACCCGGTTTATTAAACATAACTGCCTTTTCAAGACCCCTACAATGCACAGGTATGTCCATCAGGATACTATCTTCGATCGCCTGCTTCTCTCTTTTTCTTGGTGGCATAGTCTCCAGTCTCTCACGGTCTCTTACTTTAGTCTGAATCGCTTTTGATTCTCGCTCAGCGAGTGCTTTAATTAGGCGCTTAAAGACTCTCCAGTTTATTAATCTGCCAGAACTGAGCGATGCATCACCTCTCTCTGATTTCATAGCAGCATTGTATTCCCTCATAATAATATCATGTCCACCATCACGAAGGCTAATTGATGGAAAATGTGGTAGAAAGTCATTTCCCATAACAAAACACATGAGAACATAGTCCTCAACACAGTGCATTCTACCACCCAAATCCTTGTATAATTGTCTGGCTAACCCATCTATATTAAGTAGATAAGTCTTGCCAGGTTGGAGTGTCTTACTAATAGACCTTATAAAATGAGGGGTCTCGCGATAAAGTGAGAGATTCTTACATCTACTGTAGTGAAGAAGTGAAAGCATGATAAGGTCTGCATCAAGTCCATAGACAACCACAGACTTTTCACTCATATTCATACCACGAATATGTTCAAATATTTTTTGTTCCCCTTCCCCAGGTTGTGTCGATGGACATAGCAGTACCTTTTTATTGCTTTTATAGTGGTTTGCAAGGGAAGTCATAAGTCTTCCCATAAACTCTGTCCCAGGAGTAATCTTACACGTGTCCCACATGGCTTTCCCACCAGATAAGACACTTCTTTCAAGACTACTCCTGTATCGCCGCTCACGTTGTTGACTAGTTTTTGCAGCAGGAGCTACTCCATCAAATGCGATTACTGCCTTATCCCGAGGTGATACGATACTGATGTACTCATCCAATTTAGCAGTAACAGCTTCAATCACCGAACCATCAGTATCTTTTGTTGTCATATCCATTTCCCTGAGTGCATCATAGACTATAGAATTGGAATCAAGATACATCATGTCAACCGGGCCTTTTTTTTGACCAAGATCGACCATTAGCTCTGGGTATTTCCGTAATAAACTCACAAAGTAGCAGGGTATACCCATGTTACTCTATCATATAGAGTATTCTTAAAGACCATACAGAGATGATTATTGGCGAAATCATCTCTGTATAATCCAATGCCAGAGAAGAAATCTAGGAAAAAAACTATGGCAAAGACCCCCCCCGCGATCGAACATAGCTTAATGACAAAAACAATAGAATATCGGAGCATGGTTAATAAGACTATTCGAGCTGTCACACGATATAAAACCATGGATATCACAAGTGCAAGCCAAGTAAACCAGTGTGCACGTAGCCTTGAAGCAATATATGAAACGCTACATGATACCATACCAGACTCTGGTACGAATACTGGAGACATAATCGCCAGATTGCAGACAACAAACGATGACCTTTCTGGAGTCTTCAGAACCTATGGTACCGAAAGCATATACGATCTAGTTAAAGTATGTTACGGGAACTCATATATTGAAAAGATACCTGAATCTGTACAAACCAAATGGAATACAATAACGCAACATGTCCATCCTATTGGATACAAGTTATTACCATGGAAACATGAACCCACCTCAAGTGTAGAGAATGTCATAATATCCAAGAACAAGATCATAGAGGACTTCATGATTGTAGAACGTGCTACAACCCTCGATTGTTTCGACCTAGCCAGAACTAGTACATCATTTCAATCCAAGGTATACGGAGTTAAAGTTGTCTTTCAGAATCATGAAGCCAGATCAACACTCATCGTGTCTGCTGTAGTCGATGATATTCTTGTCAGCTGTTGTGAACTCGAATTCATGCAGAACAAATTACAAGAACTTCATGACACTCCTCCGGATGATCTCTCTATTACTACTGATGAATATACACGATTCTTATCTACATTGACCCTGAAAGACATGTTGGTATATACTGTTAATGAACTACACCATAAACTTGGTGGTCATCTCAGCAAAGCAAATCTGATAAAACATCGCACTATCGCCCAAGTCGTAAAAGAATTCATTTCAGATGATCTCTATACTCAAAGAATCACACTTATTCAACTTCTCACAAAATTTGGCGAGCCAGAGTTCCAGTATCTAGCATATCTACTCTATGATCTTCTCTCCAGTGATGGAAGTTCCACCGGGCTTAGTAATATTGATACGCTTGAGCAGACAATGCTGTACGATAGTCTCCCATGGAACGTTAAAAGATACTTCAGGGATGCTATGAAAACAACACTACAATATACACATTCGCTAGCCAGTTATGATGAAACTAAGATACCCCTTGAACAGCAGATATGTTTATTGAAGGCACCAGATAGTGTAAAAGAAAAAGCCATGGCCAAACTCAAAGAAGTAAAGGCTAAGTCTGAAGATACTGGTTCTAAAGCTAGGCAATACCTTGAAGGACTCCTACGAATCCCATTTGGAGTCTACCGGAGCGAATCTATCCTTGCTTCTGCCGCAAATATGCGGATCGAGTGGGATAACTTAATCGGAAAATTAGAACCACACTGCGATGTTAGTCAATTTGCTGATCATACCACTGTAAGCAATATAAGCACCGGTTGTTTGTCTATTGCGGGGAGTATTCTTACTGAAGTGGAGCGGGGTTATTGGATGCGACTATCGGATCACTTACAATCAGGGAAGCATGATGACCTAGTGGCTAACGTACATATGATTAATGGAATGATCAGAAAATATCACTTACCTATGGGACGAATCAGTCACTCCGGACGCAAGAAAGCAGATATAAAAGCATCAATTGCTGCATTCATGGATATGTGGTACGATAATCCACATGTCGTAAGGCATATATCACAAATGTTTGAACCAGTAGTCGGTACGAACCCAACGCTAACTTTGCGGAATGAGGTCGATAATATCATTGGTCGCAGACAAACCATCACTAAATACCTAGATGGTGTTAAATCCACACTAGATGATGCAGTACATGGACATGATGCCGCAAAACGACAAATACAGCGTGTCATCGGACAGTGGATCAATGGAGAGCATGGTGGGTACTGCTTCGGATTTGAGGGCCCTCCAGGATTGGGGAAGACCTCCCTCGCCAAGAGGGGACTAGCTAAGTGCCTTACAGACGATGATGAAAGCAGTCGCCCCTTTTCATTCATTGCCATGGGTGGTTCTAGCAATGGTAGCTTCCTACAAGGACACAGTTACACTTATGTAGGTTCAACGTGGGGGAAGATTGTTGACATACTCATGGACGCAAAGTGCATGAATCCAATCATCTTTATTGATGAACTTGATAAGATCAGTAAAACAGAGCATGGAAAGGAATTAATCGGTATCCTAACTCATTTGATTGATGGTACACAGAATGATGGATTTCAGGATCGCTACTTCTCTGGGATCCCCATCGATCTCAGTCAAGCTCTATTTATCTTCTCCTACAATGACCCCGAAGCTATTGATAGAATATTACTTGATCGCATTCACAGGGTTAAATTCGATGCATTAACAGTAAAAGACAAACTCGCGATATGCGAGAAACATATACTACCAGAAATATGCTCGGCTACAGGACTTTCTGATGAGATTGTCTTTGAACCATCAACTATAGAATGGTTGATCGAAAGTTATACATTCGAAAGCGGTGTCCGCAAACTGAAGGAAGTGCTATTCGAGATCGTTACTGAAATCAATCTCCATCTTCTCAGTGCTCAAGAAACAGTTGACCTTCCTATCATAGTAACACCAGAAGACATCCAGAATAAGTATTTGAAAGAGCGGAGACCTGTCATCCATACATGCATTCCAAATAGTCCCAGGATAGGAATTACCAATGGTTTATGGGCAAACGCTCTTGGTAAAGGAGGAATCATACCAATTGAAACTACATTCTTCCCGTCAGACAAATTCCTCGACTTCAAATTAACAGGAATGCAAGGCGATGTAATGAAAGAAAGTATGAACATTGCTCGTACACTCGTATGGGGAAGGATGAAACCCGCAACTCGGGAAAAAATCCTCAAGAAAATGACTGAGTCTAAAATGCAGGGTCTCCATATACACTGTCCGGCTGGAGCCACCCCAAAAGATGGCCCTTCAGCTGGGGTTGCCATCACTATGGCTATGACAAGTCTACTCACAAACAAGCCTACCAACAGGTTTGTGGGGATAACTGGAGAAGTAAATCTCCAAGGAGAAGTCACAGCAATAGGTGGACTAGACTTAAAGATATATGGCGGAATCCGCGGTGGGGTAAAGACATTCTTGTTTCCAAAAGATAATCTCATTGACTTCGAACAACTAATGGAGAGAAATGCAGGGGATCCTCTCTTCGATGGTATATCTTTCCAACCGATATCTACCGTAGATGAAGCCGAACAATATGTATTTGCCGAATAAAATAGCATTGTAGTACAATGGCGGCTGTCGATCTAATCACTACACATGGACCCTGGATATTACTGATTGCATTCACCATTGCATCAATCGTATCTGAGACCGGACTGTACATGACACTATATGTAGTGCCTGGTATCATTCTGTATGCTTGTACGTTCTTAGCACTCAAACTCGGACGTGGTATAGAGGGTAATGATAACTGCGAAATCCAAAAAGGGCTTTGGAGAGGTGATGCTATACCAATATTACCGTTTAGCATAATACTCAGTGCCATGATATCGGCTGCATCTGGTACTTTCTGGGGCTTACGAAAAGCCAGTGGTGAAAGTGGTGCTCTAACTAAGATGGCTGGTCAACTCACAATAGGATTAGCATTCTGGCTAGCAGACATAATAGCCTTTTTCGTTGTAGAAAACTGCTACACTGAAATACTTGGTGGTACTGGGGCACAAGGTATAGCAAGAGGAAGCTCAAAAACTGGTGCTGCCATATATGCTACTCTCCTAGGTGCAGGACTGGGTGGGTTTGCAGGTTGGGCAAATTCGGCAGCACGAAAAGGTAACGACGACAGCCCAACAACCACATGTTCTAAAGAAGGCAAGGCACGACGATTCAGATGTCGTGTGAGGCAAGAAAAATTATAGGCTATTTACCGTTAAAGCTGCTATATCTGCCAAAACTGCTCTGGTAAATTTATCAGATCGGAACTTTAAAATAGCTGAAGTCAAGGAGGAAAGTGAATATTTTGGATCCATTCTGTACCTTGAAAGTACAGAACGGCTTGCCGGTCGTACATAGGTGCGTGAATTCACAGAGTTATGGAGATTATAGAAATAGAGAGCAAAGCCCCCGGGCATCACATTATGTAATGGATTTTTTTGTATCCATACAGTGGCATGGTCTCTGCAGGTATCGCAAGGAATGATAAATATCAAGAGCCCAAATATGCATGATATTCGTTCCTCTCGATTAGATCCACTTAAATTAGGGAGGGAATGGATGTACGACCACATTGGTAGAGCCCATGTCCTGATGTTTTTCAACATGTCTTACTTCCAATGAACATTATTTTCGGTGCCATTTTACCTACTAAGTTAAAGAAAGACCAACATAGTATCCAATGGACTTGTTCGATAGTCTTCTTGCAGAGGCAATGTGTTGTGATCCGCTAGAAGATAAATGTCCAATATCAGGCTTACCAATGGTTGAACCTATCACTCTCATGTGTGGTCACACATTTGAGATCTATAGCATGTATAGAGAAGTCTATCGACAAAAGAAGAATCCTGCTAAAACAGAGGTACAACGGCTGCGGATAAATGAAATAAAATGTCCTCTATGTCGGAATGTTCAAAATAAACTTCTACCACCTTGTACATCATGTCCACGTGTTTATGGTGTCAACTTTCCAATAAAATTTTGCATGTTTCCATGCAAATGTTGCCACATGATGCATAGTGGAAAACGCAAAGGTGAATTATGTGGACGACCATGTTTTGGTGAACGATGTAAGAGACATTCATGTATTATAGAAATGAGCACATGTCAGCACATATTGATACGTGGACCACGAAAAGGAGAGATGTGTTCAAAGCGATGCAAGAATGGAACCTATTGTTCTACGCACAAAAAACATCATATTGAAGAGTTAAACGCATCAGTTGTACAATAATAAATGGATCAGAATTCAGGTTTGATCGGTGCAGTGAAAGGATGGTTAGATCTTGATGATAAAATCAAGACACTTCAGCAGGAGATGAAGGTCTTGCGACAGCAGAAGAAAGTTGCAACAGAAGCCCTAACAGAGGCTATGCAAGAGAAGGATATAGGCGTTGTCAATCTAGGAGATGGTAAAGGTCGTTTGACGCGAAAAGAGCGAATCAAGAAGGGTGGAATAACTAAGAAGTATCTTGATACATGTTTGCAACAACTATTCCATGAAGATGCAGCACAACAGGAACGCATCCGGAATCATATTATGGATAATCGCCCTCTAACTGTGAAGGATGAGGTTCACCGCAAGAAAAGCAACAAATAATGAGAGTTGACTGTAAGATGACAACTCCATCGAATAGAAATACGTTGCAGACAATAATTTCACGCCCAGAGAAAAAACCCATAGGTGACGAATTACATACCAGTAGCACATTGAACATTGAAATCTCTAAGAAATTCAAAAACTACAACAATGAATATCACCTTCCACTGGAACGTGATACCGCACCTCCTTCTTGTAGTCGTGCATTTTTATGCGTGTTTTCAGTAACAGTGTATCCTCATCCATATATCCAGTACCTTTTGTATAAATATGATGGCGACGACGGTCTACTTACATTCCCTATTGTTGCAAAGGATCATAAAGGAGGTGATGCATTATTAAATCTCTCAAACTCTCTATACGCTAAATGTTGTGGACTAGATTCATCAATCGCTTCTTCTCTGGGATATATACAAAAAGGTGATGATGTCTATATCTTCTACGAATATCAAGTGAGAATCCCACTTCAAACCCTTCCATCTTCTCATCGCCTGTGGTGGACTCTCCTCGACGAAATATGTAACCACAAAAAACTGTTAACATTCCCTGTAGATAGTACAGTGTACAAACTTTTCTACGAAAATATTGAGCTAACCCGTGTCATGAACTCAAATGATGAGGTAGTACCCGCCCCAAAAGTTGCATACTATGGAGCAAACTCCACGACTCTTGCATATGCTGCAGCAATAGGTGTCCAACAGTCCGACCCAAGAGCATCGTTCGGGCCATTCTATTATTTCAGTACCTTTAATAGATCTGTACGATTCTCCATTTGGGACTATGCCCGCAGTAGTACACAAATAGGCACAAAAAAACAGAATCTTAACATACCGGGCAAAACACCTGGGAAACATGATTCAGGTGGAGTAGTGCGACATGCAGTGTTTAATGGAGGTCCATTCGAGACATTTGTACCACTTGGACGCAAAAGTGAAGAAAAAGATGAGTCCGAATCTGCCAGAAAACGAAGAGAACGTCCTGGAGTTGAAATACTATCAGAAATAGACCGTGAAAAAATAACAAAGCTAACTGATCATGATGCAACGTGGGCAGCATCGTGGTCATCTGTTATTAGCGGTATTTTGCGAGGGGAAGATGGGCAAAATCTGAACTGGATCGGTGTCCCGGAAATAAACCAGTCAATTGATCCCATTATTGTCGTGCGGGATTTCTCACAACAGACTGCTTTATCTGTACACTATGTAAACGATGATAAATCCAAAGATGGTTGGCAAAATAATGTTGTTTACACAATTTCATGAGTACACATTATAGCTCGTATTGGTGTGAACCCATCGTCGCCAAGGGCGTCCGTTATCTTTGCAATAACACGCGGATCCTTTTTCCCTAGATAAACATCCTCTTGGCTGTAGACATTACTATCATCGTCCACCCAGTACACGATACCGTTAACTTCCTCAACATGAACTTGGATTTTATCTGATACTGGATCCCCATCACTAATCTGACCATGCGGCGTCCCTTTCACGTGAGTACCACAGAAGAGTGAACCTTGTTGTCGGCGACGAGTGCATTGATCACTATCAGCCTTTTTTCCTGAACAACGTTCATAGTAAGGAATCGCTGCTCTTGCTCTCCGTTTCTTCTCGAAGTCAGTATTAGTAACTGCAAATGCATCGGGATTACCAAGCATCTCGACTATTTCAGCATGAGGCATTCCTGATCCTTCCAATCTCTCGCGAATTGCAAGGATACATTGAGCCATGTGCGCTTGTGACTTTTTATTGAGTTTATTGATTTGACCGGAAGACATTCTCTTTATCTTCAATACTACACATAATACTATATCAATTTTGATACCGCACGTTAATTTGTGATGAAAGTATATAGAGATACACCTGTTCACAGTGAACACTCCGCCAGAACCTACATAGGAATAGACGATGACGCATTCTTTGAGGGTAATGGTGCCAAACAAAGTTTTATCTGACCAAGACTCGCAACCGCATAACGAACAATCATTGGAAGCTTGTTCTCTAGATACATGTCAATCGTACTACACAAATTTGTACATTTTATGAAATATGTAAGATTCTTCAAAGAAAACTCCCCTTGGATCACCCTCTCCGAATTAGGTTTCGTTACAAACTCCATCTGATCTTGCAACTCTGAACGCCGCACTTCTGCCTCCGCAAACGCCCCTTCACACTTAAATACCAGTTCAGCACCGACTGACATTATCTCCAACCGATCAGATATATTTGCAAGATCACGCACAATCTTCTGGAAATCTGTGCTAGGTAAGTTAATAATAGATGAAAAGTGAACATCCGGTACCTCAAGTTCCTCTTCATCGGGCTCGATCAGTTTGAGACGTTGGATCTTAGACTGCTTTATGTCTCCATTCTCAAATTTAAGACCGAGGAACGAAACCACTCCTTCGCAGTAATCACGAGAGTCAATGAAAATTGTCAATGTATCATCATTATCGATCGTGTTTATCAGCTTGAACAAATGAAACATATTGACTCCAATTACTATCTTTGGATACTCACACTTAAACTCCTCAAAGTTCTCTGCATCAAGCATCATATTCACAAGCACTGTGTGTGACTTATCCATACTAATAATCCCCATGCCTGCTGGAGTAAATACTATATTAGACTCCAGCAAAATATCTTTCAATGCAGTCATAAGTGTCCTGAATGGGGCGATCTGAACTGTTTTTATTAAAAGGACTGGCGTCATAAGCTTGCTTGTAACCCATTAGCTCCTTTAAATGCTTAAGGCCAACGTTAGGTTATGCCCAATGTTGAACGCAACAACCCTAAATAAAGCAACAAACATTGTTTGTGAATTGCTAGAAACCTACCCCGATAATCATAACATCGTATTATCCGCCCTAGAAGCATTAGATAGTACAGTCAAGTCACAAATAGAACGGTTCACTGAGTCGACGAACAGAAAGAAAATGACAGAAGAGAAGATACAAGAAGCAGTACGACACTTCACATCTTCTCCTGATCATCGGTACTATTATATACCAACGACAAACACATTCATTGGATGTGATGTTAATGGCTACAGTATTGCTAATGAAGATGGTCTTCTATCTATTATACTCCCCTACTTACAGAGAGATGATGAACTATGCAAAAGCAAACATAAACTCAAACATTCAGTAATGAGAGGCATCAAATCTAATCTCCTAGCAGATTGTATTCCTAACTCCGATATCATACAAAGAGTCGTAAGTCTATTTACCACAATCTTCTCTCCGACAAAATCAGATGCAAAGCATCTTATCACCAGATTAGGAGACATTCTTCTTAAAAAAAACTCACAAACTCTTGTCGTAACACCTGATGTTCTCAAAAATATTGTCGCTATTGCTGATATGTTACGACCTATCGTAGGACACAGAATATCATGTGATATTTCTACAACATTTCGGTCGGTATACACCGAAGACATGGCTGGAAATTGTAGAGTTGTTAAAACCCGCCAAGCTGTTACAGAAGCTTATGCCATTCTTAATCCACATCTCCTTGACATTATAGCCGTATGCTTTCACTATTCTAATCGATTCTCATCCGGAGATGATTATGTGAAAAGTGTCAGATATAACTGTCTATCCCATGCCAATCAAAGCATTGATGAGGTTGTCGTTACATTTACAAACGCATGTATGACCTTAAACAATAAACAGAAAACCCCAAAACAGCACATTCAAGTAATATTCAGTCTATGGGCTCAAAGGAATCATGTTTATCTGCATGTCCCCCTAGAGAGAATTATTACAACAGGTGATTATACATGCAGTAACGGTCTTGTCAATTGCACCATTGTACAAGGTGATTATGCAGATCACATAGCTACATTCTGTAGAACATATCTAGTTATTGATCCATCAGAAAGCCTTCTAGAACTGAGTGATCTATACGAGTTCTTCTTACAAAACGATGACACACCAGAACATGATGAGACAATGTTTAGAAAGATGATATGTATGGTGGCATCCGAAATGGGAGGGAATTGCGATGGTACAGTAGTTAATAAAATGTCTCTTACACTGTGGAATAGGCAAAAGGAGGTTAATGACTTCCTAACCACAACTGACATCGGTTGTGGAGAGAAAGTGTGGGATGCATACAGAGTCTATGCATCAACACCCGGGAAAAAAGTAAGCAGAGCTTACTTCTCAGTTCATGCAGACCGCACCCTTCGATAGTTTCTCGCAATATCTAAAGTATGTCTGATATACCAACCATGTTTAGCTACAATGCATTAATCTCTACGGGTGATGGGTATCTGGTTTTGTATTACATGAACACCAAATTGCGTATGGTCCAATCGAATTCTATACTCAAAATAGTCGGTTCGTCACATAAATACATTATAAGACCATCCGGATTGGCTATCCTAGATAAGGACAGTGATACACAGAATGTGTCTCCTCCCGAAAACACAGACATACCTGATGACCGTCATACACTAACTCCTACAGACAAGTCTAGTGATACAGACAAAGAGAGTGATACACAGAATGTGTCTCATCCCGAAAACACAGACATACCTGATGACCGTCATACACTAACTCCTACAGACAAAGAGAGTGATACAGACAAAGAGAGTGATACACAGAATGTGTCTCCTCCCGAAAATACAGACATACCTCATGACGACAATAGTCCAAGAACATACTACATACAAGTAAACATGACTCCTGAAGGTCGTGTTCTAGACACAGATGACTTTGGATTATTTCACAATTATGTCTACACCACAAAGGCAATGCCTAAAGGTACTAGATTAGCTGTAGCAACTGTGAAAATGGCGAGCGGATTATGGAATGTCCCTGGTACAAATTCGATGGCGTTTGTACCCCCTTCAGTCAAGATACCAGGCAATATTGGTGAGATGATGGTCACCAATACTACAACCGGAAATCAGATGCCTTTGTGGAGGCTAGAGGGACCTCCCGAAGATAATTACCTCTTCTATACTCTTATAAACGATCTTCAGAAATCAGCTCTATGCACCACTGGATAATACAATATGTAATAAATATCATCTTGTATTATTGCTTATCGTCTCGACTTCCGACGGGTCTTCCCTGCTCTCTTCTGTGCGGCTCCGAATGAACCCTTCTTTGCCAAAGACCAACCATGTTTCACAAGGTTGTTGTTCTTCTTCGCAGTACGATGCTTCTTGGCAGAAACCCACCGCCCAGTTTTCTTATTAAAGTAGAGATCCTTCAACTGAAGACCCCCTTCTGTCATATATGCATTACCATGACCTACCTGTGCCCGGCTACCTCGGAGGTGCAAATACTTCTTCCCCTTGACGTGATACATTCCATCTACTGATCGTGTGTGACGCTTCATTATGAGCTATAGCTAGATTTTTTCAAGGGCCAAAGGATCGTCAATAACAATCCCTATAGCACTCTTGAGAGAAGAACTAGCCCCAATTTGACGCTTAATATCGTCTACTGAATGACGACACTCATCATCATCCATTCCACCCATCACAGTACGCACTGTTGCAAGATATTGTTCAACCCCTAGTTCATTCTTATCCCAGTCAGGATTAGCACGCTCCCACTCCTTAATACGCTGTATCTGCTTATGCGACACTTCATTTATAGACTCACTCACTCTATTACTCCCATCCCTATTCCATTCGCCTTCATCTTTCACATAGAACTGGAGACGTTTGCCATCAACACAATGGAATGGACGTTCTGTAGGTCCTAAAACTTCTAATCTTTTCGCGAAGATATTGCTAATACCCTTAACATACCCGTTCTCTCGCGTATAATCTAAATCCGAAGCGGAAATCACCATCGAACTCACAAAATCCTTCAGATCCATCGCACCCTTACATTTCTCATTCAGGAACACATTCACCGTCATCTTATTTGTAGTATTGTAAACATTCCCACGCGATTGTACAGCTTCAACCGTCCGCCTGTTAGTATCTACCATCTCGTGTAACATACCCCGGAGCTCTTTAATATGCTCAGCCTGGGCGGCAACCACACCAGTACGTACAAATCCCGTACACGTCTTCCTATGCCGGGACATCCCACTCGCATACTTATATTCTTTACCACATGTCGAACACACATGCACAGCCTTCACACACAATCCTGTAGTCAATTGGTGTTTTTTCGAAGACAAGTGTCTCCTCCAATCCTTTCTATCCACGGTAGTAAAACTACAAGGGGGGCATGAATACGCAGTTTCACAGCTCATATGCTGTATGTATACATTAACTTTCTCTAGGTATGCTTTGCGGTAAAAATAGTTACCATTAGTTACCATTTGGGATTTACTCTCCTTGCTCAAAAATCTCCCGCTGCATAAAAGGTTTGTAAATAATAACACTTCCATTTGGTTCATGGTCTTCGGTAAAATAGTTACCATTGATGATAAGCTATAAAATGCCAAAAAAAGGGCAAAAAAGGGGTCAGTAAGGTGTTTTTTACATATGTGTATGAATATGTTACGATAAAATGCAGCGGGAGATTTGGGAGGTTTTTTTTAGAAACTTCTCTGGTATATCCAGATTTGGACAAATTTGAAATGTCCAAATCCAAAATCAGCAAGAAAGTTTTGCAAATAAATCTCCCTTACTGACATTCAACTACCCACAATTGTTCTATAGTTTTCTTATCAGGTTTGGTGCGTTTCTTGGCTGCAATACCTTGCATCTTATTATAGGTGTTGTGAGACAACTCTATCAAGTTTACAGTCCCAATCTGCCCCAGAATCTCATACATTTCATCTTGTTCTATTATCCCACGATTGTTGTATGACATCACAATATACTTTGCTTTGATCGACTTCAAAAGTGCCAACATAGCCGGTTTAGCATTTACAAAACTATTATACGGTGACCTTGTCCAACCGGGTGGTTGCCCACGAGTTGTAGGTGGGATCATTGTCGATAGATCCCAATCACTTATCAATCCCAACATGAAATAATATGTAGCATATGGATGCTTGTTATATGGCGGATCAATGTAAACAACATCCACCTCCGGTATACAGTCTATCCATTCCTTCGCATCCATTCTGCTTATTGCAAGCTCTCCATGTAGTGGCACATCTGGTAACATCGGTGGTGTCAACACTATAGGTGTTGTTATTCTTTTGACATCAATGCTTCTATCACCACCCCACGGTGTACCCTCTTTTGACCGATAGAATCCAGAAAAATTCCCATTAGTATTAGTGTGAACAGACGCCTCATAGAGCAAAGGACCCATAAGGAATGCCCTTCTCTCTGGTGGACATATTTTGTCGATATAGTATCGGTATCCATCTATACGACGGGCATTATCCAGAGTATAGTAAAGACGCTCTTGCTCACTGACACAATCTTCATCTCGACAAGTCCAATGAATCTGCATCCATGGTTCTACACAATCAGGAACAGAATCTACAAATTCATTTGCTTTTCGTATCTCTTCAATAATAGCTTCGGACTCCACTTGATCTACATATGTTAGATAGCACTGACTAATGTCTTCTGCATAACTAGCAATATCGTTCACATACAGTGACTGTGCATGATCTCTCAACATTCGGGAAACCACACCTGATCCACTGAAAGGTTCTGCAATATTTAGTTTACTCTTAGCGAGCTTGGTTTTAATATCGGTGATAACAGTCTCTATCTCAGACAACAATTTCCTTTTATTCCCCATGTAAGTGATGAGTTGTCGCGTTCTCGACATTACCTAGTCAACATAAATAATACAACAGTGCACTACGCACCACCACTTACCATCGTTCCTCGCGATACATCATCCACTTTATAGACTGCATAGTCTTCTGTTGGCCACATAATATACTGCTGTAGAGGAATATCATTCAACACTGATGCTTGTGTAGAAAACCCGCTCCCCCAGAAGTAAACAGATAGACTAAGAATACTGCTTGATTGTGACAATAACCACCAATCATACAGAGTATCAATACAAGACAATTCAATATCCTCGATCGGAGAATCTCCTAAGTGAATAGGTTCTGTATTTGTGGTATGAAAACCAAATTCATTTACTACAATCTCGTCAAAATATCGGGTGTCAGCTATAAAAACATCACCAATTTTCATTATGCTAGCTACCTTTCTTACTGCAGATTCAACCGCATACGGGATATCAGTTTTACCGACGATTATAGAATCACCTGTACGTATATGCAGACACGAATACGGACGAGGAGGGGTATTTAAAAGGAATTTATGCAACACTGATGGTTTGGGTATGGTACAAGCAAGAATGCGATGTTTCACTAAATCTGAATATTGAGATACCGGATATGCAGTAACAAAAACAGGGATTGTAGAAGAATCACCATCAATAGACTGCATCCAAGAAGAAAATTTATCAATAAACATCTCGTCACGGCGGATGGTCCAGTTGGATTCAGCTAAATAGTTAATATGAGGGCATACCGCTGTTGCGGTATAGTCTACGACTATTGACGATGATGCGGGTACATCAATATATTTAGATATAGGATGATTACGAAGATCAACCTCTACATTAAACCCAAGCCTTTCGCCGAGCTGGATAAGACAACCGTAACCTCTAAGAAAATCACCTAACCCTTTAGATTTACCGTCCTTATATGTTGTTTGATAGACTTGCACTAGTGTTTTTCTCTCCATGATGGTGATATAAACTTCAGAGACAAAACATGAGTGCACCTAACTCGTAAATCGTGCATTAGCCAAAATTAGTGGCGGTGCTCTATCAGTAGTAGCACTGATAGCACTTACCATAGGGGGTGTATACGACTCAGAATAGACTACCGATGGACCCAGAGTTTGGGAAGACATATCAGCAATCTTACTAAGATTAAGATTATTCCGAAGCTCCGTATCGAGAATCTGTAGTTCAAATGTCATTACAGGCTGTTTCCATACAATCACTATCCGTATACCAGCACCCTCCGCTATAGATATAGATTCTGCTATTGCAATATGCGAAACAGAGAGATATTTCTTTACTTGATCAAGGATATATAGCTTTTCTTGTGGTAGCAGTTGGTCTTGAGTACGGTTATTCCATTCTATCGTAGATATACTGTTACCTTGTCCATGCAATCCAATCCAGTCCACAGTATCCCCGGAGGCATTACATGACAACATCAAAAGTTGTTCCGACCGGAATGTTCTCATAAATGAACCACTCTTAAGAGTTATTACTAAACCTTCTGATCCAGGTGCAAGATCACTAAGAGCAGTATTGACTACAGACGTTGAAGTATTGGTATCACACGTTATACATGACAGTCCTTTAACCGACATTTTCTACATTCAAGACAGAAAAACTATCTTCGATTATGACCCAACCAAGGTCATATACACAGATTTATCGGAAATTGAATTCATTTGTCTCGAGACAAAACCCAGTATACCCAAATCATGTCTCTTGAAATTAACTCGGTCACAGGTCTCCTTCATGAAGTCCATGGTAATTCAGACACCACTCCTCAACTATCAGAGACTGAGAAGATACAGCTTGCTGTCAGTAATGCTACCAAGGAAGCCATTCTTGAGGGACATGCGTACACATATACCCGCGATAAAAGTCGTACAAACATTACCATTGCCTACATTGATAATGTTTCAGTAGAAGGGGATCTTTCGCAGTCGCTTGCGGATATTATTGTTCTCGTAGAAGGCGGAGAATACGGTGGAATAGGTGCAGTACAGTTACCATTGTCATGCGACATTGATCTCTCTGCGGACCGGGAATACTCTGACAACAACAGTCGTGAGACCCTTATCTGGTCAACACTCTTCAGTATAGCTATTGATAACGAACCCCTCATTATTCGTTGTCTCTGGAATATTGCTAAGGACTCCACAGAATGTGGTACCCTTATCAAACCCCTATTCGAGCAGGCTATTCGCGACGACACGATTCATATGCAGACAGTTCTGAATATAGATCATGCAAGGGAAAATTGATTCTAATACTTCCCTATAATTCTTGACACTTCACCCCAACCCAATAACCTACTGATCTATCAATCCTTTGCACTAATCTTCATACTTCATTCAATTCAATACCTACTGATCTATCAACCTTAATCCTAACCCGTATACTTCCAAACTTCGCCTTAGTTAACCATGGCTGCTCATTCACCCCTGTTCTGGGCGATTTGCCTTGCTTCTCTGGAGAACAAGTGTTCCGATTCTGAGTTCGACACCGTCATTCGCCTGACGGAAAATGATGTTGTCCAGATTGGACGATGTCCGAGCAAGGTGCCGACTACGATGCCTCGTTACCCTAGGGGTAACCGGTTGCGGCGTGCCCACCACAATATTGGCCAGCCACAGTGGCGTGGTCATTCACACTAAGACCATATCCTATCTAGTGCCTGTCTCTGGTATCGTTGCACAGTCTCTTCTATCACCCCCCATAATTCCCTTTCTTTTTCGTTTGGTGGTTCTGGTGATGGACGCGAAATGTCCATAGGCACCTTGGTTGTTAATCTAGATGAGCATTTCCACACAACTTGTTTTACTTTGGTCTCGTTGACCTTATATATCCGAGATATTTGACCACAAATACCGCTGCAATGCTGATCGATGGCAGCATCAATCCACTGTTTTCTTCCTAACACATTAGGTTTAGTCACAGAATACTGTTGTTCAATAAGAACCGTATTAACGAGCATTGGATCATTCGTCATGCGTACAATCCAATCTGATACACATTGGTCTATCATCAGTTTGTCACTGGAGAGAGACTGATAACCTCTCCGGAATAATACTGAGTACAAGATGGACTTCCACTCAGAACCGAGTGATGCTTTCGTGACCTGTTTGACAAGAATAGACTTGTTCCCGTAACCACATACATCTCGGTAAGGTAATGATGCTATATGATCAGTGAACATTATCAATAATCGTGCCATTGCTTCAGTAAATACATGCCCCTTGGTAAGTACCGACATTATCCAAACCAACACAGGATAGTCGCGAGTAAGAGATGCATCCTCAATCCATATAATCCCTAGTCGCTGAGCTAGCTCGATCGGTGACAAACACATAATAGTATATGCAGTTGTAACAGCATTTTCTGTTTCACAACGTCGGACAGCCTTCTGGAGGTTACTCTTTAGCATTTTTAGATGCATCACACTATAGGGTGTTGTATCATCTGGTACAAAAGGGGAGTCAACAAAAGCTCCTTCTTCCATCCGAAGAGTCACTGTACAGTGTGCTTGCATCCAGTTTACAACCCCTACAACGTGACTCTCCTTACTTTTATTCATCACATGAGCAGTCTCGAATGATGCTTTGTATCCACATGACCGTGAACTTTGTTGCCGAATAACGAAATATTCAGGGGGGTGTGGGTCCTGGAAACCAAAGTATTGTTCTACTGTTTTGGTTCGATTCGTCATTATTTTAATGGAATAATTGGCTTGCGTTCATCATTCAATTTTCAGATTACATAAAGATAGAAGAAATTGATCCACCAATAACAACAAAATACAATTTAGTAATGCCTAAAACTACAGATCAGAGCCGATTCTGTCAATACTTATCTAAACACAACTCAAACCCTAACATACATAACACAGTTGTATGCGTTCTACAGAAACTGGTATGTATGCCCCGAACGTATGAGGCTTTTCAAATAAAAACGTGTCTAGACAAGATATCTGAGTTTGACTGCCTTGTGTAATTATCAACAAACGTCACTTTCCCCCTTTTTCTTTCTGTAATATAAATGCCTGCCCCCGGAGGAGGATCAGCAACAGGTATGATAAAAGGAAAAGGAAAAGGAAAAAGGGTTAGGGTTAGTGGACCGGAACAAGAAGAAGAGGCAGAAAAGCTAAAAAAGGTAAAAATACCAAAACCACCATGTGATGATGAGTTTAAAACAGGAGGAAAAACTGCAGTTGTTACTATTGGAAAATTTCAAGGTATACATTATGGTCATCGTATTCTTATTCAAGCGGTTATAGACACCGCCGCCCAGATAGATGGTGGTGCTGACCCGATTGTTTTTACTACACCGCCAAGTAAGGAAACGAAGAAAGGACCACATTTTACAGTTGACGAAAAGATTAGTATAATGGAGCACATGTTTAAGGGTACTGCCCCAGAAGGAATGTTCAAGGGGGCGTATGAAACACGTCCGATGGAAGACATATTTAATCTCGGAAAAAGAAGAGGGGGGGAATACACAACTATCTATCTAGTAGGGGGGAGTGACCGTATGGTGACTAAAATGGACTGTGGGGCTACAGACAATGATATTGAATGGAAAAAATTAGATTCAACGCAAAAAGAATGTTTTAAAGATAGTTTTCATCGCTCTGTAATTCCTTATTTAGTAAATCCTGTGTGTGTGAATGTCAAACTTAAATTAGCTGCAGAAGAGGAGGGTATAGGGAGGGGTGATGAGACAGCCCCAGGAGCACCATCTGGTAAAAACTATCGTAAAGCTGCTTATGAATGGGCAAACCCGAAGGAAGGCAGCCAAGAAAAAGCAGATGCATTAGAAACATTAAGAACACTTATGAATAAGGGTGCTACCGCAGATCAGATGTTTAAGGATGAGGATATAGTACGGCTTGCTGAAACCATGATTGCCAATGCACATCCGGTAGAGGGTGGGCGTCGCACTAAACGAAGGCAAAAAACAAGATACCGAGCTAAAACTATCAAAAACCCGAAGAAGAAAAGGCGAACGCATCGAAAAAAGAGGAATACTCAGACGATGAAGAATAAACGTAACAGACAGTTAGTTTAGGGTAGACTAGATTGGCAAATTGATATGCATATATAGTGGTCTAGCTCGTACTACAAATAGCAGACTTATGCGACAACCCACCGTTGAACGGATCTCGCGAGCAGTGGACGCCTGGAATGTAGATGGAAGCGGTACGGACAAACTGTATGGACAATCATGGATAGCATTCTGGGAAGAGCAAACTGGGTTACAAAGGAGTAAATGTTCCTACAATGGGTGCTCTCGACGTGGGGAGCACGGTGGACATCTATGGCTGAAGGGACATGGCGTTTGTATCGCACCAATTTGCAGTAAATGCAATAACCCACATAACATGAACCGATGGCAGCAATCAGGTGGGGGGCAATCATCCCTGGTTGCAGGAACAACAGTCGTGTACATGAGTATGACGCACGATATGAAAACAGCTCAGAGGATGATCGCCGTACGGTGCTGTGAGTCATGTGAGCACGATATGAAAACAGCTCAGAGGATGATCGCCGTACGGTGCTGTGAGTCATGTGAGCACGATATATCCGACCGCCCCGCGAACCACACATTGTGCATTGACTGTTGGAGGGATGGCTCCCGACGATGTGAGTCATGTGAGCACGATATATCCGACCGCCCCGCGAACCACACATTGTGCATTGACTGTTGGAGGGATGGCAGAATCTGAAGGTATTAGGTCACACAACACTACCAATCTACGTGTGGTTGTGGTGTTTCATTTAATCCTATTAAATAGATAGATATTTATAACCACTATTTTATTTGCGTTTGTGTTGTTTTACTGGCTTAACCAACTTACGTAGGATGGGTTCAATTATGACATGGTTTGGATTATTTGAATTTAGATGTCGCAGTGCCTTGTTTGGGTCGGCGCCGTATTTCCATAAAAGTTGGACCATTTCTGGAAGGTCATGCATTGTGGCGATGCCGAGTGGTGTGACGCTGCCTGCTGCTTTATTTGGATCAGCACCATTCTTCAGCAGCACCGTTGCAACATCGACGTGGTCTCCCTCCGCCGCCATCCACAGTGGGGTTGGTTTCATCTGGTACGTGTTCCTTGCGGCAGCTTCCTGGTTTGGGTCAGCGCCGTACTTCAGCAGCGCTTTTGTAACATCAACGTGGTCTTCCTGTGCGGCCATGTACAATGGTGTGAATCCATCGATGGTCGTTGCCACGTTTGGGTCGGCTTTGTGCGACAGCAGCGCCGTTGCAACACCAACGCGGCCTTCCTGCGCGGCCATCACCAATGGGGGGAGCAGCCGGATGTGCAAAGAACCCTTGGGGGCATCACCCTGGTTTGGGTCGGCGTTGTGCCTCAGCAGCGCCATTGCAACATCAGCGTGGCCTTCCTCCGCGGCAATGTACAATGGTGTGAATCCATACTCGTCGGTCGTTGCCTGGTTTGGGTCAGCGTTGTGTTCCAGCAGCGCCGTTACAATATCAACGTGGCCTTTCTCTACGGCCGTGTGCAGAGGGGTGGCTCCATCTTTGGTCCTTGCCTGGTTTGGGTCGGCGTTGTGTTCCAGCAGTGCCATCACAACATCAACGAGGCCTTTTTGCGCGGCAATGTACAATGGGGTGGCTCCATCTTTGATCCTTGCCTGGTTTGGGTCGGCGTTGTGCTCCAGTAGCACCGTTGCAACACCAACGAGGCCTTTTTGCGCGGCAACGAACAGCGGTGTGGCTCCATCGGTGGTCTTTGCCTGGTTTGGGTCGGCGTTGTGCTCCAGCAGCGCTTTTACAACACCAAGATTACCTTTCTCAGAAGCAAAGTAAAGTGGTGTGATGCCATCATCTGCGATTGGTTTGTTTGGATCAGCACCTTTCCCAAGAAGGTCAGTTACAGCCTTTACATTGACTAAATCAGGTACTGAAAGTTCTCCCCCACCTCTCTTTTTCCTACTGTTCGTTCTGTTTTTTTTCTTTATGGTTTTCTTAGGTTTTCCGCGTGTTCTTTTTCCACGTTTTGTTTTCATTATATATTTAGTAAATATTATAATGAAATAAGTTGAAAGCCTTCAGTCATTGCATATTATGGTTATAAGACTCATTAACTAAACATTATTGCTTGGCAAATTGATATGCATATGAACATGGTTCTCTCCAAACAACAATACAATGGAAACTATAAGAAAAGCCCCAACATGCAGCCACTGTCTTGAGTTGGGACACACAAAAGCTTCACTGGAATGTCCACTTAAGGGTATGCCTCAAGCAAACCGCCTTCCGACCAAACCATCATCACACTGGACTGAGGAGCAAGAGAAACAGCTTGTCGATGCAGTGGCAACGTGTAAACTCCCTACAGATTGGACTAGGATTGCCGCAGACTTAAATAGGAAAGAACCAGCCTGTCGAAATAGATATCACGGACTTATTGACCCTCTCGATGAAGTGAGAATACGTGGAGAATTACTAATTAGTAGTCCTGCATTTGTACAGAGTATCGCAGATGGTCTCAGAACATCGTGTTCAAAGTGTCCCCGGATCTTCTATGATGGAGGACACGAATGGCAAGGTGCGATTGAATGCGATGAGTGTTCCCGATTGCACTGTGCTGAGCGACGGGCACTTTGGAAAGGCGTTGAAGATGCATATCACTCATGTGTGTGGTGTGGTAGAGAGCGTTCAAAAGGAGCATGTCTCCAACTGGATCACTTGAATATGTTTGAGAAAGGCGACAGTGTATGCACGATGATTAATCGTGGAGAGACATTAGATAAAATTATTGCCGAAGCAGAACAGTGCCAAGTGTTGTGTGCGTCATGCCACTCTGTTGTCACATCAGTTGAAAGACAACTAGGAATGCACAGAGCTAAGGGTGCACTCACGCGTTCTGCTGCGGGCGTTGAACCTGATATGTCCTCTATTGCGGAGGACTATGCTAAATTGGTAGATGTATATGCTACGCAAATGAACCTCCTCTATCCTATAATCAGGGCATCAATAGGAGAACAATATCGTGATTAGATACTATCGTGATTAGATACTATCGTGATTAGATACTGAAAACTAATGCAACTATACTTTGATAATTTTTCGATGAATATTCGCAAAGAGAAGCCTCATGTGTGAAGTTGTCGCCAAAATAATCCAAAAATTGAACAGATTAGAGACAACACGTGGTAATTACACATCATGCCAACAACTATGCCGCAATCAGTGGGCGAAAAGTACAAAAAGTACACAGCCAGAGAGCATGTTCTCGCTCGACCCGAAACCTACATCGGATCGACCGAGAAGGAAGTCGAACTACGTTGGGTTTTACGAGAAGGTAAAATGCAACTTACTGAGGTGGAGGTCGTGAAGGGTCTTTACAAGATCTTTGACGAAGCTTGTGTGAACGCCCGTGATCACTATGTCCGAATGAGCTCAGCCAAGGGAGCAACAAAAGCAGATGACCAGCCAGTCAAGAACATTGAGGTTACGATCAATCGGGAAACCGGCATCATCACGGTTCGCAATGATGGGAATGGTATTGACATCGTTGAACATCCTGAACACAAGGTGCAAGTTCCTGAGCTTATCTTCGGTCATCTCCGTACTTCGACAAACTATGATGATACCGAGAGCAAGACGACTGGTGGTCGGAATGGTTATGGCGTCAAACTAGCATTCATCTGGTCGAAGTGGGGGTCAGTTGAGACCGTGGACCACAAGCGGAAAAAGAAGTACACTCAGCGATTCGAGAATAACCTCGGCAGCATTGGAAAGGCTTCTATTAGTAGAAGCACTGTCAAGCCTTATACCGAAGTCTCGTTCCTTCCGGACTATGAGCGGTTCGGGCTTCCGGGGCTCACGGACGACATGTACGCTGTTCTGGTGAAGCGGGTCTACGATCTCGGTGCTGTCACAGACACATCTGTGAAGATCAAACTGAATGGTCAGGTGCTTCCGGTGCGAACATTCGCAGCTTGTGTGGACCTCTACCGTGGTCCTAAGGGTGAAGATCCGAGGATGGTGGAGGAGAGTGACTGTGGAAGGTGGCGATATGCTGCTGCAAAGAGTCAGACTGATGAGTTCGGGCAACTTTCGTTTGTAAATGGCATCAATACATCAAATGGGGGCACTCATGTACAGTATCTGCTGAACCAGATCATTCGCAAACTGACAGCATATATCCAAGCAAAGAAGGGTGTGAAGGTGAAAGCAACCGCTATCAAGGAACAGCTGTGGCTTATGGTCGACTCTGTGATTGAAAATCCATCATTTGATAGTCAGACCAAGGATGTTCTGAAGACACCTTCTGCCAAGTTCGGGTCATCGCCTACGGTAAGCGACAAATTCATCGAGAAGCTGGCAAAAATGGGGATCATGGAAACAGCTTTGTCGCTCACTGCAGTTAAGGATAAAGAAACTGCCAAGAAGACCGATGGAAAGAAGAGTCGTTCAGTTCGTGGAATCGCCAAACTCACAGATGCCAACTATGCGGGTGGTGCAAAGTCCGGAGAATGTACTCTAATTCTGTGCGAGGGGGATTCAGCAAAGGCTGGTGTTCTTTCAGGGCTGCGACGTGAAGATCGTAATCGTTTTGGTGTATATGCACTGAAGGGGAAGCCTCTGAATGTTCGGGATGTCACTGCAAAGCGAATATCTGAGAACACCGAGTGTACAGAGATCAAGCAGGCCATGGGGCTTACTATCGGAGCTTCATTTGACGATGCAGGGGAGGTGGCCAAGAAGCTGAGATATGGAAAGATCTGTATCATGGCGGACCAGGATCTGGATGGCTGTCACATCAAGGGTCTTGTTGTGAACTACATCGAGACGCAGTGGCCTTCTCTCGCAGCACTCGATGGCTTCATCAGCTACATGAGTACGCCAATCGTGAAGGCCAAGAAGGGGTCAAC